>Ga0214917_10002612_pt1 | contig 21673 bp, 18 predicted proteins | sample LL_1208_BB_MetaG_FD_177983 | JGI IMG/M metagenome (GOLD analysis project Ga0214917, IMG submission 177983) | Freshwater microbial communities from Lake Lanier, Atlanta, Georgia, United States - LL_1208_BB | ecosystem: Environmental > Aquatic > Freshwater > Lake | place: USA: Georgia | collected...
GCCGTCCCATGCCTCTGATCACGCTCCGCGACCTGCACGTGCGGTTTCGAGGGCCGCCGCTGCTCGACGGCGTCTCGTGCCACGTGGAGGCCGGCGAACGAATCGGCCTGCTCGGCCGCAACGGCGCCGGCAAGACCACGCTCATGCGTGTCATCGCCGGGCACGTCGTGCCGGACGCGGGCGAGGTGAGCCGCGCCCCGCGGGCGACGGTGGCGCTCCTGCCGCAGGACGTGCCGCGCGACATCGCCGGCCCGCTTCGCGACGTGGTGGCAGGCGGCCTGTCGAGCGACGCCACGGGTGACGCCGCCGCCGATCACGATGTCGCCTGGCGGCGCGAGCACGCCGTCGAGCAGATCCTGTCGCGAATGGACCTCGACGGGACCGCCGACTTCACGGCGCTCTCGTCGGGGATGAAGCGGCGGGTGCTCCTGGCCCGCGCGCTCGTCACCGCCCCCGACCTCCTCCTGCTCGACGAGCCCACCAACCACCTCGACATCGATGCGATCGAGTGGCTCGAGACCTTCCTCGACCGGTGGCAGGGCACGCTCATGTTCGTCACGCACGACCGCGCGTTCCTGCGGAAGATGGCCCGACGCATCCTCGAGATCGACCGCGGCCGCATCTTCGACTGGTCGTGCGACTACGACCAGTTCCTCGTGCGGAAGGCGGCGGCGCTGGCCGCCGAGGAGAAGCACGACGCCCTCTTCGACAAGAAGCTCGCAGAGGAGGAGGTGTGGATCCGCACCGGCATCAAGGCCCGCCGCACCCGCAACGAGGGGCGGGTGCGGGCCCTCGAGCGCATGCGACGCGAGCGCGCCGAGCGCCGCACCCGCACCGGTACCACGAAGCTGCGCATCCAGGAGGGGCAGCGGAGCGGGATGCTCGTGGCCGAGCTCGACGGCGTCTCGTTCGCCCGCGAGTCGCGGTCGATCCTCCAGCGCGTGACCACCACCGTGATGCGCGGCGACCGGATCGGGATCGTCGGCCCCAACGGCGCCGGCAAGACCACGCTGCTCGGCGTGCTCCTGGGCGAACTCGCGCCGACGGAGGGGTCGGTGCGGCTCGGCACGAACCTCCAGGTGGCCTTCTTCGACCAGCTCCGCGACCGCCTCGACGAGGAGGCGAGCGTGGCCGACAACGTGAGCGACGGGTCGGAGACCGTGCGCATCGACGGCGCGCCGCGGCACGTCATCGGCTACCTGCAGGATTTCCTATTCACGCCCGAGAGGGCCCGCATGCCGGTGAAGCACCTCTCCGGCGGGGAGCGGCAGCGGGTGCTGCTCGCACGGCACTTCGCCAAGCCGGCCAACGTGATCGTGCTCGACGAGCCGACCAACGACCTCGACGCCGAGACGCTCGAACTCCTCGAGGAGCGGCTGGTGGAGTTCGGCGGCACCGTGCTCGTCGTGAGCCACGATCGCGCGTTTCTCGACAACGTCGTCACGAGCCTGCTCGTCTTCGAGCCCGCGGATGCCCCGCGTGTTTCCCATGCTCCCGTGGCGCAGGCCTCCGGGCGCGCGAATCCGGCTTCAGGCCCGCCCGAGGGCCGCGCGGACCATGACGCCGGCGGCGGGGCGTTCACGGTGCGGGAGTACGTGGGCGGCTACTCCGACTGGCTCAGCCGGCGGTCGGCGCCCGCGACCGCCCCGCAGGCGGCGGCCGCCCGTCGTGAGCCGGCCGCGGCACCTCCCGCCGGCGGTTCCGGCCCACCGCGCCGGGCGAAGCTCTCGTTCAAGGAGCAGAAGGAACTCGACGCGCTGCCGGCGCGCATCGAGTCGCTCGAGCAGGAGATCGCACGGCAGCAGGAGGCGATGCTGGCACCCGACTACTACCGACAGCCGGGCGACGTGCTCGCCCGCGACCGGCGGGCGCTCGAGGAGGCGGAGCGGCGGCTGGCCGATGCCTACTCGCGCTGGGAAGTGCTCGAGTCGCCCGGTCCCGCGTGACCTGCAGCGTCTCCGGCAGACGGCTCGCCCCCAAAGGCCGTCCGGCTCATGTCCCGCAGAACGTGCGGTAGCGGCCGCAGCCTGCCGGCGCACCGGCCCGGTAGGGTTCGTTGGCCGCCGTTTCCGCGAACGGGTCGCGCACGGCGTCGAGCAGCCGCCGAAACGGCTCCATGTCCCCCGCCTCCGCGGCGACGAGCGCCTCCTCCACGCGGTGGTTGCGGGGAATCACCACCGGGTTGACACGTCGCATGCGCGCGACCGCCTCCGCGTGGCCGCCCGGCTCGCGGGAGAGCCTCGCCCGCCACGTCGTGCGCCAGGCGGCGAACGCGTCGGCACCGACCACGGACGCTCCGCCTCCGGCCGCCACGGCAGGAGCGTCGCCGTCGTGCGTTTCGGCCCGAGCCGCGAGCCCGGCGAACGTCGCCGTGAAGTCCGCGCCGTGGTCGTGCATCCACTTCAGGAGTGCCGCGAAGAGGTCGCGGTCGCCGTCCTCCGCGGTGGCGAGGCCGAGTTTGGCGCGGGCGCCCGCGAGGTAGTGTCGCTCGTAGCGAGCCGGAAACGTGTCGAGCACGCCGCGCACCGCCTCGATCGCAGCGTCCTCGTCGGCATGCACGAGGGGCAGCAGGCTCTCCGCCAGGCGTGCCAGGTTCCAGTGGGCGATCATCGGCTGATTCGCGTAGGCGTAGCGTCCCTGCTGGTCGATCGAACTGAAGACGGTCGTCGGATCGTAGGCGTCGAGGAAGGCGCACGGCCCGTAGTCGATCGTCTCCCCCGACACGGCCATGTTGTCGGTGTTCATGACCCCGTGGACGAACCCCACGAGCATCCAGCGGGCGACGAGTGCGGCCTGCCGCTCGACCACCGCGTCGAGAAACGCGACCGCCGGCTCGTCGGACGACGCGAGGTCAGGATCGTGCCGGGCGATCGCATGCCGCAGCAGGGCCTCGAGCACCGGCGTCTCGCCCACGGCGCGGGCGAACTGGAACGTGCCGACCCGCAGGTGGCTCGCGGCCACGCGGGTGAGCACCGCGCCCGGCAGCGGCGTGGCCCGCAGCACCTCCTCGCCCGTCGTGGCCACGGCGAGGCCGCGGGTGGTGGGGATGCCCAGCGCGTGCATCCCCTCGCTCACGACCACCTCCCGCAGCATCGGCCCCAGCGCCGCGCGGCCGTCGCCGCCGCGGGAGTAGCGGGTGCGGCCCGCCCCCTTGAGGTGGAGGTCCGCGCGGCGGCCGTCGGGCGCGATCTGCTCGCCCAGCAGGATCGCACGGCCGTCGCCGAGGTTCGTGAAATGGCCGAACTGGTGTCCGGCGTAGGCCTGCGCGATCGGTTCGGCTCCCGGCGGGACCTCGTTGCCGCCGAAGACGCCCGCCCCCTCGTCGCGGAGCAGGTCCGGATCGAGCCCCAGCTCGGCGGCCAGCGGCGTGTTGACGACCACCAGCGCGGGGTCGCTCACGGCGGTCGGCCGCTCCCGCGAGAAGAGCGGCTCCGGGAGCCTTGTGTACGAGTTGTCGAATCGCCAGCCGGCGCGATGGATTGCCGCACTCATGAGAACTCCCAGCATAGGCCCGTGTCCCGGGATGAAAAAAAGGGGTGCTGCCGAGAAGTTCGTGCGTGAGAGGATCGAGGAGGGGGTGCCCGTGCCCCGGGAGCCGGCGTGGCTGACAAGCGTAGGCAGGGATGCCGAAGCGCAGGCAGCCTCGAGAGAGCGGAGGCCAGGAAGGCCGCAGCGATCGTCGGGCGACGGGGCACGGGCAGCCCCGACCCACGACAATCCCAGATGGACCAAAAAAAGATTGTCCGTCGGCTCCGTCCTTCTCCCAGGCGGGCCACCGCGGCCGGCCCGGCACCGAACCTCGCGACACCGGCCGGCATGCCCGAGCGCCCCCTGACGACGTGCGAGCAGGCGATCGCGGAGGCTGTGGCCTGCGGCGGGGACGCCACGCGGCTGGAGGCGCTGGTCGCCGAGGCCGCCGCCGTCCGCCGGGACGATCGACTGTGGCTGCGTCAGGTGCTCGTCTACCCGGCGGCCGTCGGGGTGCTCGCCATCCTCGGCGCGGCGTGGATCACGACGCGGGATGGTGTGCTCATCCACGACGTTCAGGACGCGTTTCGCGATCCGCCGATTCCGACGCCCCGTGCGGCGTGGGAGGCCTTCGACGGCGTCGCGGTGTCCGTCGCCGTCGGTGGACTGCTCGCCGCCATCGGCCTGACCGCGTGGCTCCTGAGGCTCGGCCGCCGCGACGCGCGGTCGGGGGCGCTCGCGGTCCGTTGCGACGTGCTCGCCGATCTCGCGGCGGGCGACTGCCCCGTCGCCGTCGGTGATCGCCTCGCCCGCGCGATCGCCGCCGAGGCGGATGCCGCCGCCGCTCCACCGTCGGCCCTCGTCGCCCACGCCGTCGCCCGGGACGACGTCGATGCGCGCGCGAGCCTGCTGCGGTCGACCGCCGCGTTCTACCGTGGTCTCGACGCGCGACGGCGGCGCGCGCTCCGGCGGGCGGTACCGACGGCCGCGACCTGCGTCGTCGGCTGGGTCGTGCTCATCTACGGCATCGCACTCTTCCGCCCGCTCGTCGGGCTGGTCGACGCGCTCGCCGCTCCCCGTGACGGCGGCGCCGTGCGAGGTGGACCGTGAGCGACCGCGACGTGCTCGCGCGGCACGTGGCCGCCGCCATCGAACGCCATCGGGGCGTCGCGGCCTACCTGGGACTCGTCGCCGAGGCGGTGCCGCCCCACGAGCGCGGTCCCTGGCGGCGCATGGCCGAGGCGGTCGCCGCGGGTGACGTGGCCGCCGGCGTCGAGGCCGCGCGGCGTGCGACGGCGTGCTGGATTCCCTTGATCGCGACCGCGCCGGGTGACCACCGGCTCGAGGCCCGCATCCTCCAGGCCGCCACGCGGGCTCCGCGCGGCGGAGGGCCATGGGCCGCCCTCGGGCTCGCGCTGGCGACCGTGACACTCACGTCGGTCCTCACGCTGCTGTTCACGACCGTGGTCCTGCCCGTGTTCGAGGCGCTCTTCGACGATTTCGGGATGCGGCTTCCATGGCTCACGAGGGTCACGCTGGCGGTCGGCCCCGCCGCCCGCCGCGGGTGGCCGCTCGCGGCGGCTGCCATGGTCCTCGGCGGGGTGGGCTGGTGGTTCCTCGTGCGACAGGCCCCGCGCCGCGCGTCCGCGGCCGCCGACTTCACCCGGGCGCTCGCCCGGCTGGTGGCCGGCGGCGTCGCGTACGACGACGCGCTCGTGCTCGCGGCGCGTGTCGCGGATGCGCCCCCGGTCGATCCGGCGGATCCGGCGCGGCCGCTGACGTACGCCGCGGTCGCGGCCCTCGAGGCCCCGCCGGTCGCCGCCGCCGTGCTGCTCGACGCCGTGGCCGACTGCCACGACGACCGGGCGCGCGGCGGCTCGAGTATCGGCGAGTGGTTCGTGGGGCCGCTGGCCGTCGCCACGATCGGCCTGCTCGTGGGCCTGGCCGTGATCGCACTCTTCCTGCCACTCGTGCAGGTCGTGTCGAGCCTCTCGTGAAGGAGCCGGCGATGCGCGACACGATCCTCGGGCGAGCGCTGGGAGCGATCCGTCGGGCGTGGCGGCGCGCGTGGGCCACGGCCGCGACGCGGGTCGAGTCGGCCGCGGTGCTGCGACTCGTGGCGGCGTCGATCACGGCCGGTGTGCCGGTGGCCACGATGCTCGACGCATGGGCGGAGGACGGCCGCGGTGGACAGGGGACGCGGCTGGAGAGGGCTGCCGGGCTGCTGCGGCGGGGGGCCACGGTGTCGGAGGCGGTCGCGCGGGTGCCCGGCCTCGTGCAGGAAGACCATGCCGTGGCACTCGCGTTCGGCGAGCGGATCGGCCTCGTCGGACCGGTGGTGCGGGCGACCCTGGCCGGCGACGAATTGCTCGACCCGACGGCGCGTCGCGAGCTGCGGGCCGTCGGGGGCTACCTCGCGGTCGTCGTCGTGTCGCTCTGTGTCATCTCGGGGTTCCTGGCGATCAGGACCTTGCCGCAGTTCCTCAAGATCATCGACGACATGGGCACGTCGCGACCGTGGATCCTCGTCTCGTGGTTGTCGTTCATGGAGGTGCTCGGCGGTTGGCTCTGGGTGCCGGCCTGCCTCGCGGGGATGGTCGCGGTGGGGGCGTGCTCCGCGACGGGGCGGAGCCTCGTCACCCGTCCCTTCTCGAGGCCGCGACGCGTCACGGCCGCACTCGACGCGCTCGCGGTCGCCCAGGCGGGCGGCCTGCCGATGGACGAGGCGGCCGTCGTGCTCGCGGAGTGTCAGGGCGACCCCGTCCTGGCGGCCATGCTCGCGCGGGTGCCGGGGCCCGAGCCCCGGGGCGGGCGGCTGTGCGCCGCGGGACTCGTCGATGCAACGCAGGGTGCGGCGCTCGACGCCCCGGCCGCCGACGCATCGGCCGTGCTGCACGCCGCCGCCGCCGCGCGACGGTTCCAGTCCAACCGCCGACGGCTCGTCCTCTGTCGCATGCTCGGGCCGGTCATGGCGCTGGCCGTCGGTGTCTTCGTGCTCTTCCAGGCGCTCGCCGTCTTCGTCCCGCTCGTGGAGATCATCCATGCACTCTCCTGACCACGCACGTCACCCGCGGCGTCACGGCGGCCGTCGTGGGTTCACAACGCTCGAGGTGGTCGCGGCGGCCGGACTCGTGAGCGCCGGGCTCGTGTCGATCGTGCCGCTCTTCGTTCGGCAGGCCCGGCTCCTCGCCGAGATGCGATGCGAGCGGCTGGCACTGGAGGAACTCGCGAATCAGGCCGAGCGGCTGGCCGCCGTCGCGCCGGACGACCTCGCGAGGCATCTCGCGGACCTCACGGTCTCGCCGGCGGTGGCGCGCGTCGTATCGAACGCGCGGCTCGGCGCGACCCGCGACGACTCGCCGCTCGGCACGCGGGTGGTGTTCTCGCTCTCGTGGGACGCACCCGGTCGGGACGAGCGGCCGCTCACGCTCGCCACCTGGATCGTGCCGGCGTCCACAGCCGGCGAGGTGCGGCCGTGATGCGTGATGCCACCCGATCTCGCCGACGCGAATCCGCCCGTCGGGGTGCGTCGCTCATCGAACTGCTCGCCGCGCTCACGGCGTCGTCGGTCGTGATGACGACGGCCGTCGGTCTCGTGCATCGCAGCTACGCGCTCGAGTGCCGGTCGCGCCGGACGATCTCGGGCGAACGCACGGCGTTGGGGCTCGCCCGGGCCTTCCGCGCCGACGTCCACGGCGCCGGTGCCGCGCGGTGTGCCGTCGCCCCCGATGCCCCCTGGATCGTCGAGATCGAGGGGGCGTCGGTCCGGGTCACCTACGCGGCCACCATCCACGGCCTCGAACGGGTCGCGCGGCCGGTCGACGGCCCGCCGATGCGCGAGCTCTACCCGTTCCCGCAAGGCACCTCGTGGCGCGCGAGCCGTGACGGCAGGATCGTCTCGCTTTCCGCCAATCCCCCCGCCACCGGTGCGGGCGGGCCGCCCATCGTCGTCGAGGTCGTCGCGACGCTCGGACCCGATGCGATCGCGGCCGGAGGCGAGACGCCATGACGCGGGGGCGCATGGGGCGGAACGGGCGAGCGGTGTCATCGCCACCGCCGGGTCCGCGCACCGATCGGTCGCCACGTGCCGCGGATCGCCGGGGCGGGGTGACGGTGCTCGCCCTCGTCGCGCTCGCCGTGGCCGCGGCGATCGCGACGACGATGCTGCGCTCCGCCCTGCTCGCCCGACGCGGCCTGCGTGCGGAGCACGACCTGCGCCAGGTCGAGCGGCTGCTGGTCGCCGCCACCGACCGGACTCTCGCGCGCCACCTCGACGGCGGGCCGGTCGCCTGGCGCGAGGAGCTCGCTCCGGGAGACGTCGCCGGCTCGGGCTCGGCCCGGCTCACGGTCACGCCCACATCCGCACCCGTGCCTGCCGTGACGCTCGTCGTCGAGTATCCGCTCGAGGGCCCGCTCACCATCCGCCGCTCGCGCACCGTCGTCCTTCCGACCAGGTCCGTATCCAGCCCCGAGGAACCCCGGCCATGAATCATCCCGTCTCGTCGCCCCCCTCCCCGCCCCGTGTCGCCGTCGAAGACCGTCCCGGTTTTACGCTCATCGAACTGCTCGTCGTGATCGCGATCATCGCGGTGCTCATCGGGCTGCTCCTGCCCGCGGTGCAGAGCGCGCGGGAGGCGGCCCGCCGCTGCGCCTGCTCGAACAACGTGGCGCAGATCGGGCTCGCCCTCCACGGCCACGAGTTCGCGCACGAGGCCTTTCCCGCCGGCGTGAGCGGCGACGCCGGTCCGATCCGGAGCGTGCCCGAGGGGCGTCACGTGGGGTGGATCGTCCGGATACTGCCCTTCATCGAGCAGCAGGCGATCGCCCGGCACATCGATCTCGATGCCGGCGTGTACGACGCGTCGAACTCGGCGGTGCGCGCCGTCAGGATTCCCTTCCTCGTCTGCCCATCGTCGCCGACGCAGCCGTTGCAGCACGCGGATGCCGGACCGGGGGTGGCCGTGTCGAGCTACGCGGGCTGTCATCACGACGTCGAGGCGCCGATCGACGTCGACAATCACGGCATGCTCTACCTCGACAGCCACGTCCGGTTCGGCGACGTGCTCGACGGCTCGACCAACACGCTCCTCGTCGCCGAACGGCGCGGGAGTGCGGGCGACCTCGGCTGGATGTCGGGCACGCGGGCCACGCTGCGCGGCACCGTGCCGCTCGTGCCACGGTCTCGGGAGGCACGCGGCGATGAACCGGCTCCGGAGGATCCGCTCGTTGTCGGAGGCTTTGGGAGCGACCACGCCTCCGGCATCGTGGTGGCCGCTATGGGGGACGGTGCGGTGCGGTTTCTCTCGCCGGGCATCTCCCCCGCGCTCCTGCGGCAGCTGGGCCATCGCGACGACGGCGAGCTGCCGGAGGCCGAGTGACCGGTGGTACGATGCGTCCGCGAATGCGTGAGGCCGGGGGACGGGGCCATGACCGAGGCGACGGATGTGGGGCAGAGGCCGGTCGGTGACCGGACGAGGGCGCTGCACCCGGAGGAGTTCGCCGCGCACGCCGCCGCGCAGCGGCCCCGGGTGCTGCGATTCGCCGCGGCATTCCTCGGCGACCGGCACCTCGCCGAGGACGTGGTGCAGGAGGCGCTCGGTCGGCTCTTCGAGCACCGCGACCGGTATCCGCTGCACGAACTCTTCGGGCCGTACCTCGTGAAGACCGTGGCGCGGCTCGCGATCGATCAGCGCCGGGCAAGGCGGGCGCGGCACGCCCAGCTCGAACGGGTGCGGTCGAGTCCGCCGCTCCTGCCGCCGTCGCCCGAAGCGGTGGTCGAGCGCGACGAGGTGGCCGACCGCGTGACGCTGGCCGTCGCGGCCCTTCCCGAACGCGAGCGCGCCTGCTTCCTCCTGACGGTGTGCGAAGGCCTGAGCTATCGGGAGACCGCCGACGCGCTCGCGCTCACCTACGCGGAGGTGAACAACGCGATCCATCGGGCGCGCACGGCGCTGCGGTCGAGCCTGGCGGCCGTCGTGGAGGAGGAGCGATGAGCCGTCTCGACGGGGACGTGGCCCGGGACATCGGGCTCTGGCTGGCGGGCGAGGCGACCGACGGAGCGGCCGGCCGTGCCGTGAAGGCGCTCGAGACGAGCCCGGAGGCCCGCGACGTCATGGCCGTGCAGGTGGCCATCGAGGACGTCGTGCGCGCCTGGTACGGCGGCCTGCCATTGCCCCCGCAGCCGCCCGAGGTGGTCGCATGCCACCGCCGGCGGGCGATCGTGTCGACGTGGCTGGCGGCGGTGGCGGCGGGCATCGCGGTGCTCATGCTCGCCCATGGCGACGGCAGGCCGATGGAGCGCGCCCTGGACGTCACCGCCTCGTGGCTGACGGCCGGGCCGAGGCCTCCGGTCGACGCGTCGTCATGGTGGCAGCTGCGCCGAGACGCCGACGGCAGGTGACCGGCAGGCCGCCGGGAGAGACCTGCCGGCGAACCCCGTCGCGACGGCGCTCCGCCGATCCGGCAGCGTATCCGAGATTGGTGCAGCACCGGCTCACGGCGGCGGCAAAAGTCTCCTCGCTCCGGCCGCCGCGGCCGCTCGCTCGGCAAGCGTTCGCCGACCCCCTACGTCTCGTCTGCCCTGCCTGCACGGTCACCGCGTCGCGTCATCCGCATGCGGTTTAGTCGGCGATCAGTCCCATGGGCGCGAACCGCTCGACGTCGAAGAGCCCCATCGGGCCGAGCTTGAGCGCGGGGATGACGAGCAGGGCCATGAACGAGAGCGTCATGAAGGGGGCCGCAAGCCGCGAACCGAGTCCCTTGGCGAAGGCGTCGATCGCGGTGTACGCGGCCGCCACCTCCGGACCCGGACGATCCGACATGAGGCCCGCGATCTCGAGCGGCAGCACGCGCTCGCCCGTCGGCCCGACCGCGGCGAGTCCGCCGCGGGCCGCGATCACGAGATTCACCGCGCGGGCCAGTGCCCGCGGATTCGTGCCGACCGCCACGACGTTGTGCGAATCGTGCGACACGCTCGACGCGATCGCCCCGTCGCGCAGCCCGAACGACCGCACGAGCGCGACCGCCGGGGGGCGGTCGTCGTAGCGGTCCACCAGCGCGATCAAGAGCACGTCCGCCTCGGGATCGGCGACCACATGGCCCTCCTCGACCCGCGCCGGCACCGTCACGCAGCCGGTCACGAGCTGGCCGTCGCGGGCCTCGATCACGCGCACCCTGCGCCCCGCCGCCTCCGGGAGCCGGATCCTGAAGTCGTCCGGCGTCTTCGGCGTCGCCTCGAACCGATTGGGTTTGGCCGACGGGCGGCGCGGCCACGTCGGCACGCCGTCGGCGGCGGCGAGCCGGCCGGAGACGAACACGCGCCGCACCCGCATCCGCTCGAGGTCGTCCACCTCGAGGAAGTCGGCCCGATCACCCCGCTGCAGCAGGCCGACCGGCAGCGCGTAGTGCCGCACGGGGTTGACGCACGCGGCCTGGAGCACGTCGAAGAGCCCGCTGCCGCGGGCCAGCGCCCGCCGGACGAGCACGTCCACATGTCCGACCGCCAGCCGATCCGGATGCAGATCGTCGCTGCAGAGCATGCACATGTCGGGACGTTCGTCGATCAGGGGCGCGAGGGCGTCGAAGTTCCGCGCCGCCGAGCCCTCGCGGATGAGGATCTTCATGCCGAGGGCGACCTTCTCCCGTGCCTCGACGAGCGTGACGCACTCGTGGTCGGTGGTGATGCCGGCAGCCACGTAGGCCTCGAGGGCGGCGCCGCGCAGGCCCGGTGCGTGGCCATCCACCGGCTTGCCGCGGGCCGTCGCCGCGGCGATCTTCGCGAGCACGTCGGGATCGCGGGCGACCACACCGGGATAGTTCATCACCTCCGCGAGCGACCCGATGGCGGGACGGTCGAGCAGGGCGGCCACGCCGTCGGCGGCGATCGTCGCACCCGACCGGTCGAACCGCGTCGCCGGCACGCACGAGGGGGCGCCGAAGTGGAACGCGAAGGGGGAATCGGCGGCGTCATCGAGCATGAAGTCGACGCCGGGGATGCCGAGGACGTTGGCGATCTCGTGGGGGTCCGACACGGTGGCGACCGTGCCGTGGGCCACCGCCAGGCGGGCGAACTCGTGGGGCGGCAGGAGCGAGCTCTCGACATGCACGTGGGCATCGACGAAGCCCGGCAGCAGCCAGGTCGCATGCGCGGACGCGTCCCACGTGATGTCCGCGATCCGGCCGTGCGTCACGGCGAGCGTGGCCGGCCGGATGCGCCGCGCGATCGGATCGACGAGGTTGCCCGAGATCCGGTAGATTGAGTCGTCGCCGCCCGATGAGTGCATGGCGAGCGTGGAGCGGGTGTGCGGGTCGGTGGACGACCCGCGGGACCCCGGGGAAGCGGCGTCGTGAGAGATCGACGCCGTGCCGGTCATGGTGACGACGAGCGCCTCTCCGCGAGCAGGGCCTCGATCCGTTCCGCGACCCAGACATCTCCGGTCGCGCCCTTCCACTTCAGTTCTCCCGGCCAGAAGTGCCGCAGGTAGCCACGCCGATCGATGACGTAGACCGACGGCCACATCGAATTGCCCCAGGCATTCCAGTTGGCCTTGTCGCCGTCCACGAGCACCGGAAACGTGAACCCGGCGTCGTGCGCCGCCTGCCGCACTCGGTCGACGTCCTCCTCGGTGGAGGTCTCCGGCGTGTGGATCCCCACGATCGACACCTCGTCGGCATCGAAACGCTCGCGCCACTCGCGGTAGGTGGGGTAATTGGCGACGCAGTTGTGGCAGCCAAAGGCATAGAAGTGCACCACCACCACCCTGCCGGCGAGCGCCGCGAGCCGCACCGGCTCGCCTCCGATCCAGTGGCCGGAGTCCACGAGTTCCGGTGCGCGGTACGCGGGCCGCCCGAGCGCCCCGAGGTCGAAATCACGGCCGAGGGCCCGCTGCCACACCGCCCGCTGGGCCGGAGTGAGGATCGCGGTCACGTCACGCATCTCGGCCTTCCGCAGGTCGGAGAATCGCTCCTCGAGTGGCCCGCGCGGCTCGCCGTCGGCGGCCCGCCTCTCGAGCTCCGCGACGGCGCGGGCCGCCTCGGAGACGAGCTGCTCGATTCGCTCCCGCTGGTCGCCAGAGAGTTCGAGCCGCTCGGCCAGCCCCTGGCGCAGCACGGCCGTCGTGCCGTAGAGACGGGTGCGCACCTCCGTCAGGCGACGCCACTGCCGGTCGTCGAGCACCCTCTGGACCTGCCCGAGCAGGGCGTCGATCGCGGCGGTCACGTCGCGGGCCGCGTCGTCGCCGGAGCGGTTGCGCAGTGGGAAGAACGCGGCGTCGCTCTCGTCGAGCAGCCCCCTGAACCGCCGTTGTTGCAAGGCGGAGAGCCTCAGTTCCCCGACCAGTGCCGGCTCGTGGAGGAGGCTCCACACCGGGTCCGCGCCGTAGAACGGATCGGCGGCCCGTCCCACGTCGTCGGTCCCGACGATCCCCAGGGCCACGCCCACGACGGCGACCAGGCATGTGCGACCCGCCCGAGCGAGCGCGCCGTCACGGCCGGACCGACGTCCGGACCGCGCGGTGCGGCCATCGGGAACGTGTGCGGCCCCGTGTTTCATGGTGGTCGGCCTCCGAATCGGTGGTCGTCGCGTGCTGGAGAGCGGATCATCGAACCCCGACAGGGATCATTGGATCGCTGCGTTGCCCGGGAAAAATGATGTTCGGAGGGCTGGTAGCAATCGTACCCTGTATCGGCACAGGCAGTCGCCCTGAGGCGATCGAGAACGTCGTTCCATGTGAGCAACTGCTCGGGCGACCGCTCATGAGCGGTGATCCGCCACTCTCGGATCGGCCGCCTGGTTCAGCGATTGGATGGTCGCTTCGCTTCAATGGAGTGGTGTGTGCCGATCGTATTCAGGCTGCACGCCAGAACGATCTGCCCCTTCAGTGTGCTGTTGGCGGTCTCGCGCAGCTCGAGCATGCCGGTCTTGGCGTCCACGCTGGACATCATGTTGCCCGCTGCCCACGACTCGGCGAGGAGGCAGCGGTGAAACACGCCCTCCTTGTCCGGGGCGTAGATTGCGATCAAGGCGTGCGGCACACCATCGCCGAGGAAATCGCAAATGCCCATCCAGAAGGTAGCCCCCGCGTGTTCGTGCTTGGTGAATGTCGCGCCGTCCCCGGCAGCGATCTTCTCCTGTGTCAGTTGGGCTGGAAGGAACATCTCCTCGAGGTTGAGAACTTTCACATCGTCAGGAGCGGCGATTGCTGTCCCTGCAGTCAGGGCGACACGGCCGACAACGCCGCCTCGAATCATGAGGCGTCGTGTGAACTCCGGCATGGCACACCTTCGATACGTTGCCGTCGAACGCCGGCTTTCAGCAGATCGCGTCCTTGGGGCGATCCATGGAAGCGGATTTTATCGCGAGTCCGCTGCATCGCTTCGGTCAGCCATCTCGACGCGCGCGCCAAAGCCTGAATGCGACGGAGGATACGGCCGCCGAGCTTGACTTGTGCAGGGCGTAGCGATTCAGGAACGAACTGGCCCCGTTCTCGGAGACGTGCCCGCAGGCTCTCCCCGCCTGGTTCAGCCCGGCGAACAGGGCGTACTGCCGCTGCCCCCACTGCACCTTCCGCACCGTGACGACACGAGAGTTTCAGACTGCCCGGCGAGTCATGCCCGCCAGATCCGAGTCGCTCAGCCGCCGAGCGGGTGGTCCTGGCGGCAGTCGGGGTCGCGCGGCACCTCGGCGCCGACCGCGTCGACCGGGTGCGTGAAGAGGTAGCGCCACACCGGCTCGTAGCGAGGCGTGCCGTCGGGAGACTGCGGCGAGGCGCGGCCGGGCGTCACGGCGCCGTGCGCCCGGTTGGCGTCGCCCCCGACGTCCGCCGCCGAGACGAGCCGGCGGGTGTTCGAGTAGGGAGGCGCGGCCGCGTCGACGTCGACGATCGGGCCGAACCGTGCGAGCCCGAGCAGTTCCCACGAGCGGCAGTAGTGGTCGCCGCTCCAGCCGCCGTCGAGCACGTGCGAGAAGCCGAAGAATCGCTCCGCGGGCGTCGCCGACTCCTGCGCCTGCCAGTCCTGGTCCTGGTCGCGCGGGCCGCAGAGCATCACGACACGATCGACCTTCACGTCCTGCGCGAAGCGGGCGGCCGTCGTCGCGCCGTGCGAGGCGCCCGCGACGCACACCTTCGACCAGTCGATTCCCGACCCGTCGGCGGCGAGGAACTGCGACCACTTGCCCTCGGGATGCTCCTGGGCGAGCCACTCGACGAAGCGACGCGTGCGCTCGGCCATGCCGTCGGGAAACGGGATGTCCACCTGCGGGCTCACGTCCCGACCGCTCGCCGCCTCCAGTCGCACCAGCCCGCGGGCCAGCCGGTCGGTCGGCTTCACGACGGCGAACCATCCGTTCGCATAGTGCGGCTGCACGGCATGGAGTCCGTAAGCGTTGAGCCGCTGGAAGAGCGCGTCGTTGTAGCCCATGAGCCAGACGACGAGCCGGCCGCGCGGCGGCACGGCCGTGTCGACCGACGCGTGCTGCACGTCCTGCGGCTTGCCGTCCTTCTCGAAGACGAAGTTGATCTCGGGGTGCGGCCGCGCGCGGTCGTCGAGCGTGCCGGCCCGAGCGGTGAGCACGCGTCGCGTGGCGGCGGCATCGTCTGCGGCTGCCACGGTCGGCGGCGAGCCGCCCATGAGCGCGATCCAGCAGCAGGCCAGCGGCACGACCACGGGGTGGACTCGATCGCAGGGACATGTCACGGCGGGTTCTCCGGGGACTCGGTTGTCGGTGTTCGGCGGCAGGGTCGTGTCAGGCCAGATGGAGCGCGCGGCGTGGGTTCGTGTCGACGAGCCGCGCGATGTCGGCGTCGGAGAGGCCGAGATGGCGCGCGAGGTGTTCCCGCACCCGGGGCATCGTCACGGTGGAGCCGGCGAGGTTCTCCGAGCCGGGGCGGCGGGCCACGCCGGCCGCGTCGACATCCACCTCCATGCCGGAGAGCTCGTACCGCCCCGGCCCGAGCGTCGCGGCGGCGATCGCGTCGGTCACCATGATGCTCCGCTCGAGGCCCGTGACGTCGAGGTAGTTCCCGAGGGCGAAGAAGGGGACGTGCGCGCCGTCGGGGATGAAGCACACCCAGAGGTGGTCGGCGAGCGCGAGCGCCCGCTGGATGACGTTGTCGTGCCGGGGCAGCGTCGTGGGGCAGCCGTTGCCGAGGTGGGTGACCATCGAGAGGCCCGCGTCGATCGCGGCGCGGAGCAGGTCGAGCGGCGGATCGCAGTGGCCCGCCGAGACGGTGACGCCCCGGCCGACGAGCAGCCGCGTCGTGGCGAGGCCCGCATCGTGCTCCGGCGCGAGTGTCACGAGGCGCACGAGACCGGCGCCCGCGTCGAGAATGCGCTGCATGTCGGCCACGTTCGCGGGCTTCACGTGTCCCGGGTCATGGGCGCCGACGTAGCCGGGCAGGGGACTGATGAACGGGCCCTCGACGTGGAAGCCCCGGATCATCGACGCCACGGCCGGGTCGGCGTCCCGGTGCCGCGTGAGCGTGGCGAGCTTCGCACAGAGGCCGTCGATCGAGTCGGTGATCACCGTGGCAAGGATGCCCTCGACGCCGTCGGCGGCCAGGGCGTCGCAGGCGCGGCGGCAGGCGGCCAGATCGAGGCTGGTCGAACCAAAGTCGGCGCCCGCGTAGCCGTTGACCTGGAGGTCGAAGGGTCTCATGCGACGCCACCGCTGGGCGAAGATGGCGCGATCACGGCAGCTCGCGGATGCGCAGCCGCCGAAACTCGACCGGTGCGCCCTCCGACTCGAGGCAGAGGTGTCCCGAGGCGGGCACGCAGCGGGTGCCGCCGGAGACCTCGTGGCCGTTGACCCACAGCCGCACCTCTCCCTCGACGGCACGCACGTAATAGTGGTTCCAGGCGGGCGAGCCGCGGGAGTGCGCCGCCTTCGGAAACGAGCGGCTGCCGTTGGGCGACGTCGGCGGGAACGGGATCATCTTCGAGGTGCCTACCGGAAAGACGTCGCCGTCGGTCGAGAACCAGTCGCCCTTGCGATTGCCGGACGACTCGTACTTCGCGCGGAAGCCGTGGTCGAGAATCTGCACCTCGATGCCCCCGCGCGGGAGCTGGCCCGGCTCGATCCCGAAGAACGCCTCCGGCGGCGCCCAGAGAAAGACGCCCGAGTTGCCGCCGTCGGTGAGGTGCCGCCAGTCGAGCGCGAGCTCGAGGTTCTGGAGCGACCGCTTCGTGCGGATCACGCCCACCGGCGTGCCGGTGCAGTGGAGGCCGCCGTCCTTCCACGTCCAGGTTTCGGGGGCGCAGTTGACCCGCTCGAAGTCGTCGGCGCCGAGGTCGCGCCAGCCGGTGCCGATCGCGGCACCGCCGTCGGCGCCGGGCACGGGGGGTTCGTCGAACGTCACCGCGAACGCCGGCGCTACCGGCGGCTTCGGTGCCCGCGCCGACTGCCAGGCGAAGAGTTTCCATCCGCCCGCATCGTGCCGCCAGCCCGCGAGGTAGTGAAACTCCGCATCGACCGGGCCGTCGGCCGTTTCGACCACGAGCCGCGCCCGACCGCTGTCGAGCGCGATCCCCGGGGTGGGAAACCGCACCACGCGATCGAGCGGCTCGTAGCGCGTGTAGCGCGATTTTCCGGAGCGCACGAGTTCGAGGAACGAGGCCTTCGTGTCGACGCCGCCGGTGGAGTGGACGTAGCGCAGGTCGTCCGCGAGCCGCTCGCCGAGCGCCGCGAGGTCACCACCCGTGAGCGCCTTGATCCGCGCGTCGTCCGCCGCGAGGACGGCCGCTTCCTCGTCCGCCCCGCGCGTGGTCGCCGCCGACGCCAGCGCGACCGCCACGATCCCGACGACCGCGCCGAGCCGCATCGCCCGGACCCGTCCCCAACCTGTCCGCCTTCGCATCAGGAGCACCTCGAGGGTCGCGGGTTCACGGCTCGCTCACCCCGCGGGCCGTCCGGGGAGGATACCAGCGTCCCCGAGCGGCCGCGAAACGCCGCCGCTCGAGGGACCGGCCGTCCGCGCCCCCGGATGATCCCGGTGTCGACGATCGCGAGTCGGCCGACGATTCACGGCGTGCCGTTCGCCGCCGGGATGAACTCCACGGCGATAGGCAGCAGATCGGGCTCGGCCGCGTCGTCGTGCTGTCGTGACGGGCCGCTGCCGCGCACGAGGCAGGCCACCGCCCAGGCGTCGGCGACCGCGCACGACCGCGCGCGAACGAGCACCTGCCCGGTGGTGTGCGTCGGCGGTCGTCCGGTGCGGGGATCGAGCGGCGACCGACCGGGTCGGACGGTGGATACGGCGAGCGCCTCGCCGTCGGCGAGCGGGATGTCGCGCGGCACGGTCGCATCGATCGTGCGGACGGCTACGTGCCAGGGCGTGTGGTCGTCACGGAGGCCCCAGGCGCGCACCTCGCCCCCGAGTTCCACGAGATGGTCCGTCGAACCGAGCGCGACCAGGCGTCTCCCGATCTCGTCCACGGCGTGGCCCGGCGCGATGCCTGAGAGGTCGAGCAGGATGCCGGAGATGCGCATGCGGAGGGCGGGGCCGGCAGGGTCGTGTGCCGCTCGCGACTCGACGTGCTGCATGCCGACCCTGGCGAGTGCCGTGGTGAGCGCCGCCTCGGTCGGTGGCCCGCCAGCGGCCGCGGCCGATCGCCAGCGCGGCGGGCCGCCGCCCCACGCGGCCACGAGCCGTCCTACCGAGATGTCGAAGGCGCCGTCGGAGCGTTCGTGGATCGTCCGGGCGAGATCGACGAGTGCGACCAGATCGGGAGCGACCGTCACCCAGTCATCGGCCGGGGCGTCGCCCACACGTGACGCATCCGAGTCGCCCCGCCACGTGCTCATGGCACGGTCGATCCCGGCGAGCACCTCCTCGATCGCGCGGTGCAGGTCTTCCCGGGTACGTCCGGCCGGCAGTCGGGCACATTGCACTCGATAGGTCGTGCCGAAGGCAGGTCCGACGAGGGGCGCGGGCATGACCGGCGGAGTCTCGGTCAGAATTTCGGCGCGAGCAGGCTCGAACACCGACAGCAGCATGGCCGCGACGGCGAGCCACCCCGAGCATCGAATCGCAGACGCTGTCGGTGCCGGCGGTGACCGGGGGCTCGTCCGCACTCCGCCACGCTCGAAAAGAATCATGCCGCGATATGATACGGCTCCGAAGAGTGAGCGAGGCGCGAGACGAGCCGAGCGTCAGGTGACGCAACCGCCCGGTGACAAGGGTGATTCCAAAGGAGTGTCCGATGGCCGTGCCACGAGCCTTCCGTTGTACCGCTGGGATCCCGCGCGTCGCCCTCGCGATCACCTTCGCGGTTGGTGCCGCCACCGTGCTCGGCCCCGCGGGCGTGACATCGGCCGCGGATGCGGCATCGCAGGCGCCCCATGACTGGCCGCGGCTCCGTGGACTCGCCGGGGCGGGGCAGGGGGGGGCTCGCGGCCTGCCGACCGACTGGAGCACGAGGGCCTGGGACTGGTCGACGCCGCTGCCCGGCCTGGGCCATGCCTCGCCGGTGGTGTGGGACGGGCTGGTCGTCACCGCCGCCGCCGATCCGGAGAAGGGCACGCGCTGGCTCGTGGGCCTCGGCCTGGACGACGGCGCCATCCGCTGGAACGTGGAGCGGCCCGGCTCCGTGCACCACACGCACAAGTTCAACGACCTCGCCTCGAGCACGCCGGCGATCGACGCCGGCGGCGTCTATTGGATGCAGCAGCGTGGCGAGCACGTCGTGATCGAGGCCTTCGCGCACGACGGTCGGCCGCGCTGGGAGGTGGATCTCGGTCCCTACGCCTCGCAGCACGGGCTCGGATCGTCGCCGGCCGCGTGGAACGGCCTGGTCATCGTGCCGCTCGAGAACGACGGGCCGAGCCGCGTGGTCGCGCTCGATGCGGCGACCGGTGCGGAACGCTGGGCCCTCGCACGCGACACGAACCTCACCGCCTACGCGACGCCGCTGGTGCTCGACGGGCCGCGGCCGATCGTGGTGCTGGCGAGCACCGCCCACGGCATCGCGGGCGTGGACGCGACCAACGGCCGGCTGCTCTGGGAGCAGAAGTGCCTGCCGAGGCGTGCCGTCTCGTCACCGGTGCTCTGCGGCGGGCGCGTGCTCGCCACCTGCGGTGCCGGCAACGGCGACAACCTGCTCGCCGCCGTGCGCGTGCCCGACGTGGCGGCCGATGCGGCGACGGTGCCGGGCACCGTGCCGGCGCCGCCGATCGACTGGACGCTCGACAAGAGCGTGGCCCCCTACGTGCCCACGCCCCTGGTCACGCCCCGAGGCCTGTTCCTCTGGAGCGACCGCGGCGTCGTCACCAAGGTTGACGAGGCGACCGGCGAGATCCGCTGGCGGGGCCGCGTCGGGGGCAACTACTTCGCCTCGCCGGTGAGCCTCGGCGACGCCGTGCTCGGCATCTCGACCGACGGCGAGATGGTGCTCGTGGGCACCGGCGACGCGTTCGCGATCCTCGGCCAGCGGCCGCTCGAGGAGGTGGTGCGGGGCACGCCGGCCGTCGCCGACGGCCGGATCGTGGTGCGGACGGAGAAGGGCGTCATGGCGATGGCGTTGGCGACGGAGTGACCGTCGGCGGCGGGTTTCGCCCACTTTTCCGCACGGTCGGCACGGTCGGGCCACCTCAGCCGCCCCATGGCGAAGGAGGCGCGACCGATTCGTTGACGCTCCCGGCAGCCTGACGTAGCGTTTGCATGAGATGTACGGGAGCAGCCAGGCTCCGTGCCCCCCCCACACCCGGATGTGTTCATGCGTTCGCTGTTCGCCCGCCGTTCCGCCCGGCCCGCCCGCCGCAAAACGTCCTCCCGCCGGACACCGCTCCGGATCGATCCGCTCGAGGCCCGGCGGATGTTGGCCGTCATTCCCAATCAGGTGGTCACGACCGCCAGCTACACCGACGCGGATGGCGACTCGGTCGCCATCTCGGTGACGGGCCCCGTTTCGCAGGGAGCCGGGTTCACGGTCGAACTCGCCGGCAAGGCGACGGACAACGCGGACGCCACGACGATCGAACTCAAGGGCCTGACATCGGACAACGGCCTCCGGATCGTCGTGACTCCCAATGCCCTGACGACGCAGCCAGGCACCGGCTTCGCCACGATGTATTCGGCGGGCTACACGAACGTCTTCGAGATCACCAAAGCCAAAACTGACACGGCGATGACCGGCCTCGGCGGCATCCAGTTCTCGGCCGCCATCGTGAACTCGACCAAGCTCGCGGGCGTCGCCATCGGCAACATCACGCTCGACCCCGGCCAGGCTCCCTACGTCGACCGGATCAACACGCAGAACAACCAGCAGGCCACCGACTCGACGATGTACAACCCCGTGACGGGGTTGATCCACCTCGGCGGCATCGTCGCGGCGAGCGTGCAGAGCATCGTCATCGACGGCGCCATCAGCGCGAAGACCAACAACCCGCACGACCTGACGACTACCAACGACTTCCGCAGCGTCATCGAGGTGGCGGGCGAGATCGGCAGCATCGTCGGCCTGCGGAGCAACCTGCGGGCGAGCGTGCACGCCGACAGCATCGGCTCCATTCGCGTGGCCGCGATCTCCGGCGAGATCACCACCCAGAACGCCACCAAGGATCTGGCGATCAACCTGCCGAGCGCCTTCAGCGGCTTCATCAACTCGGCCGGCCACCTGCACCTCGGTTTCCCGATGGGGGATGCCTCGAAGATCACCGGGCAGATCAACGCCCTGGGCATCTCGGGCAACGTCAAGGAGGAGTTTCGCGGCATCGACCGATTCACAGACCCGCTCTACATCCCGGGAACCTATGCGGGCTCGATCAGCCTCTCGGGCGACCCGGCGCGAGACTTCCACGTCGACCCGGTATCCGGAGGGGTCGTGCGCGAAGGAAACTTCCCCGACGTGTTCGTGGACGGTCCCGCTCTCTTCGGCCTCCGGACCGACCACGGCAACATCGGCAAAGTGAGCGCCGACTCCTTCGATTCCGGCTTCCTGGCCGAGGCCGACAACGGCTCGATCGGTGATATCGAGGCGGGAGTGGGCGAGTTCGCCGGGCACCTGCGGGCGAAGAACGACATCGGTGATATCCGGGCGCCGCTCGGCTTCCTCGGCTCGGCGGTGAGCTTCGCCGGTAACGTGGGCGACGTGTACGCGGCAGTCGGCGGCTTCGAGGGCTACATCCGCGCCGCCGGCGACGTGGGCAACGTCCTCGTCTTCGACCAGATCACGGGCCTGGCCGAGAACGATCTGACGATCTCGGCCGGCG
>Ga0214917_10002613_pt1 | contig 21670 bp, 9 predicted proteins | sample LL_1208_BB_MetaG_FD_177983 | JGI IMG/M metagenome (GOLD analysis project Ga0214917, IMG submission 177983) | Freshwater microbial communities from Lake Lanier, Atlanta, Georgia, United States - LL_1208_BB | ecosystem: Environmental > Aquatic > Freshwater > Lake | place: USA: Georgia | collected...
GCCCCGCACCACTCCTCCGACGAGGCCGAGCTGGCGAAGCTGCAGGACAAGCCCTTGCCGCTGCCCACTGACGAGGCCTTCCGCCCCGCGGTGGAGGCCATGCGCTGACGGGTGGAGCGACTGGTGGCGTGAAGCCTGCCGAGGACGAACACGCAGAGCCGATTACAACCACTGTAAATCAATAAAACTTGGCCAGACTGTAATCGCCCGCTTCAGGTAGAACGATGCGACTGGCGGGTAGAACGATCTAGTGGCAAAATAGAAGGTCGTAGCGGCCGGATAGAATGACCTAGCGGCTGGATAAAACGGAGCAGCTGGCGGATAGAACGATCTAACGGACGGATAAAACATTCTAGTCGCGGGGTAGAACGATGCAGCGGCTGGGTAGAACGTTCTGCCTGGCGGATAGAATGATGCGGCTGGCGAGTAGAACGATCTATTGGCTGGATGGAACGTTCTTGCGGCTGGATAGAACGATCTACCGGGCAGCTAGAACGATGCAGCGGCCGGATAGAATGATCTAACGGCTAGGCAGAACGATGAAGCTGGCCGATAGAGCGGAACAGCTCGAGGATAGATTGGGGATAGGATTCACCCCGTCCGTTTTTTGCTCTGAAACTAGGTGACATTTGCAACAAAACTAGGCCAAGCCTCATTTGCCTGCCTGCTTCCGCGCCTAGCCAACTCTTACAGAGTCCTGCGCTTGGGCATCATCGCGCGTTTAGCGCATCCAGCGCATTCTTTGCGCCCACTCGGGACAGATGTGCCACGGGGAGTGGGTAATTGTTTGGCCACGGTGCGCAAGGAGGGTAGGCTAGGATAGGGCGGCTAGGCTTGGGGCTGAACCGCACTTTTCGGGCTCCCGCAAAGTGCCCGCTAAGCGCGCTGCAAATCTTAGCAAAATAATGCAAGAAGTCTGGTAAATATCGGAAAACTAGCAACGATTCCCTTTCTTAGCCTCTCTTTCCCCAGTGTTTGCCCCCTTCCGCGCCCACCTCGCGCCTTTCCGTCTGTTCCCATGCTAAACGTCTTCGACCATGGCGCCCTTCCCGGCGCGCCCACTGTGCAAACCTCCGCGCTCCAAGCCGCCCTCGACGCCGCCCACTCCGCCGGAGGCGGCACCGTCCTGGTGCCCGCCGGGCTCTACCACACCGGCACTTTGCGCCTGCCCTCACACGTCACCCTGCACCTTGAAAACGGCGCCGTCCTGAAGGGCTCCGCCGACCTTGCCGACTACCCCGAGATCACCGGCAGTTTCACCGACGCCGTCGGACAAAAACGCAACCGGTGCCTGCTCTACGCGGTCGGCGCCACGTCCATCGCCATCACCGGCCAGGGCGTAATCGATGGCAACGGCTCCGCCTTTGGATACGAACAGGATGGCCGACCCTTTCTTCTGCGTTTCGTCGATTGCACCGACGTCCAGATGAACGGTGTCACCCTGCGTGATTCCCCCGGCTGGGTCAGCCATTACCTCGGTTGCGAAAACGTCCATGTCCATGGCGTCACCATCCGCAGCCACACCAACGGCAACAACGACGGCATCGACATCGATTCCTGCCGCCGCTTCCGCGTCTCCGCCTGCGACCTCGATTGCGGCGACGACGCCATCTGCATCAAGGCCACTCGCGCCACACCCTGCGAAAACATCGTCGTGACGGGTTGTGTGATACGCTCGGTCTGGGGCGCGCTGAAACTCGGGACCGAGTCCGCCGGCGATTTCCGCAATATCATCATCAGCGATTGCGTGATCCGCGATACCCACGGCGGCGGCCTGAAGATCATCAGCATGGACGGCTGCCGCCTCGAGAACGTGCAGGTGAACAATATCATCATGGACAACGTTTCGGGCCCCATCTTCGTTCGCCTTGGCGCCCGCCTACGCAAATACCACGCCGACCAGCCCGACCGCCCCGTCGGTATTCTGCGCAATGTCTCTATCCGCAACGTCTCCGGCCGGGTGTGGGAGGAGGGCTACCTGCTCTACGGGAAACTGAAGCGGAAGGCCGGCATCATCGTGACCGGCATACCTGGTCAACCCATCGAGGATCTGCGGCTCGAAAACATCCGCTTTACCTTCCCCGGCGGCGGCACTCCCGCCGACGCCGCCCGCGTGGATGTGCCCGAGCAGGAGACCGAGTATCCCGAGTTTCCGTCCTTTCATCCCATACCCGCTTGGGGCCTTTACCTGCGCCACGTGCGCGGCCTGACCCTGCGCGACGTCCACCTTGGCCTCGAAAGCCCCGACGCGCGTCCGCCCGTGTTCACCGACGACGTCGCCGGCCTGCGCATCGATGAACTTCACGCCGAGGGCCGACTCCTCGCCCCCGCCGACCTGCCCGCACGCGGTTAATCCCGCGCCGTCCGCCTCCGCCCCGACCCCGCCCGTATGCTTTCCCTTCGTCTCCCCATCCTGCTCGGCCTAGTTGTGAACCTCGCTTGCGCCGAGGTGACTCTGTGGGTATCCCCGCAGGGCGACGACCGCAACCCCGGCACCGAGGCCGCGCCGGTGGCCGGCCTGCCGCGCGCCGCCGAGTTGGTCCGCGCCGTGCGCGCCGCCCGACCCACCGAGCCCGTCACCGTATGGCTGGGCGCAGGCGACTACCCGGTGCTGTCCACCTGGATACTTGGCGAGGGCGAGTCTGGCACCGCCGCCGCGCCCGTCACTTGGCGCGGCGTGGACCGCAAACGCGTCCGCCTTGTCGGCGCCCGCCCGGTTGCTAAGACCAGCGTCCGTCGGGTCACCGATTCCGCTTTATTGAAGCGCATGGCTCCCGAGGCGCGCGAGAAAATCGTCGAAATCGATCTCGCCGCCGAAGGCGTGCGCCATGCAGCCCGGTTTCCCGATTACCTGCGCGACACCGCTGATCTGTGCGTGCTTTTCCATGACGGCGCGCGCCTCCCGCTGTCCCGCTGGCCCAACGGTCCCTATGGCTACGCCACCATGCAGCGAGTGCTCAAGAGCGGTCATTTCAAGGCAGGGATGCCGGACGGCGGTGTGTTTGAATACGCCGGCGACCGCCCCGCCCGCTGGCGCGTTGCCCTGGCCGAGGACGGCGTCTGGCTACGGGGTTTCTGGCGCGTGCCGTGGGTGGCCGAAACCCTTCGCGTCGGCGCCATCGATGCCGAGGCGCGCACCATCGCCTTCGCTGTGTCCACTTCCAACGGCATTGGCTCCAAGTATTCCAAGCTCGTGGACGGCAATCGAGTCGGCGACGGGAAGGAGAACTGGTTCGCGCTTAATCTGTTGGAGGAGATCGACCAGCCCGGCGAGTGGTCGGTCGATTTTAAGCGTCGCAAAATCTATCTACTGCCTCCGGCCCAGCTCGGCGCTGGCTCACTCGCTCTAGCCGACAACGACCAACCTCTCCTGTCGTTCAACGCTGCCCGATTTGTCACGCTGCGCGACGTCACCCTCGGCCGCCAGATGGGCGACGCCGTGGTGATCACCGATGGCGAATCAGTGCGCCTCGCCGGCTGCCGCGTCGATGGCGTCGTCCGGCGCGGCGTCGTCATCCGCGGTGGACGTAACCACGTCGTGCAAAGCTGCGACCTAACCGAGATCGGCCTCGCCGCCATCGACCTGCTCGGTGGCGACCGCCAGACCCTCGCGCCCTCCGGCCACCAGATCGTCAATAACCATATCTGGCGCGCCGCCCTTTCCGCTCCTGTGCCCGCGTTGATCGCCGGCCTTGAAGTCCGGACCCAGCAGCTCGTCGGCGCCCGCATCGCGCGTAATCGCATTCACGATGTTTCCTATTCCGGAATTCACTTCGCGGGTAACGACAATGTCCTCGAGAACAACGAACTCTACCGCCTCGGCCTCGACGGCGGGGATCTCGGCGGCCTTTACACCACCGGCGGTTGGACCTCACGCGGCAACGTGGTGCGCCAAAATTTCATCCACCACTCCGAAAATGCCAACGCTGTTTACATGGACGACGGCGACTCCGGTCTGATCGTGGAGGACAACCTCGTCTATCGCACCGAGTCCGGCGTGTTCATCGGCGGCGGCCACGATCACCTCGTCCGTCGCAACCTCATCGTCGCCTGCCCACGCGCCTTCCACGTCGATGATCGCGGCGTCGCCCGCAAATACACCGCCGACGATCCCCGCCTGCGCGGCGACCTGGATTCCGTTCCGTGGCGCGAGGCCCATTGGCGAGAACGTTATCCAGCGCTGATCTCGTTGCTCGACACCGATCCTGCCGTGCCGCGCGGAAACCTGATCACGGGAAACGTCGCTGTCGCCTGCAGCACCTTCGCCCGGCGGAGCGGCAAGCCCGAAACCCTCGCCGGCTTCGCTTTCGCCGATATTCGCGAGCTAGTTGACCTCGCCGATCTCGCCGACCCCGCCGCGCTCGATTTCACCCCTCGTTCCCCCGCCGCCAGGGCTGCCTTGACTAGCCTGCCGCCGTTCGACCTCTCGCTCTATGGGCTCCAGGTAGACGAGTTTCGTCCTGTCGTCGCGCCTCGCGAAGTCACCTTGTTGAAAACCGGCGACACCAAACGAAAAGCTTTCGACTCCCAACAGGACGTGAACGCCTACCCCCGTTGAAACGCGTCCCGCCGATGAAGTTGCCCCGCTTCAGTCTCTTTATCCTCGCTTGGCTGACCGCTCCTTGCGGCGCACCAGCCGCTCCGGTAACCCCTCCGCCTTCCGAGCTGGCGGCGCCCCGCCCCTACACCGCCGAGGCTCGCGCAGCCGCGCTTTTCTTGATTCGCGACCACGTCGCCGTGTTCGCCGGCAGCCGCTACGCCTATGTTCGTGGCGCCAAAGTCCGGCTGGACGAAGGCAACCTGCGCGGCGGCGAGGCTGAACTCCGCGACGCGACCGTGCTCGTGCCCGCCCGTTTCCTCGGCGTCTTCGCCAAGCCCGCCCCGCAACCCGACCCCGTCCCCGCCGACCTCGCGCCGCTCGCCAACCGCTGGGTCCACACCCTCGGCCTTCCGCCCGCGCCCGCTTCATCGCCCGCCCTTGTGGATTTTGCCGCCGCCGCCCGCGCCGCCGGGCTCGCCGTCTCCAACCACCCGCGCGGCCTAGTTCTCGCCGGTCCCGCCACCGTCAATCTCGCCGCGCTCCCCGCCGAGCGTCTCGACACGCTGATCGCTTTGTTCGACACGCCAGAAAAATTTGCCGATCCCGCCATCGCCACCCGATCCTTCGCGACCCTCGGTCGTCAGGGGCCCTGGACTGACCACGCCCGCGCCACCCCGGAGCAACTCACCGCCCTCGCCGCGCCTGAGTTCAAGTGGCCCTCGGTTCCCTTCGCGAGCTACGATTTCACCGGATTCAACGCCGCCTTGCTCGGCTCCGCCCCGCCGCCTCCCGGCGAGTATCCTCGCATCCTCTTCAGCGCTGCCGACGTGCCCGCCCTCGCCGCCCGCCTGCGTGACCAGCGTGTCGGGCAACTTTCGCTGATTGAGATTGAGGAACTGTTTCGCGCCTCGTGGTGGGACCCCTCCACCAGCGACGGCGCGCTCTTCGTCAAACTCGCCGCCGGCGAAACCAATGACCTCAAGCTCGGGGAAATCGATTGGTCCGCAAAACACTTCTCGCCCGCCAACCGTTTCGCTTTGCCGCACGTGTTCGACGGACAAAAACCGGGTATTTTTAACACCCACGTTGCCTACGTTCCCGAGTGCCTTGGCACGATGGCGCTCTACTGTCTGCTCACCGGCGACGAGATTCGCGGTCGCCAAGCCGCCGCCGCAATCGCGACCTATTTCCGCCTACGCGAACCCGCCGTCGACGCCTACCTAGCCGTGTCCGACGCCGACTTCGGCAACGACGAGTTCAAGGGCTCTGGCGCCGCCACCCACTGGCGTGGCATGCACGCCCTTGTCTCGCAGATGAACCTCGGGCTCTGCCTCGACTTCGCCGGCAAGTGGATGACACCCGCCGAAAAGGATCTGATGCGTCGCATAATCGCCAAAGCCACCTACGGCCGACGCAGCTACGGTCAGGACGGCCCCGCGCGTTTTCGGGACGTGAATTGGGTCACGTGGGATCTGCCGCATTTCCTTGCCCTCTGCGCCATCGAGGGCCTGCCCGGCTTCGATCCCGAAGGCTATGCCTCTGGCGCCGAGACCGTGCGCGCCTTCCTCGACTGGGGCATCGACCGCCACGGACAAATCTACGAGAGCAACGGCAAGAACGTCGGCGGCCTCCAGTTCCAACTCCTTTCCATGGTCGCGCTCGCGCGGCGCGGCGAAAACCTCTTCGGCCACCCGCACTGGCGCGCCTTGCCCGCCGCCCAGACGCAAACGACCTCGCCCACCGGCCGCGTGGTGGTGAGCGGAGGCACCTTCAGCGGCAGCGCCCTATCTTTCCAGTTTTTGAACGAGCTTCGGGCATTCTACCCGGAGGAACGTTCCTTCGATTATCTGCTGAGCCAGCCTTTGCTCAACCTGGCCAATAACACCCCGACCACTGTGCGGAACGAAGCCGAGCGCCTCGCCGCCTTCGATGCCGACGTCGCTCGCGCCGCCCTTCGCGCGCCCAAGGGACTTGCTAAGCTGCGCTTGCCGAGCCCGACCTATCCGGCGTTCACGCGAAGTTTTCTCTACGACACCGACTGGTCTCCCGCCACCCGCGCCGATGTCGGCTTGCCGCTCGATTACGTGAACGAGGTCCACGGCGTGTTCTCCGCCTACTCAGATCGCGAGCCCTCCTCGGCCTGGATCAATCTGATCGTCCGGCCCAACCACTACATGGGGGCCGGCCACCACCATTCCGACGCCGGCATGTTTCACTTCTCCTCCCTCGGCGTGGATTGGATAGCCGAGTCACCCTTCTCGATGTCCTACCCGGGCAAATACCACAACCAGGTGGTGGTGGACGGCGAATCCCAGTCCGACCAGTTCCCATCCCGCGCCTCTTGGCTTGGCGCTTCGATCGGCACCGCCGCCTCCGCCGCGAGCGCCGACCTCACCTACGCCTACTCCTGGCGTTGGCTCACCCAACCTAATGCCACTTGGGAAAAACACGACACCGAAGCGCCTAGCGGGTGGGAGGTCGAGCCCGCTGCTGACATTATCCATTTCTACCAAGGCACCGCCCGCTACAAGATGCGGCCGTGGTGGAGCACCTACGCCGTGTCAAACTGGACCCCCACGCTGCGTGCGCCCTTCAATCCCATGCGCCGCGTCTTTCGCACCGTCGCCCTCGTGCGCGGCCCGCGCCCCTACGGCGTCGTGGTCGATGACGTGAAAAAGGACGACGCCACCCGCCTCTACGAGTGGACCGCCTGTCCGGTCGCGGGCATCGTCTCCGTCAAGTTGCCCGGATTGCCCGCCGGTTGGCTCGCCCTCGGGCAGAAAGAAGTCGCCGCCGACCAATCCGGCCGCCCGCTGCTTCTGATCGCGCCGCTCGCTGATCCCGCCTCACCGCAAAACGCCCGTATCGATACCCTCGCCGGTCCGCCCGATCGCGCGGGTAAATCCCAGACTTACGAACGTGTAGACATCCCGGTTCGCGCCGCCGAGGTGCGTTACCGCGTGCTGCTCCTGCCCCATCGAGTTGGTTCACCCTTCCCGGTCATCACCTACGACCCCGCCGCCGATCGCGCCATTGTGGACGGCGATGAACTTCGCTTCACCGTCGGCACGGACGAACGCACCCGCTTCGCCGTCACCCGCGCCGGTGCCAGCCTGCTCATCTCGCCATGAACCCCCGCGTTTCGACCGTCCTCTGCGCCGTGCTCGTCGCCATCGTCCCAACTGCGCCTGCTGCCACCCTCTCTGAATTGATGCGTGGCGCCCCCCCCGAAGACATCGTTTACGCGGAGAGGGCAGGGGAGCGTCTCACTTTGCACACCTTTCGCCCGACCACCGCCGCGCACGGCGAGCTTCGTCCCGCCGTCATCTGGATCCACGGCGGCGCTTGGGTGGGCGGCACTACCGATGGATTCATGCCGCTGGCGCGCTACTTCGCGGCACGGGGCCTGGTCGCGTTCAACATCACCTACCGTCTCGCCAAGCCCGGCGCTGTGACCGTCGCCGACTGCGTGGCCGATTGCCGCTCCGCCTTGCGCTACGTCCGCGCCCACGCCGCCGCTCTGGGCCTTGATCCCGCCCGCATCGCCGTGGCGGGCGACTCTGCCGGCGGACACCTCGCCGCCACCCTCGGCACCGACACCGGCCCCTCTCATCCCGACGACGCCCCCGACGTTTCCGGCCGCGCCGACGCGCTACTGTTGTTCAATCCCATCGTGGATATGACCGAGGCCGACTGGATTCGCTACGCCGTGGGCGGTCCGGCTTTGGCCGATAAAAAGAATACGCCGCGCCCCGCTGCGCCCGAGGATATAGCGCTAGCTCGTTCGCTTTCGCCGCTCTTCCACGTCGCTCCCGGCCAACCACCCGCGCTGCTCATGCACGGCCGCGCCGATCGCATCGTGCCGCTCAGCCAGGCCGAGCTCTTCGCCGACGCCTACCGCGTCGCCGGCAACCGCATCGACTTCACCGTGGTCGAGGGCGGCGTCGGCCACGCCTTTGTCATCCCCGGCTACAAGTGGCCTGAGTCCGTCGTCGTCGAGGCCGTCCGCGCCGCCGACGCCTTCCTCGCCTCCCTCGGTTGGCTCTCCGGCGAGCCCACCCTCACCGTCTCCTCGCCCCCCGCTTGGTCCGTCCCAGCGCCCGCCCGATGAAAACCCTGATCGCCCATCTCCTGTTGCTCGTTCACCTGTCTGCCGCCGAGTTTGCCCCGGTCTTCACCGCCGGCGCCGTCCTCCAGCGTGAGCAACCCATCTCAGTCTGGGGCACCGGCCGCGCGGGAGAAAAGGTCACGGTCGAACTGCTCGAACAAACCGCAACCGCGGTCGTCGCCGACGGACGCTGGCGCGTAACCCTCTCGGCGCTCCCCGCCACTACCTCGACCAGCTTGCGCCTTCGCGGCGACAAGGTTGTCACCCTAGAAGATATCGCTATCGGTGAGGTTTGGCTCGGCCTCGGCCAGTCCAACATGGAGTGGCGCCTCAACCAGTGCGCCGACTTCACCGCAGCCTTGCTCGCGAGCGCCGGCAACCCCGCCATCCGCCAGCTTAAAATTCCGCTACGTCCCTACGCCGGCGACCAGCTGGCCACCTTTGCGTGGAAAAAATTCGACCGCGCGAGCGCCCCGTATTTTTCCGCCGTCACTTACTATTTCGCCACTGAGCTCCAACGTAAACTAGGCGTTACCGTGGGCATCGTGAACTGCTCCTTCGGCGGCACGCCCATTGAGGCCTGGATGAGCCGCGACGCCATCGCCGCCGCTGGCCTTTCCGCCCAGCTCGCCGAGCACGACAAAAAGATGGCCGCCTGGTCCGACTTCTCCGCCTACGACTCGGCCTGGCGGGTTTACGATGCCGCCCGCAAAGCCTATGAGGAACGCAAAAAGGCCAATCCTGCCGACCCGGCGCTCGGCGCCGCGCCCGTCGAGCCCTACGGCTTCCGCACCAAGGGTCGTCCCGAGGGTCTGCGCGAGTCGATGCTCGCCCTCGTCACACCCTACACCGCGCGTGGTGCGCTCTGGTATCAGGGCGAAAACAACGCCGGCAAACCTGCCGACTACGCCTGCCTCCTGCCCTTGTTTCTCACCGAACTCCGCTCGTCTTGGAGTCGTCCCGATCTCCCCGCCTACATCGGCCAGCTTTCCTCGCCGACCGCCAACTGGCCTGATGAGCAGGAAGGCTATGCCCCGCTCCGCGAGGTGCAGCGCGCTATAGCCGTTTCCGATCCGCACTCGGGTTTCGTCGTTTCCCTCGACCATGGCGAACGCGGCAACGTCCACCCGAAGAACAAACAACCCATAGGCGAGCGTTTTGCTCGTCTCGCCCTCGGCCGGGTCTACGGCCAGACCGGCTTCGCCGCCCAGAGCCCTTCAGCCGCCGCCGCCAGTCGCGCCGCCGGCCAAATCGAGATCACCTTCCATGACCTCCCTGGCCGTCTCGAACTTCGCGACCCCGCCGTCCCGACGCTTCTACTGCGCAACGCTGCCGGCGCATCCGTCGCCCCCGCGCGCGTCGACCTCGCACCCGACGGTCGGCGTCTCCTCCTCACCGCCCCAGACGGCTTCCGTGCCGCCGCCGTCACTTACGCCTATCAAAATTTCTGCGCCCTCACCCTTTTCTCCGACGAAGGCCTGCCAGTGAGCCCTTGGTTTCTCACCATCCCCTGACCCGGCCATGATCCGCCCCCTCGTTTATCTTTTCCTAGCCGGTTCCGCGTTCGCCGCCGACACGCTCTCGACCCTCGCCGACCCCGAGGCCCTGCGCCAGGCCATCCCCGCCCTCCGTGAGCAGCGCCACTGGACCGAGTTCGCCTCACCGGAGCAGATCGCCCTCTACGACGGCCCGGAGACCGTTTACCCGGAGATCCCCGCGTCCGCCCACGATCTCACCGGTTTCGACCCCGCCCTGCTCGGCTCGCCCGTCCCCGCGCCCGGCGTGCATCCTCGTATCCTTTTCAGCCCCGGCGATATTCCTCTCGTTAAACACCGTCTCGAAGGAAGCAAAGCCGGCCAAAAGGCCCTCCTCGAAACCCGCTTTCTGCTCGCCCAAACCCTCTACAACCCCGCTTCCGACGAGGGCAAAATCTACGCCAAGCTCGTCGCCGGTGATACCGCCGATCTCACCTTTCTGACCCCCGAGCCGCCCAAGCAGATTGACTCGATCCTCATCTCTACTCCGCCCCGCCACTGGTTCAACGGCTACACCCAGAGCCTGCCCGACACCGTCCACACCGCCTACCTGCCCAACCTGCTCGCTGCGTCCGCTTTCCAGGCCCTGCTCGATAACGACACCCCTCGCGGACGCGACACCGCCGCAGCGATCGCCAACTACTACTGGCTGCGGAATCCCCTCATCGACGCCTTCGCCGAGGAACAACACCGCCTCCACCTAGCCCCACGCGACACGTGGCGAGCCATCTTCGGCGTCGCCGGCGGCAACAACCTCGCCTTTTGCTACGACCTCGCCGCCCCGTGGATGAACGAGGAGCAGCGCGCCGTCCTCCGCCACGCCATCGCCGCCTCCACCTCCGGCCGGCTCGCCTATGGCATGAACGGTCCCGCCCGCTGGGTGGAGACGAACTGGTCCGGCTGGGACCTCGAACACTATCTCACCGCCCTGGCCATCGAGGACGAACCGGGCTACGACCCGGCCATCCAGCCCGCCGCTCTCCGCACCCTCAAGGGCTACTTGCAGTGGGGCATCAGCGCCCAAGGCACGATCTTCGAGAGCAATGGTAAGGTCGGTGCCGGCTTCCACTACGCGATGCTCACCGCCCTCGCCCTCGCACGGCGCGGCGAAAACCAGCTCGGCCACCCGCACCTGCACCAGCTTCCTTTCTCCCAGATTCAACACGTCGTCCCATCCGGCGAATACAACGTGAACAACGGCACCTGGGGCTGCGCCCCCTTCGCCTACGGCCACTTCTTCACCGCCTTTTTCCCCCGTGAAAAAGTCGCCGCCGCAGCCGACCTGCTCATGCGTCAGGACCGCCCCGACCTCGCCGCCTTCGACCCAGTTCACTATCAACTATCTCTCGAGGCTTCGACCCAAAGCAACGCCACCCCGCCTGGGGGCCGCGCGCTCGAAAAAATCAACTGGCGCAAACTCACCCCGCTCACCCCCGCCCATGTCATGGGCCCCACGCCCTACGACTGCGCCGATTGGCGCGGTGCCGAAACCTTCGCGAAAGACCGGGCTTCGCTCAATCTGCCCCTCGACTTTGCTGACCCCGTTCACGGACTTCTGACCACCCGTTCCGCCCCCGACTCCGACGCGCTGTTCCTGATGTTCGAGGCCCGCGCCAACCTCTCCACCATTGGGCATCAGCAACATGACGCCGGACATTTTTACTTGGCTGCCCTTGGTGAGATGTGGGGCGTCGAGGCCGGGGCAAAGTCTGGTTTTTCCCAAGACCATTCCCACGTTCGCATCGACGGCCTCGGGCTCGCCGACGTCGCCTATCCGCCGCGCGTAAAGTTTCTCGGCTCCGCGATCACGCCCGTCGGCGCCCTCGCCACCGCCAATATCTCCGCCGCCTACAACCATGGATGGGTCGGGCCCACCCAGTTTCAGTGGACGATCCCCGACGCCGCATCCTGGAAAATATCGCCCGAAACCGACCCCGATGTCGTCGCCTACTTCCGCGGCACCCAGCACTATAAGATGCGCATCTGGGGAGATAATTATTTCAAACAGAATTGGGGCCCCACTATGCGCGTGGAATCCGCCAACCCGGTCAAATCCGCCTTCCGCACCGCCGGCCTCGTGCGTGGCGCTCATCCCTACGCGCTCGTGCTTGACGACGTAAACAAGGGCGACGGCCGCGCGCACGACTACGACTGGGTCTTGCAGGTGCCCAACAGCGTCCGCCTCGCCGATATAGAACTTCCCGCCGGCAACCCTGCCGCCGCCGTGCTGGTGAAGACCATCGGCGGTGATCAGTTTCGTATGACCGACGTGCAGGAAACCCCCGTCGGCACACCCGCGCTCCTCGTGGTTGCCCTCGACTTACCTGTTACCACCGGCCCGCAGCTGTGGAATTTCTACAAGGCCACCGAGCAACCCTTCCGCCTCGACGTGCGGACCTACACCGCAAACAAAACCAACCAAGTTCTTACCCGCACCCGCCTCTACGCCAGTCGACGCGACACCATCTTCCGCTCTCGCATCGCCCTCATCCCTTTCAAGATCGGGCAACCCCTTCCGAAGATCACCTGGGACGCCGAGCAGACCAGCGCCACCCTTGTCTGGCCCGACCAAAACGACACCCTCGTTTTTTCCCCAGCCGCCCCCGACGCCCATACGAGCGTTTCGGTCCGGCGCGGTGGCACCGAGATCCTGTCCTCCGCGCGCCTCGGGCTTACCCCTTGAGACCGCCGCCTCGAACATCGATCCCGTTCCGATGCAAAACGTGCTCCATTACGCCGTGCCCGCCGAGCATTTCAACGAGGCCTTGCCGCTGGGCAACGGGCGGCTTGGCGCGATGTTTTACGGCGGTGTGGAGCGTGAGCGCATCCATCTAAACGAGAGCTCGCTTTGGTCGGGCGTCGGACCGGCCGAGATTCCGCCCCAGGGGCGCGCCGCGTTGCCCCAGATTCGGCGCCTGCTCTTTTCCAACCAGCTCCGCGAGGCACACGAGTTGGCGATCAGCACCTTGCCCGGCGCGTTTACGGAATCCTACCAACCGGTTGGTGATTTGCTGCTGGAGCTGACAGATGCGGCCGGCGTCGCTTCGGTAACGAACTATCGCCGCGAACTCGATCTCGGCGCCGCGATGGGCCGCACTCGCTTCACGACCGGCGGGGTCGTGCATGAACGCGAGCTACTGGTTTCGCACCCAGCCCAGATCGTGGCCTTGCGCTGGCGGGTGGACCGTCCCGGCGCACTTTCCTGCAGTTTGCGGTTTGCCTCGCCGCTGCGACATGAGATCGCGGCGGATGCAGGTGGATTTGCGATCACGGGGCGCGCGCCATCGCACGTTCAGTGGTTTGGGGTGAAGCCGGGCGAGGGTATCACCTACGAGCCGTTCCGGGGCCGAATCGGTATGGAGTTTTCCGCACGCTGCTCGGTGAGCGCGCCGGGCGCACGCGTGCGGGTCGAGGACAATACGTTGGTGATCGATGATGCGACGGAATTGACTGTGTTGCTGGATGTCCGCACAGCCTTTTCCAGCCACTCACCCGACTCCGAGGCTGCCGCCACGCTGACGCAAGCGCGCCGACAGACGTGGGCTGAAACCGTCTCTGCCCACCTCTCGGATCACGAGGGGCTTTTCGGACGCGTCCGGCTCATGCTGTCCGGCACCTCGACCCAGATGGAGGAACTGCCCACCGATCAACGCCTCGCGCGACGCTCCGCAGGGTCGGCCGATCCTGGTTTGGAGGCGCTGGTGTTCGACTACGGTCGCTACCTGCTCATTGCGAGCAGCCGTCCCGGCGGCCAGCCGGCCAATCTGCAAGGACTTTGGAACCGCGAGATGCAGCCTCCGTGGTCGTCCAACTTCACTGTCAATATCAACACGCAGATGAACTATTGGCCGGCCGAGGTCTGCGACCTTTCCGAGCTGCATACTCCGCTCTTCGACTTTATCGAACGCCTTTGCCTGCACGGCGAAATCACCGCGCGCGAACTCTACGGCTGCGACGGCTGGGTGTGTCATCACCAGACCGACCTCTGGGCCTCCGCAACTCCGATCGGTTTTACTCCGGGCAAGCCCAACGACGGAGCGTCCCGTTACGCACTCTGGCCGATGGGCGCTGCCTGGCTGGTGCGCCACTTGTGGGAACATTATCTGCACAATCGCGATACCGTCTTTCTGCGCACGCGCGCTTGGCCGGCGATGCGCGGCGCGGCTGTTTTCATGCTCGAATTTCTGGTTGAACGTCCCGACGGCTGCCTCACGACCGCGCCTTCGACCTCGCCGGAGAATTCGTTCCGGCTAGCCGACGGCTTTCGCGCGGGCATCGCGACAGGCTCCACCATGGATCTTTCCATTTTACGCGATCTTTTCAGCAACTGTCTCGACGCCGATCGCGCGCTGGGCGGCACCGATCCGGAACTGGCGCAACGCCTGCGGGACGCCCTCAGACGGCTGCCGCCGCGCGTGATCACGCCTTCCGGCCGTCTGGCGGAGTGGGATCAAGACTACGAAGAATGGGAGCCGCACCACCGCCATGTTTCCCACCTTTACGGGTTGCACCCCGCGGCGGAAATTCATCCTGAGGAAACGCCCGCGCTCGCCGAGGCCGCTCGCCGCACTCTCGAAGTTCGTTCCGATGGTGGCACCGGCTGGTCGCTAGCTTGGAAGATTAATTTCTGGGCGCGCCTGCAGGACGCCGCCCACGCCCACCGATTGATAGATACCTTTTTCCATGCAGTGACCGCGACCGCCACCGATGTGGGAGCGGTCGGCGGACTTTATCCCAACCTGCTCTGCGCGCATCCGCCTTTCCAGATCGACGGCAACTTCGGTTACACCGCCGCGGTCGCCGAGTTGCTGCTTCAGAGCCACCGGGAGCTCGTGCAGTCCGGTCGACGCGAAATCCACCTGCTCCCCGCGCTTCCTGCCGCCTGGAGCGAAGGGAAGGCGTCCGGCTTGCGCGCCCGAAGCGGCGTAAACGTCTCGCTGAAATGGAGCGCCAACGCACTCGTCTGGGCCAGTCTGGTGGCCGACCACGACGGCGAGTTTTCCGTTCGCTACGGCGACATCCGCCATGAAGTTAGCCTCAAGGCGAAGTGTCCCTGGTCTTGGCCCGTCTCTGTCGGCCGCACCGCTTGATCATTTTGAACGCTGCAACGTCATGATGCTTTCGCCATCCCCGCACGGTTTAATGCTGTCGTCGATTTACCCTTGGCTTCTAAAATCAAACTCCTGAATCCCATGCCCGTCCCACTTTTCAGGCACCTTTCTGTGCCTGCGGTTATCCTACTAGCCACAATGATCGCGAACGCCGCCCCGCGCGCTTTCTATGAAGAGCCCATCTGGCAACCGCGCGCCCATCCGTCGCTCGACGACGTTCTCTCCACCACCTTCCACCCGCCGTCCCCATCCGTCGTCCCGCCAGTCCGCTACGACACGCCCGGCTATGCCGCAGAAAAACTCCACCCCGCGCCCGCCACTGGCGTCCACCCGCGCGTGCTCGTCACGCCCGAGGACGTCGTCGCCATACGCGCCCGCGTCGCTCAGGGCGATGCCGCCCCCCTCGAATTCCGCACCCTTTGGACCCGCGTCCGAGAATCGCGCTCCGCCTTTTCCGCCCTCGTTGCCCGAGACGATACCCTCGGGCGCGCCCTCGCCGCCCAGTTTGTGGAAAAACTGCACGCTCTCGAGCCTAAGCTAGACCGCCTCGACGCTCAGCCCGATCGCCAGAACATCTGGTCTGCCGAGCGCTCCCTTATTGCCAGTCAAGACCCTGAACCGCCCTCCGAAATCTGGACGCTTATCGACTACGATTACCTTCACGGCTGGCTATCCGAATCCGACCGCGAACTCGCCGAGCGGATCATCACCCGCCTCGTCGCCGACCGCTTTTCCAACTACCTCTGCGAGCCCGACCACTTCCTGATTAACAACCACAAGGGCTTCGGCATGGAGTTCATCCGCCTCATGCTGCTCGTCGAAGGTCGGCCCGGTTTCCCCGCCAAAACCTTCGCCCGCTCCGCCGACAAGGCCCGCGCCATGCTCGACTGGTATCTGAGCCCCGACGGCATGTGCTACGAGTCCATCAAGGGCTGGCTCAACACCTCTGCCTTCGTCGCCGTCGGTCGCCGTAATCCCCAATTTCTCCGCCATGACCACCTCGTCGCGAAACTTCGCTTTTTCCAATCCACGCTACGCTGGGAAAACGGTCGTTGGCGCATCCGCGATGAGATGCGCGCATCCGCCTTCCATGTCATCTGGCTCATGCGATTTCTCTATCCCGAGAACCGCTCCTACGACCTGCTATACAGCGCCACGCTCTCGTCTCACGACTTCCTGACCGACGCCGCTGCCAAGTGGCCCGATCCCGTCGGTATCGCCCCGGAACTACTCCTCCTCTTTGCCGGCGGCGGCTCCGGTGACGACCGTGCCGGCAAACTCGCCGACTGGACCTCCCAGGCCGCCATTGATTCCCTTAAACTCCCCGTCACCTGGCACGACGATCTCCGCGGCTACGTCGAGGCCCGCAACTCCTGGCGTATCGGCGACCTCCATCTCGGTTTCGTCAATAAACAGGACTTTTTCTACGGTGGCCACGAGGGCTCCGAGGCCAACCGCCTCACCCTCTGGAAAGACGGCGTCAACTGGCTGCGCGACGAGGACCTGTTGGCGGTCAAGGCCACCGGCTTACAAAACATGCTCACCATCGACGGCCACGGCCTCTCCTGGCCGCCCGTGCCCGGCGTGTGGCTCGGCGTCAACGAGGGCCCGCACGGGATCTCCGCTGCCGGTGACGCTAGGCTGGCCTACGCGCATAACAAGATCATGCAAGTTCATCCGTTGGCCTCCGCTTCGGGAAAACTTCCCTACTACGCGCCCTTCACCGAAAAAAACTTCGACCTCACGCGCGATCTCCAGGTCGCCTTCCATCCCGGCACCGTCGCCTTCAACGACGGCTACGCCCACACCGACTACGGCCCATGGAGCGGCGAGACCAGGCTAGTCGAGTTCTACGGCGACAACCAGCCCGTCGCCCAGGCCGAGCGCACCGTTCATCTCGCCCGTGGGGACCGACCCTACGTGCTCGTGCTCGACGATGCCCGCCGTGCCGACGATGTGCCACACCTCTTCGAAAGCTCCTTTAACCTCCCCGACGACGCCGTCGTCGTGGACGCCAAGACCACCGAGATCCAATTCCAGAACGTAGAGCCTTCCGAGCTTCGCGAAAGTGAATTCCTCCTATCCGCTGGCGGCACATCGCGCGACCCAGCCACCGGCAATCCCGTGATCAAAAAAGGCGATCCGCTGCTGCTCATTCGTGTGCTCCACCGCAACAGCGACTACGGTTACCCGGCGCCGCGAATTCAGGTCCTGCCCGCCCGGCCCGAACGCCCTTTCAATCGATTCACCCAGCTCGTCGTCCCCGCTCTCACCAAGTCCCCCGAGTTCCGTATCCTCTTTTACCCGCATCGCTCCGGCGATCCGCTGCCGGTCACCGCCTGGAACACCGACCGCACCTCGCTCACCGTCACTTTGGGCAAACAGCGCGACGTATATCGCTTTGCCCGCACCGACGCGGGCCGTATCGTCTTCGACTTTACCCGTGACGGCAAAATGGCCCTCGCCAACCCCGCCGCGCCCGCCCGTCCCGTCCTCCTCGCGAACGGCGACCGTTACGATGCCAACGAAGTCCGCACCACCCGCCGCGAGGGCGAGACTCCGCTCTTCCCGATGCCCGAGGGTGGCCAGCCCGTCGCCTTTGAACGCGTCGCGGCTCCCGCCGACATTCACTACACGCTCGATGGCACCGTCCCCACCGTTAGCTCACCACGCTTCGAGGCTCCGTTCCGAATCGTCGCCTCCTCCACGCTGCGCGCCCGCGTGATCGATCCCGCCTGGCCGGGCCAGAACCAGACCAGCGCCGAGCTAACCGCCCGCTTCGAAGCCCGCCCGGTCGTCCCCGGCGCGGCCAAGCCGCCCGCCGCCGCGACGCCCGGTCTTCTCGCCCGCGTTTACGAACTCAACACCAAGCTCTGGGACGACCGCGGTTTTTTCCGAGCCTCGAAGGTCATGCTCCCCGACCTCGACCGCGCCGCCCCGCTCGTCACCGCCGCCGTGCCCGCCGGCTTCGCGTTGCCCCGCGCCGTGCCCGCCGCTCCCGTCGCCGAGCAGACGAAGGGCTTTTACCGCTTCACCGGTTGGTTCCACGCCGCCGCCCCCGGCACCCATACCTTCGCCGTTGATTCCTGCGGCCCGGTCCTCCTCACCGTCGCTGCCCAGGACGCCATCGCTGAGACCGGCGTCTTCCATCAGCAACAGACTGAACGCCGAGGTGCAGTCGTGCTCGGCGCCGGTTGGCATCCGCTCGAGTTGATCGTCACCGACCCGCTCTTTTGGAACCTCGTCAGCCAGGACCGCATGCCCTTCCGGGTCACCGTTCGCGCCCCCGGCGAGACCACCTTCACGCCCATCCCCGACGACCGCCTCGCCGCCCTCATGCCCACCGACGCCGTGCCCGCCGAGCCCGCCGTCATCTGGAAAAGCGCCGTGCCCGCTCCGTGCCCGCTCGTCCCGGGTGTTATCCGCACCGCCTACGAACGCGAGGGCCGCGCCAACGATCCCGAATACCTTGATATCGACGCCGCCACGCCGCGCCGTCAGGAGCTCTCCGGGCGCATCGAACCCAACGAAAACCCCGCCCAGGTAGTCGTCTACGACGGGTGGTTCGAGGCCCCGACGGATGGCGTCTATGTCTTCGATCTGCCGTTCCGCCGTTCCGGTTACACCCACCTCGGTTCCTTCCGCCACGCCTACCAAAGCCAGCTGCGCGTCGCCGATGAAATCGTGCTCCAACGCGGCGTCGCTGGCCGCATCGCCCCGGGCCGTATCGGGCTCAAGGCCGGCTGGCATCTTTTCTCCCTGCGCCTCGGATCCAGCTCGGCCGACCTCACCGTCACCTATCCTGACGGCCAGACCGTCCCTCTCACCGCCGCCCGCCTCCGCCGCGCGGCCAATCTCGCTCCGTTCTCGCCCGGCCCCGAGGCCGCGCTGATCGCGCGTTTTATCCCAGGTGTCACTCCTGCCGGCGACCCCGGCTTCCGCGCCTGGATCGCCGGGTTCGCCTCAGTCCGCACCCTCGACCGCCGTCCGGCCGTGGTGGCCCCGCTCGCTCCGCCGCTCATCGTCGCGAGCGGCCCAGGCGGCGTGGATATCAACATGACCCGAGGCGCCGGTCGCGTGCCGCTGAAGTTCCACTTCCTCAAGATGCGCGACCCCGATTTTACGGTCGGGATGTGGTTCCGGAGCGACACCGGAGATGGCCGACTTTTTGGCAAGCAGGGTCTCACCGCCTTCGGCAAATCCTATAAAACCGTCTCCGTCTCCGTCTCCGGCGGCAAACTCCGCGCCACGCCCGGCGGCCTCTCCGGCGGCGCGGTCGAGCCCGGACGCTGGCATCACGCCACGCTCTCCGCGACGCCCACGCGACTAGGCATCTACCTTGACGGTGAGCTCGTAGACGAGGGCCCGGGCGCACCCGGCCTGGCCACCGACGCCCTGGATTTCCTTCCCGATCACGCCGGAGCGATCGGCGAGATCCTGATCTACAATCGCGAGCTTTCCGCCGCCGACGTAGCCCGCCTTTTCCGCGCCTCCAAGTAGCACGGTTTCCCGCCCGCTTCCCCGTCCATACAAGTCTATGTCCGTCTCCCTGCCCGATACGTCCGCGTCGCCTCCCGCGTGGTGGCGTGAGGCTCGCTTCGGTCTTTTTATCCACTGGGGCGTCTACACCGTCCCCGCCGGGGTCTATCGTGGACGAGCCGTCGCCGGCGCCAGCGAGTGGCTCATGCATTCCGCGCGGATTTCTGTCGCGGACTACAAGAACTACGCCGCCGGCTTCACCCCCTCAGACTTCGATGCCGAAGCCTGGATAACCTCCGCCAAGGACGCCGGCATGGGCTACGTTGTTATCACCGCCAAACACCATGACGGTTTCGCCCTCTTCGACACCGCCGTCAACGACTGGCACGCCCCGCGCGACCTACTTCGTCCCCTCGCCGAGGCGTGCCGGCGCCACGACCTGCCGCTCGGCTTTTACTACTCCCAAGCTCAGGACTGGATAAACAGAGGCGCGGTCTTCGGTGAAAAATGGGATCCCGCCCAAGATGGTGACTTCGATGGCTATCTCGAACGTGTCGTTATTCCCCAGCTCACCGAGCTGCTCACCCGCTACGGCCCGGAGATCCCCGCCGTGCTGTGGTGGGACACGCCCGCCGAGATGAACCCCGCCCGCGCCGCTCGCGTGGACGCCGCCGTGCAGATGATTCGCCCCGGCATCTTTCAGAACGACCGTCTCGGCTTAGCCTCCGGCGGCGGCCACTTCGACACGCCCGAACAACGCATCCCCGCCACACGCCCCGCCCGGCCCTGGGAAACGTGCATGACCACCAACGAGTCCTGGGGCTTTAACCTCCACGACCAGGCGTGGAAATCCCCCGCCACGCTCATTCGCCAGCTCTGCGAAGTCGTCTCCCAAGGCGGCAACTACCTGCTGAACGTCGGGCCCCGCGCCGACGGCGTCATACCGGGGCCCGCCCTCGCCGCCCTTGCCGAGATCGGGGCTTGGATGCGCGTGAATGGCGTCGCCATCCGCGGCGCTTCCGCCGGCCCCTTCCCGCATCGTCTCCCGTGGGGCTTCGCAACCTCGTGTTGTGAAACGATCCACCTCCTGATCGAAAACTGGCCCGCCGACGGTTTGCTCTTGGTTCCTTTGCTCGATCTACCCGTCTCCGCCCGTTTGCTGACCGATCCCGGAACGCTGCTCGCCTCCTCGCCCGCGAACGACGGTTTTCTCCTACACCTTCCGCCCACCGCCCCCGATCCGGCGGTGAGCGTGGTGGCTCTCCACTACGCTATTCCGCCCCGGCTTGGCGCGGTCCCGACCCGCCCGCGTCCACCCGTTGTTCCGCAGCCCGCCGACGGCTTGATCGTCCTGCGGGCGGGCGACGCCGAGATTATCGGCGAACACCTCGCGCTGACCACTGGACCCGATCCCCAGCTCGGCTGCTGGACTAGTCTGGACTCGCACCCGCTCTGGCGCATGCGCCTGCACCGGCCCGGAGCCTACCGCGTCGAGCTCGACTACGCCGTGCCCGCCCACCGCCAGGGCACCCTCTCCGAGGTCGATCTCGGCGGCCAACGCCTCCCGCTCGTCGTCGCCGGCACCGGCGGTTGGGGCGAATACGTCCGCGTAGAAGTCGGCGTCGTGACCATCGCCGCCCACGATGAATTTCCCGTCCGTGTCCTCCCCGTCTCCATCCCCGTCGGCGCCGTCATGAATCTACGTGCCGTCCGCCTCACCCCGGTTCCATGAAGCCCCGATCCTCCACTTTCTCGCGTCTCCTCTTTGTGCTCTCTGTGTTCCTTGCAGTCCATTCTTCCGCCTTGCTCGCCGCGTCCGCCGAAGCATCAACCACCGCACCGCGCATCGATATAGACTGGCCCGCCTTTCTTGCCCGTCACGACCTCGTCTGGGAAC
>Ga0214917_10002614_pt1 | contig 21668 bp, 18 predicted proteins | sample LL_1208_BB_MetaG_FD_177983 | JGI IMG/M metagenome (GOLD analysis project Ga0214917, IMG submission 177983) | Freshwater microbial communities from Lake Lanier, Atlanta, Georgia, United States - LL_1208_BB | ecosystem: Environmental > Aquatic > Freshwater > Lake | place: USA: Georgia | collected...
CGTGATTCGGGTCACTGCGAGCGGAGGGTCACGTCCGCGATGATCATGTCGTGATCCGATATGGCACGGCCTTCCTCGTCCACGGCCGGAACCGTCTCGGCGTGGAAGGCCTCCAGACCGCGAACGAAGATCCAATCGAGCCGCCGATGCGGAGGAAGCGGCGCTCCGTCGGGTCGCATGCGCTGCGTGACCTGCGGTCTGTTGGCCGTTCGCCACTCGAAACCCGCGGCCCGCATGGCCGCGAAAAGCGGCTCATGGCGTTCCGGTTCCAAAAACGCGGCTGCGAGGTCCGTCCCTTCCGAAGGCATCGCCTTCGTGTTGAAGTCGCCCCCGATCACGCAGGGCGCGTCCCCGATCTCGGTCCGCAACGCTTTGAGCAGGCGCAGCGTCTGTCGGCACCGGTCTTGCGGATCGGTCTTGCTTTCGAGGTGGACGGACACCACCCAGAAGGACTCCATCGGAGCGTCAATACGAGCCGCGATCGCGTTCCGCGCGCCCAGACGCCCCTGTTCGGGATGATCGAACCAGACCCCTCCGTCATCGAGCTTGACGACGAAGGGTGCCTTCAACGGGAACCGGCTGAGGATTCCGTTGCCGTGGAAGCCCTCGAGGTTGCGTTCATGCCCGTGAGCCGCGGTTTCGCGCGCATCTCCGTGTCCGAGTTCGACGAATTCGACGCAGAAGATTCTGTCGAGTTCCAGCGCGTCGCCGAGCTCTCGGAGCGTATGCCTGTTTCCGGATCGCGCCATGCCGAGGTCAATCTCGCTCATGAGAACGATGTCGGCATCCGCGAACATGACAAGACGTTCGGACGCCCCCGCGAATTTCAGCCGCTCGGCATTCCAGGCCGCGACCCGGAAGCGGACGGACGCCGTCCGGTTTCGCCCCGAACGATGTTCGATCTCTCCGAGAGCGGCCACCTGCGCGGCCAGAGCCTCGTGTCGGGCCGGGTCCCCGGCATGCCGACGCGCATCCACAAGGACGGATTCTTCGGGTGCCTGCAGGGCGGATACAACGGATCTGATGATCATCAAAATCTTCCCGATGGAATTTCTCAGTCTTTCCGTCCCGGACATGACTGTTCAGTGACTGAATTCACAGTCACTGAGTCGTCGCGAAAACGAAAAAAAACAGTCAGGAAACATATTTAAGCGCTGTTTCCGTGGGTCTTATGATCGAGTAGCTCCAAAGAGGTTTTCATGAAGAACGCCATCATTGCGGCCGTTGCGGCGTCCGCTCTTCTCGGGTCTTCCGGCGCGGAAGCCCAGCAGCGCACTAAATTCGAGTATTGGTACGGCCTGACGGGCCAACTCGGCGAGATCCTTGAGCAACACTGCAAGCGCTTCAACAACTCGCAGCAGAAGTTCGAGGCGGTCTGCATCGGTCAGGGCGGATACGACAAGGCCGAGCAGAACACGATCGCCGCCTACCGTTCCAAACAGCAACCGACCGTCATTCAGATCTATGACGCGGGCACCGTGAACTTCATGCTTTCGGGCGCTATCTATCCGGCCAATCAGTTCGCGAAGGACTTCTCCATCGACATCGATTGGACCAACTACTTCCCGGGTATCGCGAACTACTACGCCACGTCGAAGGGCGAGATGTGGTCGTTCCCCTACAATTCGTCGACGGCGCTGCTCTATTGGAACAAGGATGCTTGGGCCAAGATTGGCAAGACCAAGGCTCCCGAGACGATCGAAGAGTGGTTCGACGACCTGCGCAAGATGAAGACGGCGGGCGTCGAATGCGGCTTCGGTTTCGACTATGACACTTGGATGCCGCTCGAGCAGTTTTCGGCGATCCACAACCTTCCGATCGCGACCAAGGCCAACGGCTACGGCGGTCTCGACGCCGAACTCGTCTTCAACAAGACGAAGTTCGCCGACTACATGAAGGATTGGAAGAAGCTCCTCGACGAGGGCGTCGCGCGCATCCAGACGGCGCAGGTGGGCAAGACCATCTTGCAGTCCTTCACCGACGGCACCTGCGCCTCGGTGCTCTCTTCGGTCGCCAACCACGGCGTGGTCGGTTCCACCGCGAAGCCGGGCCTGAACTGGGGCGTGGCGATGCTTCCCGTCTACAAGGACTTCAAGCGCCACAACTCGCTCGTCGGCGGCGCTTCTCTCTGGATCATGCAGGGCAAGTCGCCTCAGGAGTACGAAGGCGCCGCCGCGCTGATGAAGTTCCTGTCGACCCCGGAGGAAGCGCTCTGGTATTCGACGGCGAACGGCTACATCCCGGTTACGAAGACCGGCTTCGACTACATGAACAAGAACGGCTTCTATCAGGACCCAAAGCATGCGGGCCGTGAATTGGCCATCACCTCCCTGACCTTCACGCCGCCGACCGAGAATTCACGCGGCATCCGCCTCGGCAATTTCACGCAGATCCGGGCTGAGATCCGTTCGGAACTCGAAGCGGCCTTCACCGGCAAGAAGGACATGCAGGTCGCGCTGGACGAAGCGGTGGCACGCTCCAACCAGATCCTCCGTCGCTTCGAACAGACCTTCAAGGGCAAGACTCTTCCCTAATCGTCGACGGCTCTTCTGATCGCCGGGAGGGCGCGCTCCGCGTGCCCTCCCCTCACCATACGGGCCATGCGAAGGCCGAGACCCGACATGGAAAAACGCGCAGCCTTCTCCGATCTTCGACTTGCGGGCGCATTGATCGCACCGCAACTGCTTCTCGTGTTCGTATTCTTCTATTGGCCGGCCGCTCAGGCCGTCTATTGGGCATTCACGACCCAGCCGCCCTTCGGTGGCTCCAACGAATGGGTCGGGTTCCAAAATTTCGAGCAGATCTTCACGGATCGGGTCTATTGGAACTCGGTCGGCATCTCCTTTCTCTTCGCGGGCCTATCGACCGCTCTATCAGTCGGGATGGCGCTGCTCTTCGCCCTCTTCGTCGATCGTCGACTAACGGGCTACCGTGTCCATCGCTTCATCTATTTTTGGCCCTATGCCGTCGCCGCCCCCGCCGTCGGCCTCGCATTCCGCTTCATCTTCGCACCGGAAGCGGGCTTCGTTTCCGCCGTCAATCAATGGGTTCCGGGCCTTTGGAATCCGGCTCTGGACGGCAAGGACGCGCTGGCGCTCATCGTGCTCGCCAACTCCTGGAAGATGATGGCCTACAATTTCATCTTCTTCCTCGCCGCCCTGCAGTCGATCCCCCGTCCCTTGATCGAAGCCGCCGCTATGGATGGCGCGGGCGTGCTGCGGCGAGCGCGCGACATCCAGTTCCCCCTGCTTGCGCCGACCTTCTTCTTTCTGCTCGTCATCAATGTGACCGAAAGCTTCGTGGACTCCTTCGGCATCGTCGACATCACGACCGGCGGCGGGCCGGCGCGCGCGACCGATCTGATGGTCTACAAGATCTATTCGGACGGTTTCAAAGGTCTAGACTACTCGATGGCCGCGGCTCAATCGATCGTCCTGATGGGCGTCGTGATCGTGCTGACCTTCATCCAGTTCCGCTATGTCGAGCGGCGCGTTCACTACAGCTGAGGCGACCATGATAGAACGCACCCCGATACTTGATGCAGTGACGCATGCGCTGATGCTGCTGGGGCTGGTCCTTGCGGCTCTGCCGATCGTCGTGGTCTTCGTGGCCTCGACCCACGACCTCGCGACCGTCAATCGCGTTCCGATGCCGCTCTGGCCGGGAGACCATATGGCCGAGAACTATGCGCGCGTCTGGGACAAGTCGCGCTTCGGCGAGAAGATGCTGAACAGCCTGATCGTCGCGACGGGCGTCACCGTCGGCAAGATCACGATCGCGGCCCTTTCGGCCTTCTCGATCGTCTATTTCCGCTATCGCCTTCGGATGGTCTTCTTCTGGCTGATCTTCATCACCTTGATGCTGCCGCTCGAGGTCCGCATCGTTCCGACCTATGCCGTAGCGGCGGACGCGCTTCAGCCCTTCCGCGTAATCGCCGGAGGTTTCGGCCTCGAACTCGGCATTCCTCAGATCAATCTTCTCAACAGCTATGCCGGGCTGATCCTGCCGCTCGTGGCTACCGCGACGGGCACCTTCCTATACCGGCAATTCTTCCTCACTGTCCCCGACGAATTGGCGGAAGCCGCGAAGATGGATGGTGCGGGTCCGATGCGCTTCTTCATCGACGTGCTGATACCGCTGTCGCGGGCCAACATGGCCGCTCTCGCGACGATCATGTTCGTTTATGCATGGAACCAGTATCTCTGGCCGCTGCTCATCACGACCGATCAGAAGATGGCGACCGCCACGATGCAGCTGCAGAAGCTCGTGCCCGGTCCGCTCTTCGGTCAGCCTCCGCTCTGGAACGAGGCCATGGCCGCGACGCTGATGGTGATGGCCCCGCCCCTCCTCGTCGTCGTCTTTATGCAGGGCTGGTTCGTGAAGGGCCTCGTGGCTTCCGACAAATGAACCTCGCAGCAACAGGGACAAACGCCATGGCCGACATCGGCATCCGAAGCGTCAGCAAATCCTACGGCCGGCAACCCGTCGTCCACGACATCGATCTCGATGTCCGCTCCGGCGAATTCGTGGTCGTGCTCGGCCCGTCAGGCTGCGGCAAGTCAACCCTTCTGCGAATGATCGCGGGACTCGAGGAGATCACGGCGGGCGAAATCGCCATCGGCGGCCGGGTGGTGAACATGCTGGAGCCGCGCGAACGCGGCTGCGCCATGGTGTTCCAGAACTACGCGCTCTATCCGCACATGACGGTCGCCGAGAACATCGGCTACGCCCTCAAGGTTGCGGGCGCGGCCCGCGACGAGCGGCGGCGGCGGGTGCGGGCGGTCGCTGCGACCGTCGGTCTCGACGAATTCCTGGACCGCAAGCCGGGGCAGCTTTCGGGCGGGCAGCGGCAGCGGGTCGCGATGGCCCGGGCCATGATCCGCGAGCCGAAAGTCTTCCTCTTCGACGAACCGCTCTCCAATCTCGACGCGAAGCTGAGGGTTCAGATGCGCATCGAGATCCGAAAGCTTCACAACCGTCTCGGCGTCACCTCCGTCTTCGTCACCCATGATCAGATCGAGGCCATGACGCTGGCGGATCGGTTGGTGGTCATGAATGCCGGGCGCATCGAGCAGGCGGGCACGCCGGAGGACATCTATCGCGCGCCCGCGTCGCGTTTCGTCGCGAGCTTCGTAGGCTCGCCGCCGATGAATCTGGTCGATGCCGTGGTCGAAGAAGCGGGCAGGATCGTGATCGGCGGCGTCGCGCTCCCCGTGCCTCACACGCTCGCCGCCGGCCGGAAGGTGACCGCCGGGATCCGCCCCGAAGATGTCGTTCTGTCCGACGGCGGCGAACTGCGCAGCGACGTCGACTTCGTCGAAGAACTCGGTTCCGTCCGGCTGCTGCACGGCCGTTTGAACGACATCGACTTCGTCGTTCAGGTCGCCGCGGCGGACCGGCGCGCGACCGGAGCGCTCGCCTTCACGGTTCCGTCGCAACGCATTCACCTCTTCGATGCCGACACGGGTCTGCGCATCGAGCACGACACCCCGGTCGCGATCGCGGCCGAGTGAATCTTTCATCGGGAGGAGACCTCATGACGACCATTCCCGCCGTCGGCATTTCCGCCAAGGCCGGCAAACCCGACCTGTCCGATTTCGGCGCCCGCCTCGACGAGGCCCTCGCCTTCGGCGTCGACGCGATCGAACTGCCGCTGTTCGATCTCGACGTCGTCGTAGGAGGCCGGATCCGCCGCGATCAGCTCGCGCGGTTGAAGACCCTCTGCGCTGAACGACCGGTCGTCTATACCGTTCATGGCCCGCTCGCGATCAACTTCTTTGACGAACCTTGGCGCCTGCCCCGCCATTTCGAAGTCCTGAAGGCGTCGATGGAGATCACCGCCGAACTCGGCGCCGTCCATTACGTGCTGCATTCCGGTCTTGCCCGGATGATCCAGCACGACGGCATCGAGGACGCCTATCGCCGCCAACGCGAATGGCTGGCCAAGGCCGGCGATCTCGGAAAGGACCTCGGCGTCGTCGTCTGCGTCGAGAACCTGTTCGGCGGCTATGAGGGCAAGGTTCACTCGGTCGGCCCGGCGCGCCTCGCCCGCGAACTGGCCGCGATCAACCATGACTTCGTCCGTGCGACCCTCGACTTCAGCCACGGCCATCTGCATCTCGGCTTCACCGCCGGCGACCTTGTCAAGGAATGTGCGGAACTCGCTCCCTGGGCGCGTCATCTGCATCTACACGACAGCTTCGGGCGTCAGGACGACATCTGGATGTTCACCAACGGCGAGCGGCTCGCCTACGGACACGGCGATCTCCATCTTCCCGTGGGGTGGGGCGACATACCGTGGAACGCGCTCATGGAAGCCTGCACCTTCCCGGAAGGGGTCGTCTTCAACATCGAGTTAAACGACCGGTATTGGCATGTCGGGCGCGAATGCGTAGAGGCGACGAAGGAACTCGCGGCCAAGGCCCGGGTCGTCGGAGGTTTTTACGCGTGATGCCTTCTTCGGGCGACGACAGGTCTCATGGCGCGGCCGCCGCCATGGACTGGATGTATCGCTTCCAGACGACGATCTACCACCTGACGCGGAAACCCTATCTGTTGGGCCGCGATCCGTTGGTGGCGGCGCTCGCACCGCCTTTGGAACCACAATAATGGCTCAACTTTAAGGGAGCAGGACAGGTAGTGAGCGTGGGACCCTTCTCACAAATATTAGATTTGGTCCCACGCTCGTTTCACTTAGCGCGCATTCAACAATTCTGGCACGCGCAGCAAGATCAACTCGTTCCCATCAGCTCGGTTAGGGTCACGTGAGGATGAAAATGGCAGATTATTGTCATTGCCGACAATGATGTGCTCGGCGTCGATGCGATCCACATTCTCGATTGTAAAGAATGGAAATGTGAACACACCGCCATTGAGCGGAACACGGGCGCGATTATTTGGATCCTCAATGCGCATAAGGTCGACATAAGCGAGCTTTCGTACCGGCCCGTTGACATTTACATCAGAGAAATCGATCAGGACAACACGCTTGAAGCGCGCTATGTCGTGGAAACAATCCTCGCGGCGCTGACCTTCCGGACAGGCCCGGTCTGCTGTTCCCTCGCCATTATCGCGCTCGATCACCAAAGCCCTCGTCGCATCAATCATATTGAAATCACCGATAGCAGTTGCGCCCTGATCAAGCACATATTGCCAGGATCGGCCAGTCCAGCGTTCCTCTTGAACCGAAAACTCGATTATGCGGAGCACTTGACGCCCGTCGCGCGTTTCAAGTTGGTTCGTTGTCGGATCAACCACAGGTCCCTCAAGTAACCCATAAAGGAAACGCCCATCCAGCGATGCCGCAAGCCCCTCAAACCCACGCGAACGTCCGAGATTGACCGTCGGAGGAACGGGCTGACCTGGAATTGGGGTCTGGACCTGAGGGTGGTCGGGAGAGCGGATAGTGCGATCGCCAAGACGGGTCTCAAAAACGGCTTCCACAACACCGTTCATGTCCGCGCGAACCAAGTAAGGCCCGAATTCGTCGCCAAGCCAGATTTTATTGCCTATGATCTGGAACCCCTCGAGGTCGAAATCAGCGCCTGTCAAGTAGCGGGGTTCATTCCCTTCATAGGCGATGCGAAAAGGAACTTTACGATTGGGGTCACGGAACCAGACCGTCTGGAGACGCTCAAACGCACCGCTTTCGAAATTGACGCGGTATCGCGTCATAAACAGGAGAGCATCGGGGGAATTCAGCCGAGAGCCAAAGCCGTTATCGGTGAGTATCCAAAAGGTGCCATCACCCATGCTGCGTATGCCCGAATGGCCCTGTACAGGCTGGCCACGGAACGGCAGCGACACGCCCGTCGGCCGGCCGCCCGAACGGCCGACCACAGTGCCAACAGCATCAACGCGCTGCGGCGTCGTGAACTTGCCAGACACACGCGCATCAGCCGGTGCATCTGCAGGCGCATCAATGAACGTTTCGGCCGGCAATATTGCATGGCCGGTTAGGATGGCGGGAACTTGGCGCGGACCTTCAGCGGCGGTTTGAGCGAAGGCCGATGCAGTCGTTACCATCGCAGCGAGCGTGAGAGCAGTTCGGAGCATGGGCAAAACCTCTTTCGAACACCCGGCCATCATGCCGGGATAAGAAGATCTAATGCCACCAAATGACCGCAATGAGACGATTCAAAGAAAATTTTATAACATCCATTAGTGCAACGAAAGCCTATAACGATGTTGCTCAAAATCAAAAAATTCTAAAGATGCCTTGCTCTAATCACTAGAATAAGCGACTACGGCTTACTCAAATTGCCGCTTCAATATTTTTATTCTGGGATTTTTCTGTTTTACTTGACGTCTTCAGGCACGCACGAATTTACGTTTTTACCCTTTAATAAGATGATTCTCAGCTCAAGCATTAAAGCAAACGTCAGGTCGACTCCGTCTGGCTCAACCAAATATTCAATTGCAAAGCTTAACCGTAGGGGTATTAAAAAATACCGATCTCTTCTTTGAAAAATTGGATGTAGGCAGCAAGGCTGCCTACATCCGTGCATTATTACTTGGTTTTAATTTGTTCTGCCCACGTCTTCTGGATCAGGGAAATGACCGAAGACGGCATCGGAACGTAGTCTAATTCTTCAGCCATCTTGCCACCCTTGGCGAATGACCAACCAAAGAATTTTAATGCTTCTACAGAGGCATCTTTTTTATCGGGCTTAGCGTGCATCAAGATAAATGTAGCGGCTGCAATTGGCCAAGCGTCGGCGCCCGGTTGATTTGTAAGAATTTGGTAGAACCCTGTCGATGAGGACCAATTAGCATTGGCTGCTGCTGCTTGGAAAGTCTTCAAAGTCGGTGCAACCCGCTTACCAGCTTTATTAATCATGTCGACATGGCTTAGACCATTCTTCTTGGCAAAAGCGTATTCGACATATCCAATCGACCCACGCGTCAGCCCCACGTTGCCGGCGACACCATCATTTCCTCGTGCACCATAACCGCGCGGCCATTCAATACTTGCCGCTGGACCTCCGACGACTGCTTTCCAGTCGGTCGATGCTTTGCTTAGATAATCAGTGAAATTAAAGGTGGTTCCCGATCCATCCGAACGCCGCACAATAACAATCGGGATGTTAGGGAGGTTCAATGAAGGATTAAGCTTTGCGATCTGCGGATCGGCCCAGCTTTCAATCTGCCCGAGGAAAATCCGCGCTAGAGTCGGGCCGTCCAAAACCATCTCACCAGGCTTCACGTTCGGCAAATTGACAATTGGAACAATACCGCCCAACACCATCGGCCACTGAACAAGACCTTCCTTCTTCAACTGATCAGCAGTTAAAGGTGCATCGGTTGCACCGAAGGTGACGGTTTTGGCCTGAATTTGTTTAACCCCTGCCGACGAACCAATTGATTGATAGTTAAGGCCCGTTCCAGTCTCTTTCTTATACTCATCAGCCCATTTTGCATAAATCGGATAGGGAAACGTTGCACCTGCACCCGTGATTTCAGCGGCACGGCTCGTCGACGTAGCAGCCGCCAAAGCAACGAAACCTAGTATAAAGCATTTGAAGTTTTTCATGACTTTTCCTCGTCAGCGAATTTGACGAGTACGTCATCTCTCAGAAATTTGAAGTTTTTTTGACTACCGCATTGTTTAGAGGCGATTTTTTACACATTATTTCGTACACTTTTTGCATTTTAATTTTGTACAATTAGAAAGCGTTGGACCACATAATTCTTGTGTATATTGTATTAATGAAAAAAGCACACCTAGATGTCGCCTGACCGCATCGGGAAGTCCGATTGCTATGTTTGTTTATATTTGAATTGAAGCGCTTGGCTTTGGTGGTTCGGAATGAGGATTAGTTTTCAGCGGGCCTTGGACGCTCTGCAGGTTGCAAAGCGATTGTAAAAGGTTCGCTGATTATCTTTTGCTTCTTATTTCTATAATTTTACGTCCATGCAGTCTCGCTTACTGTGATCTTATTGATTCCGACAAGCATGTCATCGAAGTCATAATCACCACCAATTAAATCTTCAACGCCAAAACCATTTTCGCCTACACGAACAATATGGCTTACATTATCAGTGGTATGATGACTGCCGGCTAAGAAAAACTGACCATTAGCGAGTTTATAGTAAGGCATCAAAGCAACATTGTGAAAATTCAAATTTAGATTCATGAGGAACGAGCCTTTATCGTTCATAGTCCCATTCTCACTCTTAATCACTGAATATACAGCATAAGAACCAATATTATTGGCATCCAAAATGATATTCTCAAATTGAACTCCCGAAGTCGGGTCAATGACGGATCCCGTTTTCAGATCAGCCAGAAATAATCCGAATTCACCAGTCAAATCACTTTCGCGTGAAATTGTAGTCTCTAGATTGACTTGCAAAGGGCGTGATTGCGTCGAAAAACCACTAGAGTTAATGAAGTTGTTCAGTTTAACGCCCAATAGAATGTCGTTTGTGCCGGATACGTGGATTTCATCAACATAGGTCTCTAGAGCATCGTCTTGGCCGATCGCAATATCAGCGATAATCTGGCCATTGAATTTCAGCGCATATGTTTGAGCACTTATCTCAGCAAGGTCGAGAGAAACCATTTCATTTTTGTCATGGAAATACGCGAAAAATCTCATATTTCCGTGATTGGTATCATCTGCCAAATCCGAGCGGATGCGATTTACATCAATCCCATTGGGGGTGCCTGCATTATCACCAACACGAAGTGCCAAATGATGGGGCTGAGAAACAGCGTGACCGTTTTGATCATAAGCTTGAGCAAAAATACTTATAGCTCCTGAGCCTGCACTACGGAAATGAATGTCCATGGAAGCTGTCGGCGTATAGGCTTGGTTTCCAACCATTACTTTTGGATCGATAGCGATTAAAATTGGAATTCCATTAAGAATACCCGCACCATCGGCAACACTCACATAAACTTCGTAAGTGCCAGCGGCCACCGTAGTGATGTCAGAGATTTCGAGCGCGCCATCTTTTCTCAAGGATAGCCAAGGAAGCATTCCATCATGGTTTACAAACAAGGTTTGAGAATGTCCTTTCCCGATTGAATTTGTAGCATGAACCATATCTGCATCACCAAAGAAGTCAGAGGCTTGCAGAATAACTGGTCCTTTGACCTGCGCAGCATGGATAATTTTTGCATGTGTCAGGGTTTGGGTCTCGGGACGGGCATTGATTTGAATATTGTATTTAGAGAGAAGCGTCTGGTGAATTTGGTCATAATTACCAAGATCAACGTCTATTAACTCGACCAAATTACCAGATGCGTCGATAATTCGTATCTCATCCTCGCCCACATCGAAATTATTAATGTAAACGCGAGCCTGTGTGTTTATATTTTCTACCGAATAGGTCGTTGCAAGGTAACTTCCGTTGTTTGCTCCAAGTTGAGTTGATACAATCCGGCCACCTGATGCGGCATGCTGTGTTTTAGCAGCAGAAAAAAGACCTGGTGTATCAGCGTCGTAGTGAGTGCCAACAAGGCCAGCAGCTGAATCAACCCAACGGCCATCAATTTCTACTTGCGTAAGATAAGAACGGTTCCCAACAGATATTATTGTGGACGACAGATCTTGATGAAAGACCTCAACTGTACGCATGGGTAGTTCAGGAACGGAAGCGGCTAAGGATGCGTTTGATGTATCGTCAGGCATAAATGCTTTAGCTGCTTTCACGATAGCATTGGGCTGATCCCAATTCCAACGTGCGCCAGGCTTACTAAAAGTCGAGACATAAAGATCGCGCTGACCCTCAATGAGAGCATAATCAGCAAATTTTCTTAAGCCCGAAGAGCCATATTCTTTGAAAATGAGATTACCTAAACGATCAAAATCGTTTTTCAATTGCAAGTCAGCTAAAGTGTGAGCCTTTTCGTGCATCAGCTTGTTAAATTGCTGAGCAACAGAAAGCCAAGGAATGTCACCATACTCACGGTCGTTTTTTGGTGAATCTTTTGCAAGTGGGCTGACCCATTGGCCAAACGCGGTGCCTGCAATGCCGCCATGCGAAAAACCACGAAAATATTCTTTTTGTTGCCAACCACCACGATCAATTGCACGTAAATGAACACTGTAGTCCGTATCATAATAGATAGCGCCATTGACAGCGCCAGACATCAGTCCGCCAACAGTACCGCCACTGTATTTTTGACCATCTCTGGGATTGCCCCAGACATTACCCCAGTTCTTGCTATCAAGACCAACCCACCAATTCACATTTTGCGATCGACCGCCATAAGAACCAATACCTGCAAGGTTCATAGTCGTATTATAGTCAGGTCCAGACATGGCGACCATGACTTTTGGCGCATTAGTAATATAGTCGCCTGGATAGAGCTGTGAAAAATCACCTAATCCAGAATCAAGCAAAGTTGTCTCTGACATCCATCCGCCGCTGTTTGCAAGCTCCAGCCAGTTTGAGTGCGAATAAAAGTCAGACAATGTGTGTTCAATTTGCCCAAATCGATAGAGCAATTTTTGGACACCAGCATCATTTCCAGTAAAGCTTGGATTAACAAAAATCCTGCCAGGGTCGTTATCAAACGGGAATTGAGGATTTTTTTGCTCAGGGATGAATGTAGATTTGAACGAGTCTATTCCATCATTCATGCGCTTTCGTATAACTTCAAGGCTTCCTCGAACATTGTTGTTATCGAAATGGGCAGCGCTTTGTGTCTGGAGACCATAATTACTACCATAAAATGCACCATCAAAGGCATCTGAGTCTTTCTCTGCCGCTGATAGAATGGACAATGCATTGGCATTGAACATAGGTAATGTTGCTTTAAACCAATCTATATGTAACTGGGTGTCAAACCACGCAACATCGATAGGGTGATTGTTGCCGGGTAACACTATAGTACCCGTTTTAGTAGCCTCATTTGCATCATATGAAGATAACAAGAGCGTGTTATCGCCGCCCAAAACAGCATAGGTAAAATGATAGGCGTCCGTTGGCTTTTCCATTCCATTAAAAAAAAGATCGGCTAAGAAATGGCCCAATTCATGTGTGAGAACTTCCTCGACTAATAAGGGATGATCAATAATGTTTTGGTTGAGATAAATCGTGTTTGTCGCTGCAGAATAAGCGCCAGGATGATGAGATAAAACTTCCGAATCGATAGCCAAAATGTGAGGCAAATAGGATGAATTGCCTTTTGATAGAGCATCAATAAGCGCATCTAATCCATGTTGATTTGCAGATAAGCCAAAGACGCTTTTTATCGAACTCTCAAGGCGACCCGATTGTGCCAATTCCTGAATGCGCGACGTCCAAAGGTTTAGGCTCTCTGATAGGCTCATCTTCATTCCCTTAGGTCAATCGAACGGTCGTGTTCCGTGAATTTTTGAGTCGCCATTAAATGGCAATTTGGAACGAAGTTGCCGTATAGGCACAATAATGTCTAGCTACCGTGGTGTGTGGCTAAGTCTTTTGGTTTTTTGAATTGAAGCGCGCTTGTATAGAGCCAGACGAGGCTAGTTATGTCCTATCTTTTGGGCCATTCATTGAATGCGATTTGAGCATGGAGGGCTGTGGGCAACCATGCCGCATGCTGCACGCTTTTGCGCAGGAGGCATTTGAAAAAGGCGTTGAACCGTGATGCCTATGGCGATCTTGAATAGATCTGGGTTATCCCTGCCGCCTAGGGGACGATTATTATATTCGTCCATCAAGAAGATTAAATTCGCATTCCGTCAGGTAATGAAAGCGTTCTCATCAGACAGGCGTTTTCGAACTGACCGAATGCTCCCATTTCGAAAAAGAAAGGCGCAACAATAGCGCGAGTGATGGCCATAAGCCCTCAACGTTAAATTTTTGATGATTTCAAACGCATGATAGATCGTTCGATTATCAGAAAGCTTTAATGCCTCGCGGCAAAAGAGTTGAAACTTGATCTGCTGCTTTCTTGACCTGATCAATAATCTGCTCCCGATCAGCCAAGTATCTTGCCGTCACAGCACCGACGGTAATGGCTGCAATCGGTTTTTTGTCGCTATCAAAAACTGGGGCTGAGACACCTGTTGCACCAGCAACCCATTCATCGACGATCAAGGCAATGCCCGTATCGCGTATCCCTAAAATTTGTTCTTTGAGCTTTCGTGGATTAACCTGATCATTTGTAGGAATATCACTTGCACTCCAAGTAGTAAGATAGTCCTTCAGTCTCTCATCATCCCAATAAGCAAGAATAGCACGTCCACTTGCTGTCTTATGGGGAACGCTGAGTTTTCGCATTGAGACGTCATAACGGATCTCGCGCGGCGATACGACTTTGGCTAGAAATCGCAGGGCATATTCACTCGTAATATGAGCGAGAAAACAGGTTTCCTGAACACTTTCGGTCAATTTTTTCAGGTTTTGCCACGCTGTCCTGACAAGGACACCCTGCTTACCGCCTATCCAACCAGAACCATATCCCATCAAGGCAGGATTGATAGCGTAGCGATCATCATCGCCCCGCTCCACATAGCCAAGATCGACAAGCGTCCTCAGAAGCATGAGAACACTGCTCTTTGGAGCATTTAAAACGCGCGCTATGTCAGCGAGAGAAAGGCTTTCATGCGAAGTAGCCAATATCTCGAGACAACCCAAAGCGCGTTCAACGGATGGAACTTTACCACTCATCGCAATTTGCCCTCGAAAATGAGAGAAAGGCCCCGCATCGTCATTAAATGAGCGGGACCCTCCAGAATTTAGTTAATACGAGAATTCATAAAAAGGACGTTCATTTCATCTTAGCCTGAGCACGGACATGACGCGCAACGTCAGCATGGGTTGCAAACCATATCCCCGCATGGCCCCGAATGTGTTGGATCAATGCTTCGAGGATTTGTATGCGGCTCCAATGACCAATGATGTGGGGATGCATTGTGAGAAGAAAGAGACCTCCAGGCCCCGATTGATAAACGCCATCAAATTCCCTCTTAAACACTTCTATGACACCTGATGGCGGCATATAAGGTCGCGCAGCTCCAAAACGATCCATAGCCAAATAGGGTGCATCATCCCGGATCCACTCGACGGGCAGCTCCACGACATTGGTGGGCTTACCATCTTCCATCAACTCATAGGGATCATCGTCAGCCATCAAAGAACTATCGTAGATGAGGCCCATTTCGCGCGTTATTGCGAGGGTGTGAGGGCTGAAATCCCATGATGGCGTCCGAATACCGACAGGGCGTACACCCGTAATTGTCTCTAATGTATCGGCTGCGCGCATTTGAAGATCGCGCTCATGCTCTGGCGGCAATTGGCTATTCAACTCATGGATCCAGCTATGGATGGCCACCTCGTGTCCCTCGGCAACATTGGCGCGCTGCTCATCTGGGTGCAGAAGGGCTATGACGGCAGGGACAAAGAACGAAGCCTTTATGTCATATTTGCGTAAAAGATCACGAATGCGCGGCATGCCTGCTCGTGCACCATATTGTCCTGCACTGAGGCGACCTGGCGACTCATGCCCCCAGCGGAGGACCTGCGTCTCATGGTCCGAGTCAAACGAGAGGGCCACGGCCGTGTGAGCACCACCTGCCCATGATGCAGGGCGCAGGGAGCGCCCAGCACGGACCTTGTCGACAATGCCGCGCCATTTTTCTTCAGGCCAACGCCATGATTCAACCTGTTCTGGAAGACCGGTTTTGCTGTCCTTGCTCATAATGACATGTCACCTTTGTTGCACATCCCTATGCAGGGAAGTGACAGGCTGCCTCTTGATGATCGAAAATGGGCCGCAAAACAGGATCCTGCTTACGGCAAATGTCTTGCGCTTTTGGGCAACGCGGCGCGAAGCGGCAAGCGACTGGAATATCGGTCGGTTTTGGCGGCTCTCCTTCAAGCCAAAAATGATCTGTGACGCGCTCTTTACCTATGCGAGGCGCACTGGCGAGAAGTGACTGCGTATAGGGATGGGCAGGATGGGAGAAGACGTCATCCGTCTTTCCAGTCTCGACGATCCGACCAAGATACATGACCGCAATGCGGTCGCTTACCTTCCTGACAACGGCAAGATCATGGCTGATCATAAGGTAAGCTAGATCATAGGCCTTTCTCAGATCAGCGAGAAGATTGAGGACAGTGGCTTGGACTGAGACATCAAGCCCCGATGTAGGCTCATCGAGAATGATTACATTGGGGCGCAACATAAGGACGCGTGCAATACCAATACGCCGCTGCTGACCACCACTGATTTCATGCGGATAGAGATCGAGATGGGCCTTTGGTAGACCGACAGCATCCAGCACATCATGGACGCGCTCAAGACGCTCTGCCTTACTCAGATTTGTATGAATGATCAGTGGCTCCTCAAGGGAGCGCCCTATTGTCCAGCGCGGATCAAGTGAAGCTCCAGGATCCTGATAACAATATTGTAAGCGTGTCCTGAGGGCTTTTTCCTGCTTTCGATCAAGGGCAAGAATAGGCCGCCCATCAAATTCAATGGATCCACCCGTCGGGCGGTGAATGCCAACAATTGTCTTGCCAAGCGTGGACTTACCACATCCCGATTCACCAACAACGCCTAAGACTTCTCCAGATACCAATTGAAGCGATACACCATCAAGAGCCCTGAGCGAACCGGTTCTTAAGCCCCATTCATTTCGAACAGGAAAATATTGTTGAAGTTGATGAACATTTAAAATGACATCTTCGTTCATTGTCCGCCTCCCATGATGGGATGATGGCAGCGGACAGCATGTTCATAACCCATCTCTGTCACATCTGCCTGCTTGTGATGGCAGATCTCGGTCGAAGACGTGCAGCGCGGATGAAAGCGACATCCTGCTGGAGGGTTGAGGAGGCTCGGGACACGTCCCGGTATGCCTATAAGGGGTGAATTTTCTGTCGGCAAGCTATCGAGCAGCTTTTTCGTATAAGGATGCGCTGGTCGATCAAAGAAAGATTGAACGGGAGCTGTTTCAGCTTCTTGTCCTGCATACATCACCGTGATGCGATCGCAAATTTCCCAAGCAGCACCGAGATCATGCGTGGTAAAGAGGACAGAAGCACCTGTCTCTGTAATGAGGCGTTTGAGAAGCTTCAAGATTTGCGCTTGGATTGTTACATCAAGCGCTGTGGTTGGCTCATCAGCAATCACGAGGCGCGGCTCTGGAAGGAGAGCCATGGCGATCATTAAACGCTGGCGCTGCCCCCCCGACACTTCATGCGGGTATTTTTTAAGAAGGCCCTCTGGATCAGGCAATTGAACAGCTTGCAGCATAGCCATGACGCGTTCACGGTCACGTTTACGCCGCCCTGAGCCATAGACCTTTTCACCAGGCTTACGATCTGGTGACTTCCATCGCATGAGGGTTCTGATCTGTTCACCGATGGAGAAAAGCGGGCTGAAAGACGTAAAGGGATCCTGCGGCACAAAGCTGATAGCTCGACCCCTGATGCTTTCTTCAGCCTCTGAAGGCGCAAGGCGCAAAAGATCACTCCCTTTAAAGAGTATCTTTCCTGAAACCACTTCAGCATTGCCGGGCAGAACTCCCAAAATGGCGCGCGCTAGCGATGTCTTGCCGCAACCTGACTCGCCCACCAATCCCATGATTTCGCCATGGCGTATGGAAAAGCCAACATGATCGAGAACGCGCGCAGTGCCGCCCTCTGTTATGTAATGGACGGACAAACCTTCCACAGAGAGAAGCTTTTCAGCGACCATCGCCGCCACCTCTCCTGATGCGTGGATCGAGAACGTCGCGCAAGCCGTCTCCCAACAAATTGAAACCCATGACAACCATGAGAATAGCGATCCCGGGTGCCGTAGCGTACCACCATGCCTGCGGCAGAAACTCACGGCTCTCGGCGATCATGCGCCCCCATTCTGGAGCAGGTGGAGGAGCACCAAGACCAAGGAAGCCAAGTGATGCAGCCGCTAGAATGGTAGCTCCCATGCCAATCGTCGTGCGCACGATAATGGAGCCTGCAATATTGGGGAGTATATGCATCACCATAATGCGTAGGGGTGAAGCACCCATCGCCTTTGCGGCTTCAACGTAAACCTCATTCCTTTGGCTGCGTGTCTCAGCATAGACAAGACGCGCCCAGAATGGCCAATAGGTCACAGAAAGCGCGAGAATGACGTTCTGGATATTGGGACCCAAAGTCTGAGCTATGGCAATAGCAAGAACGATTTGCGGAACGGCAAGGAAAATATCAGAGACGCGCATCAGCGCCTCGCTCGCCCATCCATCGAAATAACCAGCAATGAGACCAATCGGCACACCGATGATTACGGCAGTTCCCGTCGCTGTGACAGCGATCAGGATCGTTAACCGCGCACCAAACAAGAGGCGCGAGTAAATATCGGCGCCCATTCTGTCAGTGCCCAAAAGAAATTGCCACCCTGGTGCCTTCAAGCGATGGTTTGGATCAAAACCAGTGACGTGATCTGGAAAGGTTGCCAGTGGCCCAGCAAAAACGGCAACCAAAACAAGGATTGATATGATGACAGTACCGATCAGAAGGGCACGATCGCGGAAAAGCCTTCGCATCCTCATTAGCGCGTCCTCGGATCAAGGAGCGTCTGCGCGATATCAATCAAAAGGTTGACAACGATGAAGACGGAGCCAGTGAAGAGCGTGAAGGCCATAATGGCATTATAGTCCGATTGCAGGATCGAATTATATGCAAAGAGACCAAGACCAGGCCAAGAAAAGACCGTTTCAATGACGACGGCGCCAGCCAGCAAATTACCAAAGACAAGACCAATCTGCGTCAAAGTTCCAATAAAAGCACTGCGTAGAATATATTTCCATATGATGGTTCGTCTCGGTAGACCCATCGCTGTCTGGTAGAAGACGAAATTGCTCGAAAGAGCATTAAGAACACCAGCTCGTGTGAAACGTACAATCGTTGCAGCAGCAGGAATGGCCAATGTTGCCGTTGGAAGGATTAAATAGCGAAGAGCCTTGCCGAAAGTCTCCCCATCACCATTGATCAAGGCATCAATTGTATAGAAACCCGTAATCTGATCTGGACCCCAACCATCAATACGTCCCTGAACGGGTGTTACGCCCAATGTCATGGAGAAGAAAAGTTGCAGGAGAATGGCAAGCCAAAAGGCGGCCATGGCCAATCCAGCCATGGTTGCAAGACGAATGACCTGATCCAGCCATCGATTGCGGTGAAGGGCCGATACGACACCCAGAGGAACACCAATCATGATGGCAAGGCACATGGCTGCAATCGCCAGCTCAAAAGTCGCAGCAAGACGCCCAAGGAGATCTTCCACAACGGGACGCTGTGAATAAAGGCTGATACCAAGATCGCCATTCACTATATCGCGCAGATAGCGCATGAATTGCTGCATCAATGGTAGGTCGAGGCCAAATTTTTGGCGTAAGGCCTCAACCTGAGCAGGTGATGCATTCTCGCCTGCAATAACACGCGCCGGGTCTGCTGGAATGATGCGCGAAATTGTAAAAACAATCGCGATCAAACCGAGAAGCGTCGGCGGCATCCAGGCAATGCGCCTCAATGCCAAGACGAGAATGCGCATAAGGTATCAGCCCTGCATTTCGATCCAGCGTACGTCTTGCGCATCGCCAATCGGACAAAAACGAATGCTCTTTACGTTTTTAGTGAAGGCGCCATGGAATTTAGTGTTGTTGATAAAAATGCCAGCAGCATCTTCAACAAGAATGCGTGACACTTCTTCATACATCACCCGCCTCTGGTCTTGATCTGTAATGATTAAGGCCTTGTTGCATAGCTCATCGACACGAGGATTTTTATAGTAGCTGGCATTGCCAGCATCAAAATTGCTCGAATTGAACAGAAAGCCTGTCCAATTATGCGGATCAGCAAAATAGGCGCTTCTCCACAATGGGATGAGGTCGTGAGCTCTTTCACGATCATTGAGCTTAGGTGCAATCGTTGTGTATGGCTCAGACACAATCTTCACTTCGAGACCTATTTTGGCGCAACCAGCCTGAAGCATTTGCGCAGCCTGTTCAGACTGCGGATAGCCGGCCATAGCACCAATTTGCAAGGGGCGTACATTCTTCACTTGCGACAAATGGTACTTTGCCTTGTCGAGGTCATAAGTATATCCCTGCAGATCTTTCGGAGCGCCCCACATGGGGTTGGGGATGATGCCATTATTGCGCACAACCGTTCCGCTGAGGATCTTGTTGTTAAATCCATCATAATCGAACGCATAGCAAAGAGCCTTGCGCATATTGACATCGTTGAGTGGCGCCTTCCAGTGATTGATGATGAAGTAGAAGGTGCGGATACTTTCCGCCTCCCATGTCTTGATATTCGGATTTTCTTTCATCCTTGCCATCTGCTCAGCAGGGAGATAACCATCCGTCGTATTGAACTCGCCTTTCATCACGCCAAGAACACGTGTTGCTGTCTCCAATACACCGCGAAATTCAGCATCATCGATAGGGTTCTTGCCCCATCCAGCAAAATGCCCCTCAAAACGTGCCGTTTGAAAGCCGATGGCAGGATCATAACGGCGTAGGGCATAACCGCCGCTCCCAGCCTCACTCTTGGAAAGCCAGTCGGCACCCCAATCGCCATTCTTTTCGTTCTTTTTAACAAGAGCACTATTCACAACCCAAAGCTCGGACAGAACGGCCATGAATACGGCAAAGGGCTTTGTCAGGGTGAATTGCACTGTTCTTGGGTCGAGGGCCTTTGTCGTTCCCGGCTCGATGACGTCCTTGAAAAGACCATAGGCACCCTTTTTAAGAGCGAGGATACGCTCCATAGAATAGACGACATCAGCCGATGTCATCACGGTTCCATCATGGAATTTTACATTTTGCTTGATAACGAAGGTGTAGACTTTGCCGTCAGGAGAGATGGTAACTTTCTCGATCAACCAGTTTTCAAGACGTGGCGGATTATCAACCCAACGCGTCAAGGCATCATACATATTGAGCCGAACAGCAATGCGCCCAATATCAAAGAGCTGGTGCGGATCAAGAAGATCATAAGGGTTGTTATTGGCCGTAACAAACTTTTGGCGCGCGGCAAAGGCGGGGCTGTGCATACCCACAAGGCCCGTAGCTGACAAACCAGCAAGAGCTGCACGACGATTGATTGTGAGAGGTGGAAACTTTCCAGTCATGATGTCAACTCCCTGTGGTGGTTAGATTATGATCGAATTTTGATCGGCTTTGCTTTTCTCTGCTTTTCTTTTCATTGCCTTGCCTTAAAGAAGCGGAGAACCCGTCACAGGCAGGATTTGACCCGTGATGAATGATGCGCGATCTGAAGCAAGAAACAAGACGGCATCGGCGATATCTTGCGGACGCCCCATACGCCGCACTGCAATATTCTTGGCGAAGTTCTGCCTGAACTCCTCTGTGTAGCCATTCCATTGTCTCTCATAGTCAGGACTTGTTGCCATAAATCCTGGAGCAACAGCATTTACCGTCACACCATGCTGCCCCACCTCGCGCGCCACCTGCTTCACAAGCCCAATTTGGGCGTGCTTCGATGCAGCATAGCTTTGAATGCCAGTGAGGCTCGTCGTGAGGCCTGCAGGGCTCGCAATGACGATGATGCGCCCAAAATGGCGCTTCTTCATCAAAGGAAGCACAGCACGAATGGTGAAAAAAGCACCACGTAGATTGACGTCGACAACAGCATCAAAATCTTCTGTGGTGACCTCATCAATCGGTTGCTGGCGGCGACCGACAACGCCTCCTGCCACATAGACAACGACG
>Ga0214917_10002616_pt1 | contig 21662 bp, 17 predicted proteins | sample LL_1208_BB_MetaG_FD_177983 | JGI IMG/M metagenome (GOLD analysis project Ga0214917, IMG submission 177983) | Freshwater microbial communities from Lake Lanier, Atlanta, Georgia, United States - LL_1208_BB | ecosystem: Environmental > Aquatic > Freshwater > Lake | place: USA: Georgia | collected...
TGAGGTTTTTGATGCGGACGTTGGCGAAGGTGCCGCGGGTCATGACCCGGTCGTTTCCACGGCGGGCGCCGTAGCTGTTAAAATCCTCCGGGGGCACGCCCTCAGCGATCAAAAAGGAGCCGGCGGGGGAGGTCTTCTTGATGTTGCCGGCGGGGGAGATGTGGTCGGTGGTGACGGAGTCGCCAAAGACACCCAAACAGCGGGCGTTCTGGATGCCGGCGACGGGTGAGGTCTGCAGGGAGAAGTTTTCAAAGAAAGGCGGTTCCTGGATGTAGGTGCTCTTGCGGTCCCACGCATAGGTGAGGCCGGGCTTGGAGGGGATCTCGTTCCAGGCAGGGTTTTGTTCGGAAAAGTCACGATAGAGTTTGCGAAAGACCTCCGGCTTGAGGGCGGACTGCATGGCTTGGCCGATCTCCTCGCGGGTGGGCCAGAGGTCGCGAAGGTAGACGGCCTTGCCGTCCTTCCCCAGGCCGAGGGGGTCCTTGGAGAGGTCAAGATCGACCCGGCCAGCGAGCGCGAAGGCGACCACGAGGGGCGGGGACATGAGGAAGTTGGCCTTCACGGAGGGGTGGACGCGGGCCTCGAAGTTGCGGTTGCCGGAGAGAACGCTGGCGGCGACGAGATCGTGTTCCGTGACGGCCTTTTCGACCGGGGCGGGCAGGGGGCCGGAGTTACCGATGCAGGTGGTGCAGCCGTAGCCGACAAGGTTGAAGCCAAGCTGATCCAGGAAAGGCTGGAGGCCGGTGGCGGTGAGGTAGTCGGAGACCACGCGGGAGCCGGGGGCGAGAGAGGCTTTGACGGTGGGATCCACGGTGAGGCCGCGTTCGACGGCCTTTTTGGCCAGAAGGCCGGCGGCAAGCATAACGGAGGGGTTGGAGGTATTGGTGCAGGAGGTAATGGCGGCGATGACCACCGATCCGTTCCGGATGGTGGAGGATTTTTGATTTTGGATTTTTGATTTGGAATTTTCCGGAACGACATCGGGGGTGGGGCGGTCGGAGATCATCTCCTGCTCGTCGGTGGAGAGGGAAACGGGAGCGGTTTTGGCGAGGTCGCCGGAGTTCTTGCCGTAACCGCCGTCGGCGATGGATTTGGTGAGGAGGGAGTCAAAGGCGGATTTGAGGGCGGGAAGTTCGATGCGGTCCTGGGGACGTTTGGGGCCGGCGACGCTGGGTTTGACGGTGGCGAGGTCCAGCTCGACCACGGAGGAGAAGTCGAGCGCATCCTTTTTCTCCGCGATGCCGAAGAGGCCCTGGGCGCGGAAGTAGTCCTCGACCAGCTTCACCTGTTCCTCCGTGCGGCCGGTACCGCGAAGGTAGGAGAGGGACTCGGCATCAACGGGGAAGTAGCCCATGGTGGCGCCGTATTCGGGGGCCATGTTGGCGATGGTGGCGCGATCGGGAAGGGTCAGGCGGGCGGCCCCGGGGCCGAAGAACTCGACAAACTTTCCGACCACCTTGTGTTTGCGAAGGAGCTGGGTGACGGTGAGGGCGAGGTCGGTGGCGGTGGCGGCGGGGGGAAGCTCGCCGGTGAGGTGGAAGCCGACGACCTCCGGGGTGAGGAAGGTGAGGGGTTGGCCGAGCATGCCGGCCTCCGCCTCAATGCCGCCGACGCCCCAGCCGACGATGCCGAGGCCGTTGATCATGGTGGTGTGGGAATCGGTGCCGACGAGGGAGTCGGGATAGGCGAGGAGGGAGCCATCGGGCTGTTTTTGGGTGAAGACGCCGCGGGCGAGGTATTCGAGGTTTACCTGGTGGACGATCCCGATGCCGGGGGGGACAACGCCGAAGGTCTCAAAGGCCTGTTGGCCCCATTTCAGGAACTCGTAGCGTTCGCGGTTGCGTTTGAACTCGTACTGCATGTTGAGCAGGAAAGCCTGTTTCGTGCCGTTGACGTCGACCTGGACGGAGTGGTCGACGACGAGGTCGACGGGGACGAGGGGTTCGATGAGCTTCGGATCCCGTTTCAGCCGGGTGACGGCGTCGCGCATGGCGGCGAGGTCGACGAGGAGGGGGACGCCGGTGAAGTCCTGCAGGACGATGCGGGCGACGGTGAAGGGGATCTCCTCCGGGGCGGGCTTTTTTGCGTTCCAGCGGGCGAGGTTTTCGACATCGCGGGGAGTGGCCTTGAGGCCGTCGCAGTGGCGGAGGACGGATTCCAGGACGATCCGGAGGGAGACGGGGAGGCGGGAGAGGTCGGTCTTGAGGTGGGCGGCGAGCTTGGGGAGGGACTGGAACTGATATTTCGAGCCGGACGAGGAGAAGGAGTCGAGGGTCGATTTTTGGAGATCGGACATAGGAGGATCATACTTAGTTTAAGTTTAAGTTTAAGTTTAAGTTTAAGAGAGCGGTGGCGTGTCGTCGGAGGATCTTCTTTTCACTTCCTGCCTGCCACCTTGGGCGAGGCGGGCATGGGACTGCCCGCCCTACCTAGGCTTCAAACTGGAAGGGATCGGGGTTAAGGTAGGGGATGGCGCTTTTGGTGCAGAAGTATGGGGGGACGTCGGTGGCCAACCTGGAGCGGATCCAGAAGGTGGCGGACCGGGTCGCGGAGTCGCGCCGGCAGGGGAACCGGCTGGTGGTGGTGGTTTCGGCGATGAGCGGGGTGACCGACGGGCTGCTGCGGATGGCCAAGGAGATCGACCGGGAGCCCCACGAGCGGGAGATGGACCTGCTTTTGTCCACGGGGGAACAGACGACGACGGCCTTATTGGCGATGGCGCTGCATGCGCGGGGGGTGGACGCGGTGGCGTTGACGGGGGCGCAGGCGGGAATTGTGACGGACGGGACGCACACCAAGGCGCGGATCGCGAACGTGACCCCCTCGGCGGTGCGGGAGCATCTGAAGGCCGGCCGGGTGGTGATCGTGGCGGGGTTCCAGGGGCAGACGATGGAGGGGCAGATCACGACCCTGGGGCGGGGCGGATCGGACCTGACGGCGATCGCGCTGGCGGCGGTGCTGAAGGCGGCGCGGTGTGAGATCTATACGGACGTGGACGGGGTTTACACGGCGGATCCGCGGACGGAGCCGGGGGCGCGGAAGATCGGGGAGATCTCCTACGACGAGATGCTGGAGCTGGCGAGCACGGGGGCGAAGGTGATGCAGGCGCGTTCGGTGGAGTTCGCCAAGAAGTTCGGGGTTGTCTTCGAGGTCCGGTCGAGTTTCCATCGGACGAGAGGCACGATGGTGAAAGAAGAAGCCAAATCGATGGAACGGGTGGTGGTCCGCGGCGTGAGCCTGGAGAAGAACCAGGCCAAGGTGACGCTGGCAGGTGTGGCGGACCGCCCCGGGGTGGCAGCCAAGCTGTTTTCGGGCATCGCCAAGGCGGGGATCAACGTGGACATGATCGTGCAGAACGTCTCGCTTCCGCCGGCGGGGAAAAAGGGCAAGGCGCAGACGGACATCACCTTCACGGTTCCGCGGGACGAGCTGGGGAAGGTGAAGCGGTATCTGGAGAGCTTCCGGCGGGCCGGGGGGGCGCGGCAGATCCTTTTCCAGGAGGGGATTGCGAAGGTTTCCGTGGTGGGAATCGGGATGCGGAGCCACAGCGGGGTGGCGGCGCAGCTGTTCCGGGCGCTGGCGGCGGCGGGGGTGAACATCCAGATGATCAGCACGAGCGAGATCAAGATCACCGTGGTGGTCGACGAGGCGGCGGGGCCGAAGGCGGTCCGGGCGGCGCACCGCGAATTCAAGCTGGGGAGGAGATAGACCCGTGAACCAGGAGACGATCGATCCGAGGCCGTTCTGGGTGCGCTGGCAGGCGCGTGACTGGGCCTTTTTCCTGCTGCAGATGTTTCTCGGGACCCGGCTGTTGGTGGCGGGCGCGGCGAAGTTTAACGGCCCGCAGGGGCTGAGCTTTTCCCATTTTTACAGCCAGGTCATGCCGGCCCTAAGCCAGCCGTTCCTGGAGAAAACGTTCCTGCCGGGCTGGTCGGTCAAGCTGTATCTGGGCACCCTGCCGTATGTGGAGATCCTGATCGGGGCCGGAATCCTGGTGGCGGGGCGAAACCGGGCGGCGCTGGTGATGGCTGGGGTGCTGTTCCTGTCGCTGGCGTTCGGGCAGATGCTGATCGGCGGCCACACCACGGTGGCGGACATCGCGATCCATTTGGCGCTGACCGTCATCGCGTTGCTGTTGGTGGAGGAGTCAGAAAAGAAGGTTGGATAGGAGATAGGAAAGTTCGTGGAAAGGGGCAGGCGGGAAGTGGAAGGAGTTAGTTGAAGTAAGGATGTGCTTGGGGTGCAGCAAGCAGGTAGGGCGGGCTGTCCCAGATCGCCTCATTGGACCATGACACCCGCGACTTTGAATGAGGCGGCGTAGGGACACGCCGCCCTACCTAGGCTCCAAATTCAATTGTCCAGATCACTTAAACTTTGTCTGCCCCCTGCACCCTTCCAGCTCCCACCAACGATTGCCCCGGCTAGGACTCGAACCTAGGACCAACCCCGACCCTGTCGGGGCTGCTCCACGTTCGCATCGCGGCAAGAACCTTGGCGGAGCTTTTCCAGGATTTATACTTTCTCTCAAGGTTGCGTGCTGCGGACAGCGTGGAGCACGCTTGAAATCCCGCGACTCCCAGCAAGCGGCCTAAACGCTTGGTGGATCTGACCAGGCCTGAGCGATGCTGGGCGATCCTGCGATCCAAATCGTTCGTGGAGCCCAGATAGAATTTATCAGAGTCAAATTCCAGAAGATAAACGCCGCATTTCATGGTTGGTTGGCCGCCGAAGACGGCGACTGTGCCCCGGCTAGGACTCGAACCTAGGACCAACCCCGACCCTGTCGGGGCTGCTCCACGTTCGCATCGCGGCAAGAACCTTGGCGGAGCTTTTCCAGGATTTATACTTTCTCTCAAGGTTGCGTGCTGCGGACAGCGTGGAGCACGCTTGAAATCCCGCGACTCCCAGCAAGCGGCCTAAACGCTTGGTGGATCTGACCAGGCCTGAGCGATGCTGGGCGATCCTGCGATCCAAATCGTTCGTGGAGCCCAGATAGAATTTATCGGAGTCAAATTCCAGAAGATAAACGCCGCATTTCATGGTTGGTTGGCCGCCGAAGACGGCGACTGTGCCCCGGCTAGGACTCGAACCTAGGACCAAGTGATTAAGAGTCACCTGCTCTACCAACTGAGCTACCGAGGCGAAGCGGAAAACGATATCGAAAGTTATCCGTTTCCGCAATCCTCTCCCTGCAGAGTTGGGCATTGAGCGGGAAGGGGATCGGCCCCAAAATTTGGTTGTGAGCACGGAGGAAAAATCCGCCGGAATCCCGGGGAAGGGGTTGCAGATCTGGGGGGATGTCCGGTTGTCGGCCGACGGGGTGATCCAGGGGACGGTTCAAGGCAGCGTGTGGGGAAAGGAAAAGGTCATCGTGAGTGAGGACTCCCAGGTTTCCGGCAGCGTGGAGGGTTCGGACGTGCGGGTGGACGGGGTGGTGCAGGGCGGGGTTTCCGCACGGGGGCGGGTGTGGGTGGGGAACCGGGCGAAGGTGAGGCTCCGTTGCGCCGGACGGGCGGTGCGGATCGAGCCGGGGGCGGAGTTTCGCGGCGAACTGCAGGTGGGCTGAAGCATGCCGGTGACCCTGACCAAGATCGAGGTGGCCTGCCCGGAGTGCGGGCAGGCCCAGATGGAGTCCGAAAATTTCATCTCCACGGTGTGCCGGAGCTGCGGGCACTACTTCAAATCCGCGCGGGCGGCCCGGGGGGGGAAGCGGAAGATCAAGCGGGCTGTCATCAAGAAGCGGGAGCTGACCTGCGCGGATTGCGGATCGGTGCAGGAGGTGGCGGAGGAGGCGCAGTCCTCAACCTGTCTGCAGTGCGGGCGGCACCTGGAGCTGGGTCACCGGGAGATCACGGGGGAGCACCTGGGGAACCTGAGCCTGGAGGGGGAGCTGAAGATCGGGCCGAGGGGAAATTTCGGGGGATCCCGGGCACGGGCGGCGCGAATCGTGCTGCAGGGACGGGCGAGCGGTTTTCTGGAGGCGCCCGAGTGGCTGCGGGTGGAGGGCCAGACCAAGCTGCGCACGGGGGCTTCGGGGGGGAAGTTGGAGATCCGTCCCGGGGCTGCACTGGAATGCGGGGAACCGCTTCAGTTCCAAAGCGGGGAGATTGAGGGGGAGTTGCGCTGTCCCGTGGCCCGGTTTACCGGGCCGGTGCGGGTGGGGCCGCAGGGATTGATTGTGGCGGAAAAGATCAGCTTCACCGAGCTGACGGTGGAGGAGGGGGGACGGGTGCGGGCGCAGGGCGAGACGTTTGCAGGAGATAGGAGTTAGAACACAGGAGATGGGGGCGATGGTGTAAAAAGGGGCAGACGGGAGGTGGAAAAAAACCTTAAGCCAACCCTCTTTCCACCTGTCCCTTCCCGCCTTCCACCGATCTGGATCGGCGATTCGAAGGCTTGAGAAAGTTATTTCGATTTCGTGAGACGGCGGAAGGTAGGGGAGAACTCGGGGGAGTCGGCCTTGCCTTCGATGGGGTCGGAACGGCCGCGGAAGAGGGCGGCCTCGGCGACGATAAACTTGTTGGTGCGGACATCGCCGAAGAGTTGGGCGTTGTCGCAAACCTCGATCGATTCGGTGGCGGTGATGTTGCCCTGAACCTTGCCGCGGATGATGACCTTGGCGGCGTGAACCTCCGCCTTGACGACGGCTTCCGGGCCGATGGTCAGGGTGCCTTGGGAGATGATTTCGCCTTCAAAGGTGCCGTTGAATTCGAGGGGGCCGTCAAAGGCGAGGGTGCCCTTGATTTCCACCTGATCGGTAATCAAGGCGGTGCGACCCGAGGTTTCAATGCGGGCAGTGCTCACCCGGGCAGTCTCGGGGTAGCTGAAGGTGGCTTCAAGACTATCGGATTTGCGACCGTTGGTGCGGGTAAACATTTTTACAGTATATCACGGGAAATATGGGTTCTGTAAAGCGGTTTTTTACCAAGATGGGTGTAGGGGGGTTTCTTGACAGCAGGTGAGGGGGTTACGCAACCTCCTCCTTCCCATGATTCATCACCTCAAATTGATCCAGCTCAAGGGGGGCATGCCGCCCAACCGGGTGGAGGAGATCATGGTGGAGAGCCGGATCCGGCTCCTGAAGATCCAAGATGTCCTGAGCCTGGCCTGCGGAAAGAAGATCCCCCTGAACGGGCACGACTCCTTTCACGACCTTTTTCTGGCCCTGGAATTCGAAAACAGCCTGAAACGGACCTCGGCCTTTGACCATCCGCTGTACCACCAGTTCGAGGCCCAGGTCCTCAAGCCCAACGCCCAGAAAATCGAGGTGTTGGAGTTTGAGATGGATCCGGGCAAAGACGTCCGTTTTTCCTAAACCCAACCCGAAAGATCCGGGGCCGCATTGAGCAAGCGGGCGGTCGTGGGTGTGGGGGTGGCGGGTTTCCCGAAAAATGCCGCCGGCAATTCCTGGGCATTTCTGCAGTGGGCCACGGGGCTGCGCGAGATGGGGTGGGAGGTCTGGATCGTGGAGTCGCTCCAGGCCAAGGAGGTGATTGACCGGCAGGGCCGGCCCTGCCGTCTGCGGGACAGCTTCAACCTGGCCCACTGGAAATCCTTCCTGGCGGATCTGTCGTGGGACGAAAAGGCGACCTTGCTGGCCGAGGGGGAGCCCGGCGAGGAGAAGGCCTTGCGGGAGTTTGCCCAGGGGGCGGATCTGTTCCTGAACCTCTCCGGGCATTTCAAACGGCAGGATCTGGTGGCCGGTGCCGCGGCCCGGGTGTACGTGGATCTGGATCCGGCCTTCACGCAGATCTGGTCCCAGGTGTATGGCAGCCCGATGAACTTTGCCGGTCACAATGCCTTTTGGAGTGTCGGGCTTTCGATGGGTCGCGGGGCGGTGGTGCCGGAAACAGGGCATGCCTGGAAACCGGTCCTGCCTCCGGTCTGCCGGAGATATTGGTCTCCGGAGGCGGCGGGAACCCCCTCCGGACCGGCGGCGGAAAAAAGCCGGGGGCACTGGACCACGATCACGCACTGGTACGGCTATGCGGCGGTGGAGTGGGAGGGGCGAAGTTACGGAAACAAGGCGGAGGAGTTTGCAAAATTACAGGACTGGCCCGGACGAACGGCGCTGCGTCCCCGGGTGGTGACGGATCTCGGGCCCGGGGAGGAAAGAAACCGTTTTGAATCGGCGGGCTGGCAGTTCCTGGAGCCCGCCGAGATCTGCTCCGACTGGCGGACGTACCGGTCGTTCTTATCGGCCAGCCGGGGGGAGTTTTCCCCGGCGAAATCGGGTTACATCACGGCAAAGACCGGCTGGTTCAGCGACCGTAGCGTTTTGTATCTGGCCCTGGGGAGGCCGGTGCTGCTTCAGGAGACGGGCTGGTCCCAATGGCTTCCGGAGGGGAAGGGTTTGGTGGCCTTCCGCAGTCCCGCGGAGGCGGCCGAACGCGCGCGCGAGATCGAGGCGGAATATCCCCGCCATGCCCGGGCGGCGGAAGAGATCGCCCGCGACCAGTTGGCGGCCGGATCCGCGATCGGGGCGGCCCTGCGGCAGCTGTAAAGCGTCCCCGGGAACCGGTCGTTTGACTTGATCGGGGCGGTTTCTAGCTTGAGGCCATGGGCGCGGTGATTTCGAGGAAAGTGCTGCAAGCGGGCGTGGACTGGTTCCGGCCGACCCCGGAGCTGGAATCCGAGTTGCGGCAGATTGAGACCCGTATCCTGCACCAAGCCTCCCTGTTTGACCCGGGAGCCGAAGGATACGTCCGGTACGCGCTGGAAGGTGGCGGCAAGCGTCTCCGTCCGGCCCTGGTTCTTTTGGCGGGAAAAGCTGCCGGCGGATGGACCGAGCCGGTGCGGGATCTGGCGGTCATCGTGGAGCTGGTGCATGTGGCCTCCCTGATCCACGACGATGTCCTGGACCGGGCAGAGTTGCGGAGATCCCGGGCCACCTGCAACGCCAAGTGGGGCACGGAGCTTTCGGTGCTGTTGGGCGACGCCCTTTTCGCCCATGGGCTCCAGTTGGCCACCAAACTGGAGGATGCGGAAGTGGCGCGCAAAATCGCGGAAGCCTCCCGGAATTTGTGCGAGGGGGAAATTCTCCAGACCCAAAAGCGTTTTGATCTGAAGATGTCGACGGCCGATTACCTTCACATCGTCGGCCTGAAGACCGGCGCTTTGTTCCGGGCGGCCGCGGAGGTGCCTTTTCTTTTACACCGTGCCCCGCCGGTCCGGCGGGAGGCGGCCCGGTCCTTCGGGTACCAGCTGGGGCTGGCCTACCAGATTTACGACGATGTCCTGGACCTGGTGGGCACCGATGAGGAGAGCGGCAAGACCCTGGGTACGGACCTGAAAAAGGGAAAATGGACCCTGCCGGTTTTGCATGCCTTGCAGACCCTGCCGGCCGGTGAATCGGAGGCCCTGCGGGCGGAGCTGGTCGGAGGTAGCGGGGAGGTGGTCGGCAAGATCCGGGCCGCCGGCGGCATCCGGTTTTCCATGCGCAAGGCGGTGGAGCTGCTGGAGCGGGCGAAGGGGGACCTGCAGCTCCTCGGGGATCCGGAGGGGGAGTTGGAGGCTTTGACGGGGCGGTTGCAGGGGTTTCTGCGCCAGTTTGAGTCCTAAAAATCACTGACTCGCCTCTTCTAAATTTCCGGCAACCGCAGTAGGATGTTCCGATGTCGGCCGAAACGGCTCTACCTCCGGATTTGGAAAATGGGCCGACCGACGAGGAGTTGGTCGCCTCTACCCTCAAGGGGGACCTGGGAGCCTATGACGAGCTGATCCGCCGATTCCAAGGGCGGCTTTACGGGGTGATCTATCACCTCACCTCGAACCATGAGGACACGAACGACCTGCTCATGGAGGTCTTTGACAAGGCCTACCGGAGTTTGCCCACCTTTCGTGGGCAGTCCTCGTTTTACACCTGGATTTACCGGATCGCGATCAACCGGAGCTTCAACTTTCTGGATAAGCGCAAAAGGCGGCAGGGGGCCATGAGCCTGAATGATCTGGATGAGGATGGTCTACCGAAGCTGGATCTGCCCGATATTTCACCCCAAAACGATCCAAATAAGTCTATCATGCTTAATGAGTTGCAAAATAAATTGAACGAATCGATGCTGAAGCTGTCGAAGGAACATAGAACTGTGGTAACTTTATTTGATATCCAAGGACTTGCGCATGCCGAGATCGCCAAGATCATGGGCTGCACGGAGGGGACTGTCCGTTCCCGCCTGCACTATGCTCACAAGCAGCTGCAAAAATCTCTTGGCTTCTACCTGAAAAAGTAAAACCATAAGGATCCATTTCATGACCCCCCAAAACGAATTCAACGAACTGCAAAAGCTTCTTCGCCTGAAACGGCTGGAGACCCCGGGCCGGGAATATTTTGACCGTTTTGTGGACGCCTTTCACACCTACCAGCGCCGCGAGATTCTGCAGGAGGAGCCTTGGTATGCGAAGGTGGTGGAGGTTCTCTTTGAGCCTTGGGTGGCCGGAGTTCCCCGTTTGGCCACCGTGGCCGCCTCCGCGGCCTGTCTTCTGGCCGGCGTGGCCTTTTTCCTCGGTCCCATCCAGTCCGGCCCTGCCCAGCTGGCGGATGGCAAAGTGGCGCATCCCCGGGGAATCGTCGTGGCTTCGGCCCAGAATGATGAGTCACTCCAAATCCAGCCTGAGCTGATCGAGACGGCGGCCGGCGGGAACGAGACCGAACTCCGGCCCCTCTATGTGAACGGGCACGGTGCAGTGGCTTATGATTCCCGGCTCGCGTTCTAAGTTTCTTTTTTCTTCCCTGCTTGTCCTCGGCCTGTGTGTGGCCGGCTGGCTCGCCTTCCGGGGACTGCCAAAAAAGGAAAGTTCCCTCAAGCCCGCGGCCGAGACCGTGGTGGTCGAGGAGGTCCGGGTGACCGAACTGCAGACCGCCCGGCAGGAGAGTCCGGCTTCCACCCCGGCCCAGGGATCGAGCGGGGTTTTTGACAAAATCGCCTCCGAGGTCAGCGGCGTTTACGAAAAGGCCGCACCTTCCGTGGTGCGCATCCGCGCCTCCGACGGCCCCGAGCAACTGGCCGGCAGCGGCTTTTTCGTGGACAACCAGGGAACCATCCTGACGGCCTATGCCGTGGTGGGGCAGGCCAAGGAGGTGACCGTGGAGACCGGCGGGCGGTCCCACACCGCCAAGATCCTCGGCCGGGACCCGCGGAGCGGAGTGGCACTGTTAAAAATCAAAGCGGGGGAGACGCCATTCCTTCTGTTTGGCGAATCCTCCCATCTCCGGCCGGCGTCCGCGGTGGTGAGCGTGGCTTTTCCCTACGACCTGAAGGCGGAACCGACCTTCGGTCTGGTGGCGGGGTTTGACGTGAAATATCTGACGCGGTTTTTTGCGACCACCCACATCCGGGCCAATCTGCCCATCAAACCCGGCCAGATCGGCGGACCTCTCCTCGACAGCCAAGGCAAGGTCGTCGGCGTTCTGATGCTGGAAATAGACGAGGGCAAGGCCTGTTACGCCCTTCCGGTGGAGGCAGCCGCCAAGGTGGCCGCGGATATCGAGCGTTTTGGCGAGCCCCGGCACGGCTGGATGGGTGTCGGCGTGATGCCGGACCGGAGCCGGCCTGAGCGGGGAGCGCCGGTCTTTGTGGACCGTCTGTACAAGGGGACGCCCGCCGAGAAAAGCGGCCTCAAAGCCGGGGACGAAGTGATTTCCATCGGCAGCCGGCCGGTGCGGGAGCCTTCCGACGTGTTGGATTCGGCCTTTTTCGCCAACGTGGGGGAAAAGATTCCGGTCAGGGTTCGCCGCAATGGCAGGGAAGAGGCCTTCACGATCACCGTGGCCGAGCGTCCGGACAGCTCCCGGATCGTGGAGCCGGCTCCGCTTTTCCCGGATTCCCAGGGTGGATCTGCTCCGCAGGGAGTGCCCGTGCGGGGCGGTAACCCGTAAGGCGTTCCAAGCGGCGGCCCGTTCCCGGGCCCTTCGATTTGGGTGAAGATTTGGTTTTCTGTTGGGCTAGCATGACGGCATGAAGTTTTCCCAAACGGCTCTGATTCTGGCGGGGCATGGTTCCACCCAAAACCGGAACTCCAGCCGTTTTACGAGGGAAACCGCGAAGAGGCTGGCAAGACGGGGAATTTTCAGGGAGGTGCGGGCGGGTTTCTGGAAAGAGAGTCCCTCGTTTCAGGAGGTCTTCCACGGCCTGCAGGCCCGGGAGGCCGTGGTGGTGCCGTGGTTTCTCACGCGGGGATATTTCGTGGAAAAAGTGCTGAGGGAGCAGTTCTCGGCCACGCCGATTCCGTGCCGGATCCTCGATCCCATCGGCGCCCGCCCGGAGATCACCGACCTCATGCGTGCCCGAGCCAGACAGCTTGCCCGGAGGCCGTTCACCTTTCCTGGGATGTTGGCGGATGCGGTCAAAAGTTTGCTGGGAATCTCCCGCCAGTGTGGGGAGGAGGTGAGGCCGGAAGAGGCAAGCCTGTTGCTGGCCAGCCATGGGACGCCGCTCCACCGGGGATCGAGGGTGGCGGCGGACACGCTGGCGGAGGAGTTGGGCAAGGACGGCTACCGGGTGAGCCGGGCGATGTTTTTGGAGGAGGAGCCGAAGATTGCCGATTGGCGGCAGGTGGCGGCGCCGGAGGGACCGGTGATGGTTTTGCCACATTTTCTGGCGGGTGGGTTACACGGTTCGGAGGATGTGCCGGGCTTGTTGGGAATCCCGGCCGGAAAGCAGGGATGGCATCGGGTGGAAGGGAGACGGATCGGATACGGGGCACCGATTGGAATGCCGGAAGAGATGACAGAGTTGATTCTTAAAATGGTGGGCGCAGAGGATTAGTGGAAGGTGGAAAGCGGGAGGTGGAAAGAAGGACTAGGATGAGGATTAGGTAGGGCGGCGTGTCCCTACGCCGCCTCGTTGAATTTCGAAGTTTTTAAAATCCAACGAGGCGGGCAAAGGACTGCCCGCCCTACCAAAGATCGAGTTTTGCAGGGTAGGTGATAGAAAGACTTCATTCATGGGTCATAACAACGGAACGCATCACCCTTCCCTGACCGATTCGGTCCGGGGGTTTTTTTCCTCGGAAGGGGCGTTGGCCGGCGCGAAGGGGTATGAGTCGCGGCCCGGCCAGGCAAGGATGGCGGAGCAGGTGGCCGAGGTGATCGAAACAAAGCGGCACCTGGTCGTGGAGGCGGGGACGGGGACGGGCAAGAGCCTGGCCTATCTGGTGCCGGCGGCTTACGCGGCCGAGGCGGGGCGGAAGGCGATCGTCAGCACCTACACCATCCACCTGCAGGAGCAGTTATTTGGCAAGGATGTGCCCATTGTGCAGTCCCTCGTGCCGTTTGAGTTCACCGCGGCGTTGTTGAAAGGCCGCCAAAACTACCTTTGCCCGCATCGGCTGAAGAAAGCGCAGGCCCATCAGGGGGAGTTGTTCGCCACAGGCCAAGCGGAGCAGTTGAAGGGTCTGCGGGAGTGGGCGGGCCGGACCAAGGACGGAACGTTGTCGGATCTTGATTTTTCGGTGGATGCGGCCGTCTGGTCGCAGGTGTGCAGTGAGGCCTTTGCCTGCACCCCGCGGCATTGCGGGGGAGCCAACGGCTGTTTTTACCAGAAGGCGCGGGCGGCGATCCTCGATGCGAACGTGGTGATCGTAAACCACGCCCTGTTGTTTGGTCTTTTGGCGGGGTTGGAGCAGGAGGAGGAGACGCCGGATGAGGGTTATCTTTTCCCCAACGATTTCCTGATCCTGGATGAGGCGCACGAGGTGGAGGATGTGGCGGCGAAAGCCCTGGGCCTGGAGGTGAGGCTGGGGTCGCTGCGGTTCCTGCTGCAGCGGTTGGTGCATCCGCGAACGAAGAAGGGGGTGTTGGCCAGATATCGGGACGGGGCGGCGACCCAGTCGGTCCTAGGGGTATTGGGAATGGCGGAGGGATTTTTTGAGGAGGTACTGGGGGCCGGGAATCTCAAGGAGGCGGGACAGAAGCGGGTGCGGCAGCCGTTGGTGGTGAAGGATGAACTGGGGCCGAGGTTGATGGATATCCGGGCACGGCTCTTGAAGCTGGCGGAGGATGCGGACGACGGGGAGGAGAGGAACGAGTTAAGGGACCATGCCCGTAGGCTGGAAGGAACGGCGTTTGGGCTGGGGGAGTTTCTAAAAATGAGCCGGGAGGGGCATGCGTACTGGGTGGAGCGGCGTTTGCCGGAGGAGGGGCGGGCGTTCAAGGGGGAGATGAGCCTCCATGCCTCGCCGGTGGAGGTGGCGGAGAGGCTGCGGGAGTTGGTGTTCCGGGACGGATCGACCGCGGTGATGACGAGCGCGACGCTGGCGACGGGCCGGGGTCTGGAATTTTTTGCGGAACGCACGGGGGCGGAGGACGCGGAGAAGCTGGTGGTGGAGTCGCCCTTCGACTACGCGAGCCAGATGCGGGTCTACCTGGCCAAGGGGATGCCGGAGCCAAGCGAGGGAGCCAAGTTCCAGGAGGCGCTGGAGGGATGGATCCGGAGGTTGACGGCGATGACCAAGGGGAAGGCATTTGTCCTGTTTACGAGCCGTGCCATGTTGCGAAGAACGGCGGAGGGCATGGCGGGGTGGTTTGAGGAGCAGGGGTGGAAGCTGCTGGTGCAAGACCGGGGCAACTCCCGAACGAGGTTGCTTCGGGAGTTCAAGGATGACCTGCACAGCGTGTTGTTTGGGACGGACAGTTTTTGGCAAGGGGTGGATGTGCCGGGAGAGTCACTTTCGAATGTGATTCTGACGCGGCTGCCGTTTGCGGTTCCGGACGAGCCGTTGTTGGAGGCCCGTTGTGAACGGATCCGGGAGAGGGGCGGGGAGCCCTTCCGGGATCTGCAACTGCCGGAGGCGGTGTTAAAGTTTCGGCAGGGGGTGGGGCGGTTGATCCGGAGCCGAGAGGACCGGGGTCAGATTGCGGTGCTGGACGGGCGGATTCTGACGAAAAGCTACGGGAAGGCATTCCTGCAGATGTTGCCGGAATGTGAAGTGGAAATTTTGGATTTTGAAAATTAGACGTTCGAATCAGGGTTGGGTGGAAAGTGCAAAGTTCAAGGTGGAAAAGAGTCGAACTATGAGAACCCTTAAATTCTTTCCACCTCCCGCCTTCCACTTGCCACCGAACGAGGCGTGAATCAACCAAACAGGCCTTTTTTCCTCGGCTTGGCTTGGCCGACGCGCTCGGGATCGCGGGCATGGGTGAGGGCTTCGTCCGAGGTAATAAGATTACTTTCCACTAGGCCGGAGAGGGAGGAGTCGAGGGTGACCATGCCGTCTTTGCCGCCGATTTCCATCATCCCGACAAGGTGTTCCATCTGCCCGCGGCGGATGCAGGCCCGAACTGCAGAGTTGTTGACGAGAATTTCGGAGGCGAGGGCACGGGAGTTTTTGTCGATGGACGGAAGGAGGCGCTGGGAGATGATGGCGAGGAGGGCGTTTGCTAGCTGGGCCCGCAATTGGGGAAGCATGTCCGCGCCAAACATTTCGAGGATGCGGTCAATGGCCTTGGGCGGGTCGGCGGCGTGAAAGGTTGCGATGACCAGGTGACCGGTCTCAGCGGCTTGGAGCGCGATCTCGACGGATTCCTGGTCACGGAGCTCGGTGACGGCAATAACATCCGGATCTTGGCGGAGAGCATGGCGAAGGCCGGAGGCGAAGCTTTTGGTATCCGTGCCAACCTCGCGCTGTTTGATCAGGCCAAGCCCGGGCGGGAAAACGAACTCAATGGGATCTTCCAGGACAACGACAACGCCGCTGCGGTGTTGGTTGATGTGTTCCAGCATCGCGCCCAGGGTGGTGGATTTTCCCGAGCCGGTGGCACCGGTGATCAGGACGAGACCCTCATGGTGGTCGCAGAGGCGGGCCACAGTGGGGTGGTGGCCAAGTTTCTCTAGGGAAGGGATGAGAGGGGAAATAAAGCGGTAAGCGGCCTCAATGGCTCCCTTAGAGTAATGGACGTTGCCACGAATCCGGCCGACGGATTCGATTTCCGCGGAGAAATCGAGGTCCATATCGGCTTCCAGTTTGGCCCTTTGGGTTTCCGTGAGCATGCTGAGAGAGAGCTCGCGGACGGTATCGGAGCCAAGCGGGGGTAGGGCCAGGGGTGAGAGGTCCCCCTGAATGCGGATGTTGGGCGGTTGGCCGAGGGAGAGATGGAGATCGGAGGCACCCGCTTGTTTGGCCATGGCAAGGATCTGGAGAATATCAGGGTATTCGGATCCTTCGCTCATCGAGAGGCTCCTTTCGTTTGAAAGCCGCTGGTGATGCCGCGCATCAGGCGGCGGAACTCATCGGCATTGGGCGCTGCCGAAAGAGCAGCAGTTTCCGCGATGCGCCCTTCCTTCACTGCGGCGACGAGGTTGACGGTCATGGAGCGGTTTTCAGGATTGGCGCCACGATTGAGGAAATCGACCAGCTCCGTACCGCCACCTTGTCGGATCCAACCGCGAGTAGCAGCCTGATTTTCAAAGTGCTCCGCCACCAGACAGAGTTTTTTCTGGGCTCCACGAACAAGCATCTGGGTGAAGATACCAACGAGCTGGGCGGCGAGCAGGGCGGAGGCGTCATCGCGCTCATTGGCGGGAAAGATCCGGGAAAGCCGTTCGACGGTTTCAGTGGCGGAGGAGCTGTGGAGGGAGGCGAGAACAAGGTGGCCGGTTTCAGCGGCCTGAAGGGCGGTAGTAGCGGAAAGAGCGTCTCGGATCTCACCAAGCATGATGACATCAGGGGTTTGGCGAAGAGCGCGGCGGAGGCCCTCAGCGAAGGAAGGCGTATCCGAGCCGACTTCCCTCTGAGTAAAATGGGAGAGGCCATCGCTAAAGAGGTATTCGACGGGATCCTCGATGGTGACGATGTGAAGAGGGAAGTTGTGGTTCAGCCACTCGAGGCAGGCGGCCATGGTGGTTGATTTTCCGGTGCCGGTGGCTCCGGTCACAAGAATGAGGCCTGAGGGGCGCTGAAGCCATTTTTGCAGGAGTTCCACGGGCAGGCCGAGCTCCTCCATCGTGGGAATCTGGGTCTCAATCCGGCGGAAGACGGCACTGCGGAGGCCAAGTTGCCGATGGAGGTTGACGCGGAAGCGAACGCCGTCCTCGGTAACGTAACTGGCATCGTGATCCTGTTTTTCCGAGGGGACGCCGCAGCGTGCCCAGAGGTATTCCATCCAAGCTGGTTCGAACGTAGGGGCTTCCATGGCACGAATCACCTCGCCAAGCCGGATATGGGGGACCGAGTTTTCGCGGAGCAGAAGGTCGGCGGCCCCGAGTTCCCGGCAGGCCCGGCAGAGTTCCTCGATCTGATTCACAGGGGAATTATGGCAGGAATCAAGGATCGTTGAAATCCGCATTTCGAAAGAAGAATCCATTGAATTCAGTGAAAATAATCTCTTAAATCCCGACATGCGTTGGGCATTAGCCCTGGGATGGTTGCTGGCCGCCGGAGGCTTGCAGGCAGAAGTTTGGATCGATTTAGAATCACCGTTTCACAAAACGGCGATTTTTGAAAGCCGTTTCGGTCAGATCCAAGAGTATGAAATCAGATCGGGAAAAAATGTGGGCGCAAACCTCGAAATGGTAAAGCTGGATGGAAGTGTCTTATTGGTACCACGCAACCAGGTGCGGGCCATCCTGCCGAGACTTCCTTCGGATGGGTTTGCCTATACCCAAAAGGAAGCCCAAGGAGCCCTGGAAATTCTGTTAGCAGCTTCTCACCAGTGGACCAATCGTACGGAGACCTCTCCCCGAGCCTTGACTGCCTGGAAAGAGCTGGCAGGTCGACCCAGCAGCCATGAACAAAAACGTGCGGCTCAACGTGCCGAAGCTGTCCAGCGGTGGTTGGACTTGATTCAGCCGGAGGAAGGAAAGCCGAAGCCGGTTGATCTTCAGGATTACGTTCGGCAAGGGGAAATGTTGGTCGAAATTGGCGGCCCCGGGGCGGAGGAGGTTCAACGACAGTTGCAGAAGGTTCGGAACTTGATGGCGATGGATTTTGACGAGATCCGCGGCAAGCAGCTTCCTGCGGATTGGGGCGAAATTAGTCCATTCTTGCCCTTGGGGCTTTTGGCAGTTCTATTTGTCCTAGGCTTCTGGGTGGTGGGAAATCTGGGAAACTTTTCATCGGCCTTGAAAGCGGGCGTGATACGCACTTCCTCCAAGGGAAAAGAAAGTCGAACTACCCTCAATCTCAAGGGGATCCTCTATCTGATTTATGCGGTGGTGGGGGGGGCGCTGATCTATTTTCTTCTGCAACCAGGCCCCCTGCCTGGGTCGCAAGGGATTGGCGAATCCGTCACCGGGCTGGCGGAACGGGCCTTTTATCTGAGCATGAATGCCCAAAAGCGCTGGTCCACCCAGGCCAAGAGTTCGCTGGAGGTGGAGGCGACCGCAGTGGCTGTCGCTTTGCAGAAAATGCTGCCGGCGGGAGAATTCCGGCTAAGCCAGGTGCTGGCGTACCTGGGGCCCCAGGTAATCTGGAGTGAGGGGCGGTTGTTTTGGCGCCAAACCCTCAAGCTGGCTTTTGTTCCGGTGCATCTGGACTTCTGGTTTCGGCCATCCTCGGACGCTTTTTTTCTGGAAAAGCCAGCGGTGGATAAATGCCGAATCGGGCAGCTTCCCCTGGGGGGGATCCTCGGGAGCTTGCTCTGGAGCCGTTTTGCCGGGATCACCACAGCCTGGGATCGGGCGCTGGGGTTGCAAAATGGGGCGGTTTGGTCCTGGGACCGGGGAGACTTGTTTCGAATTGATACGCCTCCGGTGCTAGGTCGAAAGGACGAAAAAAGGCAGGCGGATCCGGGGGGCAGAAAAAAGCCGGAATTCAAGGAGAGCATCACGGCCCGTGAACTGGCCCAGGTGTTCGCAGATGGTGACGGGGATGTTTATCTCAACCGAACGATCAACCTGACAGGTCGGATCAAATCAGTCAGCAGCACCAGACGATTGGGCAATAGCTTGGCCAGCGAGATGACGAGAAGCACTTTGGCCAAGGCTGGAGGACCGGAAGCGGTGAGTACGGTGGCACCCTCCGGGCTGGAAGACTTTCCCGACGAGTTCATTTTGGACACCTCTCAAGACGAGCTGGATACCAAAATCAAAGTGAAGGTCTTGGTGAAGTGTCCTCACACGTATTCCTTGGACACGCGTGGGGATCTTTATCGCTCGGGAACCAGTCCCAATCTGGACACCCCGGCGGTGGCGCGGCAGAAGCAAGCTCTCTTCAAGGCGGGGAGGGTGGAGGGGATGGAGAGAAATGTTATCGAAGTGTACGGCGCTCAACCACCAGAGGAGGTGCCGTGAGAAGAGGATTCTTTAACTGGAGTGCAACCCTGAAAAGGTTGGACCCCAGTGTCAACCCTAGCCAAGGCGAAAGGCGGCTATTTCCAGGCAAGCTTTGACGTAGTCGGCGCGGAGGTTGCGGTATTTGAGGTAGTAGGCGTGTTCCCAGACGTCGATGCCGTAGATCAGGGTGGCGCCTTCCATCACGGGTGAGTCCTGGTTGGGGTAGGGCTTGATGAAAAGTTTCCCGTCCTTGCCACGGGCAAACCAGGCCCAACCGCTGCCAAAAACGCCCATGGCGGTTTTGGTCATCTCCTCCTTCCACTTGTCGTAGCTGCCAAAGGTCTGGTCGATCTCCTTGGCCAGCTTGCCGGAAGGCTTTTGCCCGGGGTTTTTCAGAGTCTTCCAGAGATGGGAATGGTTCACATGCCCGCCGGCGTTATTTCGGATGGTGGTGCGGATGTCGGAGGGAAGGGTGTCGAGGTTTTGGAGAAGCTCCTCCGCTGATTTTTTCTGGAGGTCAGGGTAAGGAGCGACCGCCTTGTTGAGGTTGTTCACGTAGGCGGCGTGGTGTTTGCCGTGGTGGAGAGTCATGGTTTCGGCATCGATGTAGGGCTCGAGGGCGTTGGGGGCGTAAGGGAGAGGGGGAAGGGTGAAGGGGCCGGAGGGTGCAGGGGCGCTTTGCGCGCGGGAGGTGGAAGGGAGCAGGCGGGATGCAATGGTCCCAGCGAGGAAGGTTTGGAAGAAGGTGCGGCGATTCATCGCCGAATCTTCGGAGGATCTATCTGCAGATGAAAGCTTTTCGTGAACGTGAACGTGAAGGTGAACGGGATGTATTCACGGACAACGGGCGCTTGAGGCGGAGCCGTCTTTAAGCTATGATCTTCAATCAGTTCCATGAAATCGGCTGAAGTCAGAAAGGGATACCTCGAGTTCTTCCGCGGGAAGGGCCACACGATCGTGCCCTCGGCCAGTTTGATGCCGACTTCGCCGAACCTGCTCTTCACCAACGCGGGGATGAATCAGTTCGTCCCCATCTTCCTTGGGCAGGCCAAGTTTCCCCATTCGCCGGCCCGCGCCGCGGACACACAGAAGTGCATTCGCGCGGGAGGAAAGCACAACGACCTGGAGGACGTAGGCTTCGACACCTATCACCACACCTTTTTCGAGATGTTGGGGAACTGGTCCTTTGGGGACTATTTCAAGAAGGAGTCGATCGACTGGGCGTGGGAGCTCTTGGTGGGAGTGTGGAAATTTCCGCCCGAGCGGCTTTACGCCACGGTTTACCAGCCCGGCCCGAAGGATCCGGCGGAGTTTGATGCCGAAGCGCACGGGTACTGGCTGGAAAAATTCAAATCCGTGGGGCTGGATCCGAAAGTTCACGTGGTGACGGGAGGGGCGAAGGACAACTTCTGGATGATGGGGGAGACGGGCCCCTGCGGTCCTTGTTCGGAAGTCCATGTGGATCTCACGACGGACGGGAAGACGAAGGGGAAGCTGGTCAACCAGGGAGATCCGCGCTGCCTGGAGATCTGGAATTTGGTGTTTATCCAATTCAACGCGGAACCTGGTGGGAAATTCAAACCACTGCCCGAGCGCCATGTGGACACCGGGATGGGGTTGGAGCGGGTCGCGGGGATCCTCGCCACGACCGATGGATTCAAGGATTTCCGGAAAGATCCCTCGAACTACTCGAGCGACCTGTTCTCGCCGATTTTCGCGAAGATTCAGGAGATTTCCGGGGCCACCTACGGTGCCAAGGTGCCCAAGAGCCGCGAGGAGGTGAAAGCAGACGAGATGAACGACTGCATCTTCCGGGTGTTGGCGGACCACGTGCGGACGCTCTCGTTCTCCATCGCCGACGGGATCATCCCGGGGAACGAGGGGCGGAACTATGTTCTCCGCCGGATCCTGCGCCGGGCGGTGATGTTCGGAAAACGCCTGAAGCTGCCGGACGGGTTTTTGACCGAATTGGCCACGCCGGTGATCGGGACGATGGGCGGGGTGTTTCCGGAACTGCGGGCGAGGGAAAAAGAAATTCGTTCGGTTTTAAGCGGGGAGGAGACTTCGTTTTCCAAGACGCTGGAGCGGGGCTTGGTGATGTTTGAGAAGCTGGCGGCCGGTTCAGGGAAAGGCATCCAGGGCGAGGATGCGTTCACGCTGTATGACACATACGGTTTTCCGTTGGACCTGACGCAGCTGCTGGCGCGGGAGCGGGGGATCGGGGTGGATGCCGAGGGGTTTGAGAAGGCCATGGAGGGACAGCGGCAGCGGGCGAGGCAGTCGCAGAGCAAGACCACGATCAAGGTGGAGGAGGAGGCCGGACCGGATTTCCCGACGGTATTCACGGGGTATGAGCGGACCGAGGAGGCAAAGGTCGACAGGGTGGTGGCCGAAGCCCTGAAGGAGCCAGGGCCGGGTGGGGCGAAAGGTCGGCTTTTCCTTTCCCAAACTCCG
>Ga0214917_10002617_pt1 | contig 21651 bp, 24 predicted proteins | sample LL_1208_BB_MetaG_FD_177983 | JGI IMG/M metagenome (GOLD analysis project Ga0214917, IMG submission 177983) | Freshwater microbial communities from Lake Lanier, Atlanta, Georgia, United States - LL_1208_BB | ecosystem: Environmental > Aquatic > Freshwater > Lake | place: USA: Georgia | collected...
TCTCTCATTCCAGCCAATTTTAAAAGATGTCTCATAGGGTTGCCTCCACCTTTCGAACAGCTTCCTCAATCTCAGCCACACTTACATTGTACGGAGCCAAGAACCGAAGAACATCTGAACCTGCAGGTACGACGAGCAACCCCTGTTGGGCCAAAGCCTCCGCAACCTCACCATGCGTCCTTCCCCTCACCGTCACCCCCACCATTCCTCCATATCCCCTCACCTCCCCTACCCAACCTTTTCCCGTGAGTTGGGCCAACCCCCTCTTCAACTCCTCTCCCCGTGCTGCAATATTCTCTGCCAGCTTCTCCCCCTCGATAATTTTCAAAATTTCAAGCGCCACCGCACAGGCCAAAGCCGTCCCCCCATAGGTCGTCGCATGGCTTCCGGGTCCGAGCGCATCCTTGAGTTTTTCGCCAAACCAGACCGCACCGATGGGAAATCCTGCCCCCAAGCTCTTGGCCATCGAAACCGCATCCGGAAAAAAATTTTCCCTCTTACCCGCTTTCTCAAGGATCAACTCGTAGCTCTGGAAACGACCCGTCCGATAGTGCCCGCACTGAACGGAATCCATAAGCAGACTTAGCCCCTTCTCCATCGTCAATTTTCGCAAACCCAGCAGATAGTCCGCCGTGGCAGGAATCACCCCTCCCTCACCCTGAATCCCCTCCACCATCACGGCAGCTGTCTTGGGACCAATCGCCTTTTCCACAGCAGCCAGATCATTATAGGGTACATAGACAAACCCGGGCATCACGGGACCAAATCCCTCCCGCAACCTCTCCTGACCCGACGCGGCAATCATCCCCAATGTTCTCCCATGAAATGAGTTCAAAGCGGTAATCACCTCATATCGCCCCTCACCCGAGCCCGCTTTTCTCGCTGCTTTCACCATTCCCTCATTCGCCTCAGCCCCGCTGTTACAAAAAAACATCTTTCCTGGGCCCGTCCTCTGGACCAAAGCAGTCGCCAACTCCGCCTGCTTCGGATGGAAAAATATATTCGAAACATGCACCAGCTCCTCCCCCTGCCTCCGCATAACTTCCGCCAACCTGGGGTGCGCATGCCCCAAACAATTCACCGCAATACCACTTCCAAAGTCTAAATACTCTTTTCCATCTGCATCCCAGACTCTCGACCCCTTGCCCCGAACCAAAACGGGTGCCGTAGCCGATCTTTTATACGAAGGAACCACATGCTGAGCGTACTGCGCCCGCACCGTCGCCGACTCAATTTTTGGCTCTTTCTTCAAGCGCCGATAGTAATCCCAAAAACCTTTTCGGCCAATCCCTGCTTACTTGGCAGCCCAGCGCAGGAGAGACTCCGTTTGCTCCCAACCCATACACGCATCCGTAATCGAAATACCGTACTGAAGTCCTTTTGGCCCCTCCGCTGGAATATCCTGTCGCCCCTCACGCAAATGGCTCTCCAGCATCAAACCTAAAATCCCGGGGCTGCCCCCTCTCTTCTGCTCAACCACACTTTTCCAAGCTGTCTCCTGCTTGGTTGCCTCTTTCCCTGAATTCGCATGACTACAATCTACCATTAACCTTTCAGGTAACTTATGCCTCTTGAGCGACACCCGTGCCGCTTCCAGGCTAGAGGGGTCGTAATTGGTTTTATCCCTTCCACCCCGAAGAACCAAGTGGGTCGATCGGTTTCCAATCGTTCGGATCACACTCGTGGCTCCGTCTGCATCGATTCCAACAAAGGCATGGGGGGCCTGAGCCGACAACATCGCGTCTACTGCAACTTGCAGGCTTCCATCCGTTCCATTTTTAAATCCGACAGGCATCGATAGCCCACTCGCCATTTCACGATGCGTCTGACTCTCCGTCGTCCTCGCTCCAATGGCAGCCCATGTGACCAGATCTGCCAAATATTGCGGGACCACAGGATCTAAAAATTCAGTACCAGCAGGCACTCCCATCTCATTAATCTCAGACAAAAGTCTACGACCCGCCTTTAACCCGCCTTCTAGATCCAGCGTTCCATCCAACCCAGGATCATTGATCAAGCCCTTCCAACCGACTGTCGTGCGAGGTTTCTCAAAATAAACTCTCATCACCAGCAGCAGCTTCTTCCCCAACTCCTCTCTCATCTTATGAATTCGACCTGCATACTCCAAAGCTGCCTTTCGATCGTGTATAGAGCAGGGTCCCAAAATCACCAAAGGGCGCGTATCCTTGCCTTCCATCACGGCCTCTACCTCTTGCCGAGACTCCCGAACTGTTTTTTCCGAAATCGATCCAAGCGGAATTTCCCGCCGCAATTGCGCAGGGGAGATCAGAGGCCTCACCTCCCGAACACGGAGGTTCATCAGCTTGGGCGCTTCAACCGATTTGGCACTCGTTGACATCGTTACAATATAGTCCATTCACTCCCTTTTGGAAAACCGATTCCAATCTGGCTTTTTCAGGCCATCTCCCCAATATCTTTTGTTTATGTTAAAGCGAATCGGCGTAATCACGTCAGGAGGCGACTCCCCTGGAATGAACCCAGCCATACGCTCCATCGTGCGTACGGGGGTCAATCTGGGCATTGAAGTGGTTGGAATCCAAAACGGATACCAAGGCATTTTCGACAAGGAGTTCATGCCCTTAGGCGTAATTGAGGTCAGTGGCCGAATTCGCGACGCTGGAACGATTCTTTCGACCAGCCGATGCCTTCACTTCAAGGAAGAGAAATCACAGATCGAAGCTATCCAGATTCTAAAAAAAGAAAATATTCAGGCCCTGCTCGTTCTTGGGGGGGACGGATCTCTCGCAGGAGCCGCCGCCTTGTCCAAACTTGGATTTCGTGTTTTGGGTCTACCCTGCTCGATCGATAACGACCTCTCGGGAACAGAGATGTCGATCGGGGTCGACTCCTGCCTCAACACCGTTGTGCATCTGATCGATATGATCAAAGCCACCGCGGCTTCCCACAACCGTTGCTTCGTCATCGAAGTGATGGGACGCAATCACGGGTACCTCGCCCTGATGAGCGCCATTGCCTCTGGCTCCCAAATCGCCGTCATCCCCGAGTTTCGATACGACATGGATAAGATTATTGAAAATCTCACTCGCCGGCGTCTTCGTCGCCACAACAATAGCGTTGTGGTCGTAGCCGAAGGAGCATGTTCGGGCCAAGATTTTATGAATCGCCTTCTGGATGCAGGAAAAAACAAGTTAGACCAAGAGGTCCGTCTTACGGTTCTCGGCCACCTTCAACGCGGCTCCCCGCCCACATTTTCAGACCGCTTTCTTGCGACCCGAATGGGCGAATTCGCTGTTCTCGCGTTAAATCAGGGGGAACACGGTTCGATGGTAGGCCTTTTAAGAAATCGGATGAACCTAACCGATCTTCAGGAAATTAAAGGACACCGCCCTCCCTTACCCGCAGACGCAATCCGCCTCGCCCGCAATCTTGGCATGGAAGTCGGCGTCCCTTCCGAAACATAACTCCTCACTTAGATGATTCGATCGGGGCAGAGATCACTTTAAACGTCCCATTATTTCGCCCTCTTAAAAGCAACTCGCACCAAAGTAAAAACGACCTATGACTTGCTCAATGGACGTTTTTCAAGTCGATCAACAGCTCGTCTCTGCCCCGCTTCAGAACATAGCCCACGAGGTCCATCGGGCTCTCGACAAGATGGGAAAAGAACCACCCCAAGGCGAGGTGGCTATTACTGCGGGTAGCCGGGGAATATCGAATATCGTTTCCATAACAAAGGCCGCAGGGGACTGGCTCCGCGCACACGGCGCTAAGCCGTTCCTTGTCCCCGCGATGGGATCCCATAACGGTGCCACTGCAGTTGGCCAACAGAAGATGGTCGAATCCCTCGGCCTCACCCCAGCTGCCACGGGACTCGAAATCCGCTCCAGTATGGATTGCGTCAAACTCGGAACGGTTGATTCAGGGGATGTATGGATGGATCGGCACTGCTACGAATCCGCAGGAGTACTTGTCCTAAACCGAATCAAACTTCACACCTGCTTCTCGGGACCTGTTCAAAGCGGCCTCTCGAAAATGATGGTTGTGGGGATGGGAAAGATTCGCTCCGCGGAAACCTTCCACTCCGCCCGACCCGACCGCATGCCTCGCATCTTGGAGGAGATGGGCTCTCTCCTCGTCCAGTCCGGAAAGATTTTTGCTGGCCTCGCCCTACTCGAGGACGGGTTCGATGCCACCGCCGAAATCCACGCCCTTTCAGGGGAGAACATACTGAAAGAGGAGCCCGCCCTTCTGCAACGACACCGCCACTACTTCCCTTCCTTACCCACAGATGAGCTCAACGTCCTGATCGTCGATGAAATCGGGAAAACCTTCAGTGGAACGGGTATGGACACCAATGTCATCGGTCGCCGCGGAGTCCATGGCTTTGAGGATCTAACCCGACCCCGAATTAACACCATCGCCACTCTGGGCCTCGCCCCCCAAGCTCAAGGCAATGCCCTCGGGGTTGGTCTTTCCGATTTTATTACACGCCGACTCCGCGATTCGATTGACGAGAAGAAAACCTTTATCAACGCCTTCACCACCGGTGACATGCAGCGCATGGCCATTCCCTGCACCCTCAAGGATGATGAAGAGCTCATCGTGAAAATTAGTGAACGTTTTGGAAATAGCCGCTGGATGTTGATTCCAAACACGCTGCACCTAGAAAAGATTTTTGTGAGCGAGGATCTAGCCAAAGAACTTCAGGGACACCCGCGCTGCCGTGTCTCTTTCACACCAACCCGCCTATCTTTTTCGAATGGCCGGTTGTCCCTCTTTCGTTAAAGGATCCGTTCCCTCCCTACTTCCTCAGCTTCGCCACCATCCCTTCCCAATCTGGTTCCGGAGTGAGATGACACCAAGAGAATCTTAACGCCCCCACAATCTCATCCTTTTCGAGACCCATCGCCTTCAAGACATGACTCGGTTGATAGCTGGCCGATGTGCAAGCAGAACCATTTGAAACAGCCACCAGATCGCGGATTCTGACCATCACTTCTTCTGCACTGATCCCAGGGAAAGAAATATTGGCTGTATGCGGAAGGATCTGTCCCTCCTCGCCATGAATCTTGGGATTCAACGGAGCGATCGCCCGGAGAAACTTTTTTCGAAAATCGCGACACTTCTTTTCCCGAGCCCCGTGCTCCTTCTCCCCCAATTCTGCGGCCAGACCCAAACCAGCTACCAAAGGAACCGGCAAAGTCCCGGGCCTCAGCCCCTGCTCCTGTCCCCCTCCATATACCAAGGGCATCAGCGGGGTCTTCTGTTTTTTTCGATGCCGAACAATCAATACCCCCACACCCTTCGGGCCGTAAATCTTGTGCCCGCTTGCACTGATCAGATCGATCCGATGATTCTTCAAGGGTTCAACCAGTTTCCCAAAGGTTTGTGCGGCATCCACGTGAAACCAGGCTGGATGATCCGCCAACCCCTCGGCCACTTCCGCAATCGGTTGAATTACCCCAGTTTCATTGTTCGCGTGCATTAGGGAAACGAGCAGCGTCGAAGGCCGGACACGTTGCAACAGTTTTGCTGCATCAACTCGCCCGCTCTTCTCTGGCGCCACCCAATCCACCTCAAACCCGTCTTTCGCAAGCATCTCGATCGGCTCCAAAACCGCCTTGTGCTCAATCCGGCTGCTGACGATATGGGTTTTGCCGTGACTCCGCCCCCAATGTGCCAACCCCAGAATCGCCAAGTTGTTACTTTCCGTAGCCCCACTGGTGAAAATCACCTCCTCACTCTTTGAATCCATCAACCTAGCAATCCGATCCCTAGCTTGGTTGACCGCTGTCTTGGCGCGCTCACCAAAAGCATGGGTTCGACTCCCCTCGTTCCCATACTCCTCTTCAAAAAAGTGCCGAATCAACTTCCCCACTTCCGGCTCGAGTGGAGTCGTTGCATTACAGTCCATGTAGACGGGATGTGCGTGGGACATAAAGGGGTAAGAATGCCTGAAAATTCCAACTTTTCCAACACCCCTTTGTGACATCAAGCAGGGTTTGTCTCCACCCCTTTTCCTGTCATAGAATCAACTCCCTCGCCGGAGTAGCTCAGTGGTAGAGCATCTGTTTCGTAAACAGAGGGTCACGGGTTCAATCCCCGTCTCCGGCTCGTTTTTTTAAAGCCCACCTCTCGCAAGAACTTTCTCTGCCACCTCAATTCCACTTTTCCAGACCGACTCAACTCTCGAATCTGTAACCGAATCCCCACACAAATAAAGCCCATCCGCCAATGCAGAAGGCTGCTGTGCACCACGACCCCTTCTTGCATAACGCCAGCGATGCCCAAAAGTTGCGCCTCTCTTATCCGGACTCATCCCCCAACTCTTCTCCAATCGTTCCGAAAGATCGCTCAACCACTCTGCAGGGTCTTTTTCTAAATGTTTCTGACTGTAGGCCGTGGATGCCTGAATTACATACACACTTTTTCCGCCTTGGATTCGACCCTCCTTCGCATTTTCACAGCCCACCCAAGCCAAAGGCTCATGGCCCGTTGAATCCAAAGTCGCATACTTCGATCCGTCCCATGGGATCAAATATTCGAGGCAGGCTGTAAGGTTAGGCTCAAAGGCAACCTGACTTACGGCCAATCCAAAGAGAGCCGCACTCTGTGGCCATGGAGCACAACTCACGACCGCATGATACTCCTCCCCCAACACCTTCCACCCCTTCCCCTCTTGAACTACACGTGCAGCTTCGCACTCCTTCCTCACATCCAACCCTTCGGCCAAAAGGGAACCCAGTCGATTGTTGCCGTTCGCCAAATAAAATCTTTCTTCCCCAGCACGATAAATCTGTTTTTCCGAAAGAATCGGTTTTTCTATCTTCTTGAGTTGGCCACCCGCCAACTGCTCCACCTCGCTCCGAATGCCTTGATCCCTTAACGTGAAATATTGGGCTCCGGTATCAACCAGATGCTCCCCAAACTTTCTTGTGGCACACCGACCCCCCAAACTTCGCGACTTCTCCAATACGACAACCCGATGACCCGCCTCTGCCAATTTCCGGGCACACACGAGTCCGCTGATTCCCGCTCCAATGACCGCAATTTGCATACTCTCTTCCTGCCATCCCCCCGCCGATCTACCAGCCCCGCCTTTTCCCCAACCCCCTTTGCCCTCTAGGATGACTTTCTTGAAAGCAACACTTGCCAGCATACGTACCGTCTATGCAGATCTTGCCCAGAGACCCGTTCAGCGGGATTGCATCCGCCGAACCGAATGCTGCCAATTTAAACTTACCGGGAAAATCCCCCAACTAACCCGCGGCGAAGCCCTCCTTGCTGCCCACGGCTTCCGTGCTTCCGGCCGGAAAGAGTTACCCCAACCTACCGACGACTCCTGCCCCTTTCTCCAACCAAAGACCCAAAAGTGCCTCATCTACGAGTCCCGACCCTTCGGTTGCCGAACTCACTTCTGCCAACCCGCAGGTGGACCCATCGATCGCAAAGATGTTCTCGATCTCATTCGTCGATTAGAGCAGATCGACTCGGAACTCGGTGGTGACGGCCCACACGCCCTTACCCAAGCCGTTTCTTGGGCGCTCGAACAAAAATGAGCTCAACCCGCATCATGATTGCAGGTGGCGGTGCGGCCGGCTTTTTTGCCTCTATCTCGGCGGCAGAATCCAATCCCCACGCCCAAGTCGTACTCCTTGAAAAAACCCCTCATCTTCTCTCCAAAGTCCGCATCTCAGGCGGAGGTCGATGCAATGTCACCCACGCGTGCTTTGATCCTCGCGAACTGTCCACTCACTACCCCCGCGGTGGTCGCGCCCTCATCGGCCCACTCACACGATTCGGACCAACGGAGACGGTCAACTGGTTTCAATCCCGGGGCGTTAAACTTAAAACCGAGTCTGATGGACGAATGTTTCCCACCACTGACTCCTCCCAAACCATTATCGACTGCCTGACCCAAGCTTCACAAAAAGCCAAAGTAAAGATCCTCACGGAACACGGAGTCCAATCACTTCAGAGATCTCCTGATGGAGGTTTCACACTTCGCCTAACCTCAGGCTCCACGATGGAGTCCGACCGTTTTCTTTGGGCAGCTGGGGGATGTCGCCCAGAATCCCACCCTTGCATTGCCCTCGGCCATACTCTCTCTCCACCTATTCCCTCCCTGTTTACTTTTCACATTGATCTACCTTGGCTGAACGAACTGGCAGGTCTCTCGCTTGATTCAGTCGAAGTTTCTGTCCCTGAAACCGATCTGCGTGAGTCCGGTCCTCTTCTAATCACTCACTCAGGCCTAAGCGGCCCCGCCATCCTACGTCTTTCCGCATGGGGCGCTCGCCCCCTCCACTCCCTAAACTATAATTTTCCGCTACTGATCAACTGGCTTCCTCACTCATCGCCCGACGAGATTCTCCGTGAAATTCAAGACCGCAGGGAAACGATCGGAGCCCAGATGGTTCTTCGCTCAAAATGGGCTCCCCTCCCAATTCGACTCTGGGAGCAACTGGCTCTTCTGGCAGGAGTTACTACCGAAGATCGTTGGTCTAAATTCAGCCGCGAATCGGCCTCCCGTCTCGTCCAGATCCTAACCTCCACACAACTTCGGGTCACCGGAAAAAGCATGAATAAGGAGGAGTTTGTCACTTGCGGAGGAATCCCTCTTAAGGAAATCGACACAAAAACCATGCAAAGTCGCGTTGTGCCGAATCTCTACTTCGCCGGAGAAGCCCTCGATATCGACGGCATTACGGGAGGTTACAATTTTCAATCCGCTTGGACTACAGGCTGGATTGCTGGCCAATCGATGGTTGCGACCTAATTTCCAATCATCGTATCAACCCACTTCGACCACTCTCCCTCACTCGGCCATCTTCCCCCGCCACTCCAGCAACGAACCCTCTCCCCGTGGGGTGCCCACAAAACAGGATCTGTAGGCCCAAAAAGAATTCCACAGTTCGCTCCACTCCAGCCTGCTAAGTGACTGATTCCACTGTCGTGCCCCAAATATAGATCCGAACTCTGCAGTTGATGAAATACCTCAGAGAGAGTCAGATTTTGAGCCCAGCAGTGATTCCCTCTTTTCCAGATTTCTGGAAGTTGCCCCTCCAATCCCACCTCCGCCTCTCCGGCTAACCAAGTGACTGCAAAGTCATGCTTTTGAGCCAGTAACTCGAGCTCTTTAGCCCAGTTCTGAATCGGCCAGTTCTTTTTACTCCCACCACTACCAGCATGAATCACCCATGAAGGCTTTTTACGTCCCACCTGTTTGGCCCCCTTTAATTTCTCCCCAAACAATCGACGGGAATCACCCACGTTGACCCCCAACCTCTTAACGGGGTGGGCTAAATGCTTCCATGCCGCCTCCTTGGGATTCCTAGGGTCGTGCGAAATGAACTCCCCTGTTCCACCTGCTCTCTTCCAATTGGTAAAGAAAATCTCGTCCGGATCGAAAAGATAAGAGATCGTCAGATCAAATTCAGTGAAGTAATCAGACCACTCCGCATCCAGTTTGCCTCCTTTCGCATAGAAGCTAGCCAGTCCAGGTTGATCGATCGGTCGAATCGCTTGAATCGCCCCTTCACCTACTACCAACTCTCCAAATTTCTTACCGACGACCATCTCAATGACCGCTTCAGGCCACTTTTCCCTAATCCCCGCCACGGCAGGTAGCGTAAGTAAAAAGTCTCCCAACGCGCCACCGCGCAGAACAAGAATCTTCATTTCAAAAAGGACCTAATGGCCCCTCAATTCAATACACAAAAAGGCCCAGACCCAATAGTGCCACCCCAAAGATGACTCCCAATGCCATAAAAAATCTCCCTCTTCCTGGCGTGGCCAATCCCCAAGTAATCGCATCCCTTAAAAGGTAAGGCGCTCCCACCATCACCATCCCTTCCACAATGATGAGATAGGCATAGGACACAACAACGAGACGTCCTGCATCATCCCTCAGGAAAGCTGCATCCAGAAAAACATCACCCGCCAGGAGAAACAGAATCCCCAAGGATCGGACCGCGATAAATTCCCGAACATACAGCCAACTGGTGACCCCTAATCCAATGACTCCTAAAACAAAAAGCGGCCGAAAACGCGTATATTCCATCAGGTTGATCGTTCCCGCTAGCCATGCCGACCATCCCGTGGCCAAAGCCAAAAGTAACCCTCCAAACCCATCTCCTCGTGGAAAGCTGCGGATCCACTGAGTGGCCTGTCGATAATCCAACAGCCCCCATCCGTGACTTAGAAGGAGTCCCAACCCCGCCCACACGGAAACCTGCGAAAGTGAAAAAGAGTAGATCATAAGTCCTAATTCAGAATGGCAGGGTCCGCATAATCGGTAAATCCTGTCGATTCCACGATTCGCACAGTGAGCAGCTGCCCCAAGTGACGTGCCCCCCCATCAAAAACTACGGGTCGGTTTTGCCTCGAGCGGCCAGTCAAACGACTCTCGTTCGTTTTGCTGGGGCCCTCCACTAAGATCTCCGTAAGTGTGCCCACACGCTTGGGTGCGCTCACTGCAACCTGACGATCCAGTAAATCGAGCAAAGCTCTGTTCCAAGCCTCTTTCACGCTCTCAGCAACTTCGGGCTCCTGACTCTTGGCCGCCCGAGTCCCATCCCGCTGCGAATACCGAAAAATAAAACCGTTATCAAAATCTACCTCCTCCATCAAACGGTAGGTTTGCTGAAACTCTTCCTCCGTTTCCCCAGGATATCCCACAATCACATCGGTAGTAATTCCAATGCTAGGGCAGGCTTTGCGAACCTTATCGATAATGTCTTTATACTGCTCGACGGTATAACCACGCCCCATTTCTTTCAGAAGACGATTGGAACCAGACTGCACAGGCAAATGAAGATGTTCGCACAGCTTGCTCAACCTCCCATAGCAACCAATCAGATCCTCTTTCATTCCACGTGGATGCGGCGAGGTAAAACGAATTCGCTCCAACCCATCCACATCCTGCAACTCCTCCAACAACTGAACAAAGGCGCTTTTCCCGCGCACCGACGGAATTTCCCTCCGCCCGTACATATTCACGATCTGACCCAGCAACGTGACCTCCCGAATCCCCTTTTCCACAAGGCTCCGAACCTCAGTAACGATCTCCGCAATCGGACGGGACCGCTCCTTCCCTCGCGTCGTCGGGACAATGCAGAAGGAGCAGTGCATGTCGCACCCCTGCATAACGGAAACAAAAGCGGTTACCTGCTTTGGACTCAAGGTATGATCCCGAATGGTTTTCTCTGAACCCGCCTCCTCATCCACATCCGCAAAGAATTGTGGCCGTCCACCTAAACGAGCCTCTCGAGCTTGCCCCACAAGATCGGCAACCCGATGAAACTTTTGAGTGCCAACCACCAAGTCCAAACCCTTCATCTCCTGCTCGAGGGTCTTTCCTTTTCGTTGAGCCATACAACCCAGAAATCCCAAAACCACCCCAGGATTCTTTTTGCGTAGGGCTTTTAGGTTGCTCATCTTGCGAAGCGCCTTCCTCTCGGCCAAATCTCTGACGCTGCAGGTATTGAGCAGAATCACATCGGCTTCTTTCTCCGTTTTCGCACGTTCATACCCACGATCCAAAAGATCCCGAGCCACCTGCTCGGTATCTCGTTCGTTCATTTGACACCCGTACGTTTTAAGAAAGACAGAAGGCATACTCTGATATCCTGCCTTAGGACTGGGCAAAGGAAAATCCCCAAAGCTTGCCGTTAAGCGATCAGTCTCTTGCTAAAATGCCCACGGAAATATCGAAATAACGTCAAGAAGCCAGGAAGAACAATTACAACACCCGCTACAACCAAAGCCACAACATCGCTTTTTCCTTCAGCAAGCACCGTAATTCCCTGCCAACCCAGAACAAGAAAACCTATCCCCATTCCGACGTACGAAACCGGCATAACAATCCGATCAAATTCGCCTTTCTCTTTGAGTCGGTTGATCCGATCGATACGCCTTTTCCATTCCATGATGAGAAGATTATACCGACAAATGCGTCCCCCCTCGCAATCCCATTCCTAGAGCCCAAACAGGAATCCTGAATAACTCGAACTGCTTACCTGCGTTTCGACACCCAACCCATTCCTGCCAACCCCAGTTCAAAAAGCCCGTACAAAGGAATAAACATTAGTCCAAGGTTGAACGGATCGGAAGTCGGCGTCACACACGCCGCCAAAACCAGAAGGGCTACAATCGCGTGTCTCCGATGCTCGGCCACAACCCGCTGCTCTAGAATTCCTAGACGTGCTAAAATCACCATGACCAGCGGAAGCTCAAAGGAGAGACCGAATCCGACCAGCATCTGGAGGGCAAAATCCGTGTAACTCGCCATTGTCCAACTCGTTTCCAACCCCAACCATTGATTGAACTCCTGAAAGAATCGCAAGGCTCTAGGCAGAACCAAAAAATAACAGAAAGAAGAGCCCGCCAAAAAAAGAAGTGTCCCTACCGCAAAGACAGGCAAAAGCATTCCCCTCTCCCTCTCCTCCAGTGCGGGAAGAAGATACTGGCCAATAAAGAAGAGTACAAAGGGAAGGGAAAGCAGAATCCCTGCTCCGATTCCGATTTGCAAAGTAACTGTCATCGGATCTGTCACTTGCAAAGCCAAAAGGGTATTCGAATGGGGCTGCGGTAGGTTTTCCTGAGCCACTTTCAGCGGCCAACGCAAGATCTCCATCACCTGCCCAATAAAAAATACCCCAAAAATGGAGCCTGCACCGATCGCGACCACACACTTGAGGATCACTCCACGCAAATCCTCCACATGTTCGAGAAAAGGCTTTTCACTGTCTTTCATTAGAACTTTCTCCATCCCTTTTCCGTCACCACAGAAGGGAGAGGGATATCGTGCGGTTCTTGAGGCAAATCCTCGACTTCCTGCTGCCCAAAGAACATACCCACCACTCTTGAACTTCGACCTCGGCGCGACAAAGCCCGGTCATAATGTCCCCCGCCGCGACCCAACCGGGTACCTTTTGAGTCAAAAGCCCTCCCTGGCACAAGAAAAAGCCCAACGTCCCCCAATGACCTTCGGACGGACAAATCAGGTGAAGGCTCCCACAAAGTGCCTGTTTCAGGAAGGTGGCAGGGAGAAATCTCCCACCACGTAAGCCCCTCCCGTATGTCGATTTTCGGAAGATACACTTTCTTACCTTCCCCCCACGCCTTTTGCAGCAGGCCTCGGGTTTGGGGCTCATCTGTTAAGGAGAGGTAAAATCCCACTACAGACGCCTCCCTCCATTCCATAAGACCCAAAATCGTCTCTTCGATCTTTTGGGATGCACTACGCCGCTCCTCTTCGCTCCATCGCGCCATGCGTAGACGTATCTCATCACGAAGTGCTGCCTTTTTTGCCCCAGACATGGAACTGACAATGCCCGATTTTTCCGCTCTCGCCAACCTTACCGACAGGGTTGCCTGCCCACGAAATCCCCACCATTCTTCTTTCCTTGAGCACTCGAGCCCATTCTCGCGCTCGTCGCCCTACCCATCGCTTTATCACCGATGTTCTCCTGCCTGCTCTTTTTACACGCAAACGAGGTCATCGGAGCGGAACCTCCCCGATATTTCCAAAACTGAAGAAAGGTCAAATTTGCATCACCTGGATCGGCCACGCTTCCTTTTTAATCCAAACCTCCCAAGCCAATATTCTGATTGATCCGAACTGGGCCAACTGGCTTCTTGTTGTTCGGCGCCTTCGTCACGCAGGTCTTCTTCACCACCATCTTCCTTCCATCGACCTTGTTCTCATCACTCACGCCCACTTCGATCACCTCCATCGTCGTAGCCTTCGTAAAATTGCCTCTAACCAACCCATCGTAGTCCCATCAGGTGTTGCAGATCTTGTCCACGGACTTGGCTTTGAGAAGGTCTATGAGATGAAATGGTGGGAGCGCCTGCGCTTCCCAGGAGCGGCCATCACCTTTGTTCCCGCAAAACATTGGGGCGCCCGAAAGGTGACCGACCACCATCGCGGCTATGGTGGCTTTGTCCTCGATGTCGGCGGACGAACGATCTACCACGCCGGCGATTCGGGCTACTTCAACGGATTCCGTGAAATCGGTAAGAAACTACATCCGGAAATCTCTCTTCTTCCCATCGGTGCCTATCACGGCCCTAAATTCGGAGAAAACCACATGGATCCGGAAGAATCTCTCCGAGCTTTTGAAGATCTAAAATCCAAGGTTCTCATCCCGATGCACTTTGGCACTTACCGCCTCAGTTACGAACCCCTGCACGAACCCCCCCAACGGCTGATGCAAGCGGCAAGCGAAGCAGGACGTTTGGCTGACGTACGATTTCTGATCGAAGGAATGCCTACCCTATTCTAATCCACCCCGCTCTGCCCACCCAACCTTTGCCGTGGGCCTCGCAAAAGCGACCAATCGCCCGCGATGAGTCACAAAGTTAAAGAAGTTCTTTGCATTTCCACACGGCGCGTTTGGGTTGAACTCATACACATCCACTCCTCCTCCCCTCTCCCCATCCATTCTTTGGGATGAACCCGCGACCATGGCCTCTCCATCTTTTTTTCTACCTAAATAAATCATCACGTGACTGATGGGGGGATCCCGCGGCACATCATACGTCCACTCCCAAAAAAGAAGATCTCCACTCCTCATCTCGGTCATAAGCCTCTCAGAATCCACCTTCCCACTCGCCTCAACAGGAACCGCCCGCACCTTGCCCTTTTTCTTGAAGAAGAGGTACTGGTCCGACGCCGTCCTTGGAATATCAAAACCAAATACTTTCCAAACGATATAACGCACCGTGTTTGAGCAATCCATCGTGATGACGTAAGGGTGTCCAGGCGGTTGCCAAGACTGCGAATAGTTCAAATCTTGCTTGGAAAGCCAGCGACATGTCTCAACCAGCTTCTGGTGTTGCTCGGGAGTTGCCGCACCCTGCGCGAACCAAGAAGTCCATGCCAAGCTGAGGCACAGCCAAAATGCATAAAAAAAACACCTCTTCAACACCCCCCTTTCATTGCAAACCACAAACAGACCGCAAGTCCGGACGATCAGGCCTCAACGGCTCGATCAGTTCAATAGATCGAAAAAAGCCTTAGGGTGTTCCAAGTCACGAAAAACCGCATCTGCTCCACAATCTTGTAACTGCTTCTCTGTGAAGGAGCCCGTTGCCACAGCAATCGCCTTGGCCCCAATCGCTCTAGCGCACGCCACATCATGAGGAGTGTCTCCGATGACAAAGATTCTTTCGGGCGGAAACTCCTCCCCATGATGCTCCTTGGCCCTTCGTTTTGCATGCGGGCCGAGGTCATTTCGGATCGCCGAATCATCGGCAAACGCCCCAAACCCAAAGAAATGATTCACCCCATACCTCGTCAGCTTCAACCTCGCACCTTTTTCAATGTTCCCGGTTAAAAGGGCCTGAACCAATTCAGGTCTTTTGTGAGCCTCTTCTAATATACCCAAAACTCCCGGGTGCAGACCCCCGTTCCTTCGGGGCAACTCCTCGGCCAAAAGTTCCACATAAACATCGAGAAATCGGGCAACCTCTTCCGGACCATTCGGCTTCCCATCTCTTCCGAGCAACTGCTCCACAATCCACTTGTCGGTTCGGCCTGCTATCTCCAATCCCTGCAGTCCACGATCGACCCCGTGCAACTTTTTCATCGTACGCCCTAGGGCCGTCTCTCCCGCTTTCCCCGTATGGAGAATCGTCCCGTCAATATCCCAGAGAAGAAGTTTGCGAGCTAACACTGGACCCGACTTCACATGCCCATCACGCAATACCCTGCATCCGCATAAAGCGTCTGACCCGTAATTCCAGCCGCACCGTCTGAAGCCAAAAATACTCCCGTCGCACCTAACTCCTCCAATGTAATATTTCTCTTTAACGGTGCGTGGGCTTCGCAGTGAGAAAGCATTGCCGAAAACCCACTGATTCCCCGCGCCGCTAAGGTGTTGACCGGACCGGCACTGATCGCATTCACCCGTATTTTTTTCGGACCGAGATCGTAAGCAAGATAACGCACACTCGCTTCCAAGGCAGCTTTGGCTACCCCCATCACATTATAGTGGGGCACCACTTTTTCCGCTCCGTAGTAGCTCATTGTCACGACACTTCCCCCCGCTGACATAAGTGGCATGGCAGCCCGACTCACAGCCACAAGCGAGTAAGCACTGATATCATGTGCTACTCGAAAGGCCTCTCGTGTGGTGTCGACAAAGTTTCCCTCAAGCGCCTCCTTCGGCGCAAATGCCACACTGTGCAAAAGCAGATCCACGCGAGGAGTTTTCGTTTTTACAAAATCAAAAAACTTCGTGATGTCCTCATCCCGACTTACATCACACGGCGCGACAGGCGTATCCGCTCCAAAAGTCGCCGCCAACTCTTCCACATTTTCCTTCAGACGATCCCCCTGATAATTGAAAATGAGCTTTGCCCCCGCATCGGCCCAGGCCTTGGCAATTCCCCAAGCGATGCTGCGCTTGTTCGCCACACCAAACACCAAACCCACTTTTCCTGCTAATGCTAAGTTGCTCATCTACTCAAAGTGCCCTTATCTAGGCCCTTCTGTCACGCCTTGAGTCTCTTCCTCTTGGCCTGACCTCCTCTTCCTGCTACCAAATATACTTAGTGACGCTACCCGATCTACATCTTGGTTGGATTTTATTTGGCCCCCTCGTCCTAGCCCTTCTTGCTACAGACCTCATTCTTTTTCATCGGGATCCCCGGCCGGTCGATCTCCGTCGCTCCCTTCAAGCAACCGCCGGTTGGGTTGCCCTCGCCCTAGCCTTCGCCGGCCTGGTCGCCTTTACCCTGGGCATTACCCCCGCCATGGAGTTTTTGACAGGCTACGTTGTGGAACTCTCCCTCAGCGTCGATAACGTCTTCGTTTTTGCAGTTCTTCTTCGTTATTTCGCTGTACCAGAAAAATCCCAATTCCCGGCACTTTTCTGGGGAATCATCGGGGCCCTCTTTCTCCGCGCTCTTTTCATATTCACAGGCATCGCCCTCATCAACCGCTTTCACTGGCTGATCTATATTTTTGGTGCCCTTCTCGTGTACACAGGAATCAAGCTTCTGAAAGGGGGAGAGGCGAAAGTCGAACCCGACCATAACCCGCTTATCCGCCTCGCCCGGAAAGTCATTCCGATTACTCCCGATTTTCACGGCGACCGCTTCGTTTTGCGAGAAAAGGGTCGCTGGACAGGTACCCCTCTACTTCTTGTCCTCATTGCTCTCGGAACCACCGACCTTGTTTTTGCCATCGATTCCATCCCCGCCATCCTAGCAATCACCCGAGACCCATTCATCGTCCTAACCTCCAACGCCTTTGCCGTTCTTGGCCTCCGAGCTCTCTACTTCGCGATCGCAGGACTAATTAAACTCTTCGCCTACCTAAATATTGGCCTCGCAGTTATCCTCTCCTTTATTGGACTAAAAATGCTTATATCTGGCTATATCCACCTCCCCATTCCTTGGACTCTTGGGTTCGTGATCGGGGTACTCGCAATCTCGATCGTTGCATCAATTCTATATCCGCCATCAAAAAGCCAAAATACCTAGATAGTATCTGTAGATTCTTGTAGAATAGATATTTGCAGAAGTTATTATATTGAATAATCTGTAAAGTTTTGCGTTTGGTTGACGCGGTGGCAACCCATCCTAGACTTTGATTATGCCTCAGGTTGTCGATCTGACACAGGCGATTGCTCGTAAGACTTTCGCAAAAAAACCCAAGTTCCGCTTAGGGTTGTTTGGGACGCTTATTGTCTCAAATTTTGCCTGGTTGATTCTCTTTGGCGTAGCCGTCGTGTCACTCATCGGTGTAACGCAATTTTCAGCCGCCCTTTCCAAAAGTTATCTGGAAGAGAAATGGAACTCTCTTCAAAATCGGCTCGCCCAAAAGAAAGAACTCGAAGAACGGGATCTCCGTATCGCCCGACTCATCGCCTCTCAAAGCTCAGACACAACGGACATCCTTGGCCTAGCCACCCGTATCTCAAAAATTCTCGACTCGACCAACGGTCGCCAACGTCGCTTTTTGGAAAATGCGATCCCTGAAGCCATGCTCATCCAAACCAGTTCCCAAATCCCCGCATCAGCCGTTCTTGCCATGGCCATCTACGAATCTGGCTACGGCAACAGTATGCTCGCGAAGGAGTACAACAACTACTTCGGGATGAAAGCGTTTGATAGTTGGACTGGAGCCCGCGCCCTCAACATGCCTACTCGGGACAGCGGCCAAGATACCACTGCCGATTTCCGCGCCTACCCCACCCTCGCCGCTGGTTTCCAAGGCTACTCCCAATTCCTCCTTTCCAACGATCGCTACCGAAAACACGTCGGAGAAAAATCTGGAGTTAAGTTTGTATCAAACATTTTGGCCGCTGGCTACTGCCCGGATCCCGACTACCTCGTCCATATTCGAGACATCATCCAGAAGCACGGATTGGATCGCTTAGACGCTGCCCTTGATCAGATCGTGGACAAACAAGAGTCTGTTGCAGACGCCTCCCCCGCCTCCAAACCCCCTACCTCCTCATCCGCACACTAACTTCTCTTGGCAGGAACCCCTGCCCCGTCAGCACAAGAAATCGGCTCGGATCCCGAGCCCTTAACCTCCAGAAGCAGATATTTCCAATCTCCCCCGACTTGCCTCTCCGCTCGTAAAGTCACCTTCGCGACTCGCCTAGATCCTCTCATCGAAAACTCTAGCCGGGCCGTGCCCCCATCCGGCCCATCCTCCAACTCCCCCGTCACCGCCCAACCTAGCTGCACAGGCTCTCCCAACTCCTTTCTCACCCGTTCGTCTCGAATTAAACGCTGCACAGCGACTTGCATCACATCGCTCTTTTTTAACATCGAGTAGCTGATCTGTAAGGTCATCCACCCGATCCCAAACACCCCCGTCACAACCCCCACCAAGCCCAAAACCAACCATCGCCTTGCCTTCACTTCCCAAGCCATCAACTCCGCCTGAGTCATGAGCTTTTTCTTCATACCCACATTCTGGATTCTACCACCCCCTCTCGTCCATCCCCACTCTCGCAACGACAACAACTTTTGGTATTCTGGAAATCATGCTCTCCCTCGAATCTCTTTCCCAACTCGCCCAGCAGTACGCCTCCGCGCTGCCCGCAAAAGTGGCCGAATTTGAGATTCGGGGTCACACCTTCCGCTCTACTGAAAAACCCCATCTCATGGGAGTCGTGAATCTCAGCTCCGACTCCTGGTATCGCGAAAGCGTCGTCCCCAACACCGATGCCGCTATTACCCGTGCTCGCCGCCTACGCACCGAAGGAGCCCACCTTGTCGATCTCGGAACCGAATCCTCTCTCCACCATGCCGCACGCGTAGATCCCGCCCAACAGATCACAACTCTCCTCCCCATCCTCCAACCCCTCGCTCAAGAAGGCTCCCTCATCTCGATCGAAACCTACCACCCCGATGTCGCCCGACGGTGCCTTGAGGCAGGTGCCGCTGTCCTGAACCTGACAGGCTCCAGACCCCCTGACGACCTCTACCGCACGGTCGCCCAGCACCGCGCTGGAATCATCCTCTGCTATGTCCAAGGTGAAAATGTTCGGGCTGTGGGTGACTTCGTCCACTCCCCTGACCACGCCACGGCCCTACTCGACTACTTCCGTCGCGAAATCGACCGTGCCGTCAATGCAGGGGTTCACGCCATCTGGATCGATCCAGGTTTGGGCTTTTACTATAAAAATCTTCAAGACAGCACCGCCCGAATCCGATACCAGGCCGAAACTTTTCTCCACACGTTTCGCCTTCGCACCCTCGGTTGGCCCGTCTGCCACGCCCTCCCCCACGCTTTCGAGTTTTTTCAGGACGAAGTTCGTTCCGCCGAGTCGCTCTTTGCCGTTCTAGCCCTTCTCGGCAAAACCGATCTACTCCGCACTCACGAGATCCCCAAAGTCCGTGCCGTAGCCCGTACCCTTGGTATTCTGTCATGAAACACAACTCCCAACCCGTAGCCCTGATCACAGGCGCCTCCCGTGGTCTCGGTTCATATCTAGCCCAAGAAATTGGCCAACTCGGTTACGCTGTCGTAATCCACTATCGGAGTGGTGCTGATCGGGCCCGCCGACTTGCCCGAGAAATCCAAGCCCTAGGCACCTACGCGTTATGCGCTCAGGGCGATCTTTCCAACCCCAGCCAAGTCACCCGACTTTTCAAGCAGATTAGTCGTAAATTTGGGCGACTCGATCTCCTCATTAACAACGCAGGCACGTATCGCCCAACCCCACTTCTCCGCACACGACATGAAGATTGGTTCGTAGGGCTTCATAGCACCGCAACCGCAACTTTTCTGACAACAAAATCAGCTATTCCTTTTTTTTCAAAGAGTGGTGGCCGCATCATCAACCTAGGGGACTCTGCTTCCGACCGAATCACTCCTCGTAAGCTGGCCCCTGGATATCATGTAGGGAAAATCGGTGTTTCTCTTCTCACCCGCTCATTTGCCACCCAACTTGTTTCCAGAAAGATTACTGTGAATCAGATCTCGCCCGGATATCTTGAAAACAGTATCGATCTACCTCCACATCACAAACTGCCCACAGGTCGTCCTGTCTCATTTTCGGAAGTTTTTTCTGCCGTCCGCTACTTTCTATCCCCCGATGCGTCGCAGGTTACAGGAAATAACCTGATCATTTCAGGCGGTTGGAATTTATAGTTTTGCGGAGTGGATGGGAGCCCATCCCTCCTGTTTTAGTTTTGCGTTACTAACCCTCTTACTTCGACGTGTCCGAACACTTCCCTCACTCCAAATTCCTCCCACGACCCCTCTTCGTAGAGGTTTATCCTCAGCTACATTAAACACCTCTCCTCGTACACGTAATGCGATCCCAGCAGCCCTCGCCGCATCCTTTACATGCACCACATTGAGCCATCTCTCAGGCCCCTCCCCTCGATTTCGCAACTCCCGATCAGGACCATAAAGTCCCGCACAACGTAGAACAGAACCACCTGACGCAATTGTTTTCTTTTCAGCCTGGACCATCACAGTGGCTCTCTCATCTTTACCCAAAGGCGACGTTTCATCCACCCAACCCCCTTTCGACTCCGCATAAACTGACGTAGACGAAATGTAAACCATCGGCACCCCAAATCGCCTACTCCAGGTGGCGGCATGCTCCACACCCTCCCTGTGCATCTTCACAAACTCCCCTTCAACTGACTTTCGCGAAGGAGCCATCGACCAGACCATTCCTGCCCACTCTCCACCGAGATTCTCCCAAAAGGTCCGGGCGACTGCATCGACAACCCTGGTCTCAGGAAACAGCTCGCGAAGCGATTCGGCACGACTTTCCGACCTTACTACAGGGACAGCACTCCATCCCCCTGCCATCGCCTTAACGGCAATCTCCCTACCAAGAAAGCCAGCCCCGACCACAAGGATTCTCGGTGGACTCGCTTTCAAGCCAGTTCTCGTCTAAATATTAAGAAGGGACGAGTGGCGGAGCGGTTGAACGCGGCGGTCTTGAAAACCGCAGATGCCGAAAGGCATTCGTAGGTTCGAATCCTACCTCGTCCGCAGGACCTACTATCCGCGCAGATGATAGTGCCCTGGCCCCACTTTGCGTAGGCCACGAATCTTCTTCAGATTCTGGTAAAACCAAGTATCCAATCGCTGACGCTGGATATTCATCTTGTTAGCAAGTTCCTTAATCTTAATGCCGGTTTTTCCCGATTGATTCAAATGCGACAAGATCACTT
>Ga0214917_10002619_pt1 | contig 21647 bp, 22 predicted proteins | sample LL_1208_BB_MetaG_FD_177983 | JGI IMG/M metagenome (GOLD analysis project Ga0214917, IMG submission 177983) | Freshwater microbial communities from Lake Lanier, Atlanta, Georgia, United States - LL_1208_BB | ecosystem: Environmental > Aquatic > Freshwater > Lake | place: USA: Georgia | collected...
TAATCTCCGGCCGCTTCATCTTTTTTGTCGAAAAATCCGACAGGACTGAATACCATAATATCGGGTATCATTATCCTGTTGTATGTAATTCTTTTATGCTTTGCCGTTCTTTTATTATACTTGATTCCAGTGACGTATGATATCACGTAAAAGTCATCCTTCGAAAGCAGTGTCCGATTTGAGAGCATATTTTTTATCGTTTTACGGTCGGTAATATCTATCAATAGAAGTTTTTTGTTTGCAACATAACGTTTACAAGAAGAAATATTTTTTTTGTAGTTGTAGACAAGTGCAGTCGTTTCATCTCCGAACCAAGAAGTTGTCGAGAACTGGTGTTTTTTTGCACTTCTGAATAAAAAGTAGTCCTTAGGAAAGGACATTATGCGAAGCCCATTTGAATCAGTTAGTTCGTACTCAACACACGCTAACTTTTTGCATCGACGTTCTTCTAACGACTTCATCGGAGCGAGAGCAGGTATCGGAGCGAGAGCAGGTATCGGAGCGAGAGCAGGTATCGGAGCGAGAGCAGGTATCGGAGCGAGAGCGCCTTTTTTTTCGAAACAACCCTTCCCAACAACCCATTCATACTTTGAATTAGATTGACAAGGTGCTTTGCGTACATTCACTTTCCTTCCTAAAGAAGTAGGTTTGTTTTTTTGTTGTGGTAGTTGTACCGGCAATGCTTGAGATTTGTGTTGAAAGCATAAATTCCCACCATCCTTAACCATTCTAGAACATCTTTTTCCGTTCTTTGTTACAGCGACACATTGAATCATTTATTGTACTGGCGGGAAAAAATGCCCGAAGTTCTTGTTTACATTAAATTGCTTTACTTTTTTACGCGTTAATTATGATTGGTTACGTATTGATAATTAAACGCCTTGCAAAAACTAACAGGACGCCTTGCTTTATGGCATGCTTTTGATGTATGGAACATTTGATCTTACAAACAAAGCCATTTTCAAAGACTATTTCTCGTTCTTCAAGACCAGATAAGAAGTTTATGGCTAAAATTGGAACAAAAACGGTTCACTTCGGAGCAAGTTTGTATAATAAATGTGTCTCATTCATAGCTTCAAACTGATGCGATGTTCTGATGAAAAACTCTTTGTAAACCAGTATGGCGCAAAGTATGGACATATCACAACTTGGGTGTGTCATAAATGCAATAAAGAAATAAAGAAAAAAATTTATAAAGGAGAATATGGGTGGAAAACCGTCGAGCGTTTTTTAAAGTGAATTAATCTACAAAATTCGTAGATTAATTAAAACCAATCACGATGGGTATCAAGTTCTTTTTCTCTTGGCTCAAGAAGGAGTTTCCGCTTCACTTTACAAATTTTAAGAAGGAAAGTTCGCCCGATATGAAGATCGACACGTTTATGATTGATCTGAACGGACTCTTTCACAATTCCGCTGCACGTATTTATCAATACGGAGCGTACGAAAAGAAAACTCTACTTAAGAGACCGAAAATCGAGATAGACCAAAACGAAGATCCTAAACTCCGTCTTGCGTGCTTTGAAGACGTATGCAAGACGATCGAAGAGTTAATACGCGTAGTTAAGCCAAAGAAACGCGTAGTAATGTGTATTGACGGAGTCGCTCCCATGTCAAAGCAAAACCAGCAACGTCAGCGGCGGTATCGTAGTCTTGTAGAAGGTCAAGGCGAGAGAAACAAGAATCTCTTTGACTCAAGATGTATCACCCCAGGAACCAAGTTCATGGATTACCTATCCAAGTATATCGATTGGTACATCCGTAAGCAAATTACAGAAGACGAGACGTGGAAAAATCTCGAGATTGTGTTCTCCAATGAAAAGGTTCCAGGAGAGGGAGAGCATAAGTTGATCGATTATATTAGAAAATACGGAAACGATAAAGAGACCTATTGCATAAACGCCCTCGATGCGGACTTGGTGATGCTTGCTTTGGGAACCCATAAGAAAAAGTTTTATCTTCTAAGGGAAGAGTTGTACGACAAGAGTTTCGATTACGCTTACTTAAATGTAGGAATGGGATTAAGGCACGATCTAACTTCAAATGTTCTTTCTTGGCACGGAGCAGACGAGACAAGACTAATCAATGACTTTATTTTGTTTTGTTTTCTATGCGGAAACGACTTTCTACCCAACATCCCATCTATTTCTCTTGTGGAAAAGGGAATGTCGACAATCATCGATATGTACAAGGCAAACGCTGAAACTTGTGGACATCTCACAAACGAACGCGGAGAGATCATCAAAGAGTCGTTTCAACTTTTCCTTTCGCGAATCGGTCAATGTGAAAAGTCTTTACTAGAAGAAAAATTTCTAAAGCAACGCGAGTATGTAGCGGAGGATCCTCTTTTGAATAAGCACGTAAAGATGGTTGACGGAGTTTATGATCTCGACTTTGACCAGTATAGAGAAGACGCTAACAAAAAACACGCCATAACCAACCTAGAAGATGCGTGTCATTCATACGTAGATGGCTGTACGTGGGTTCTAAGCTATTATTTGAAAGGAATAAGCGACTGGAGCTTTGTGTACAAGTACAATTACGCTCCTTTTGCGTATGATTTGACTCTTGGTCTTACTTCGTATGTTCCTAAGAAGCCCGTGGCCGTAGGGTCTATACCGCCTTTTTTACAATTGTTGTGTGTTATTCCTCAGCCCAGCAGTCAGCTATTGCCTAAACCTCTTGACTCTATCCTAACAAACCACACGCTCTCAAAATATTTTCCTACTGTGTTCCATATCAATTATGAAGGAAAAAAGAAAGAATGGGAAGGTGTCGTTGAACTTCCGATTGTTGACATTGATGAGATTAGAAAAGAGTATATACGGCTTCTTCCTAGAGTTAATGCTATCGACACAAAAAGAAATGTAATCGGAAAAAGTTTTGTATACAAGTTTTCTCCAGATTTTTCTACTTATGTAAAGTCTTTCTATGGATCTTTTACATCTTCCTGTATTTCCGAGATGATAAACTTATGATGATCTCGCAAAAGTTTAGTGAAATACAATTTCAAATACAATTTAATTCATAATTAAATTGTACTCACTCACGCTTTGCCCACATACTCCCGATATACGCGCAAGATAGTTTCTACACTATCAAGATGCTTTCCATCGCCTGTATACACCTCTGGAGAGATGTACTGCAAATCTGTCCGTTTATCACCTCTTAGTACGACCCATTTCGTCCGCTCATCCGCCGCCAGTCCGATCCGAATGTCATTGCGTACCCATCCTCCGATCTCTGTAAAGCACACGTCTATAAAGTCTGCCCTCTTAAGAAGTTCACGTACTTGTGCCAAGGTAATATTGCGGAGTTGAGTATGGCGAAGAATGACTATTTTACACTCACACAGCATATCCATTAATTGCCATAGGAACAGGATATCCTCATCGAAAATAAGGCAGTTGCTGAGATCCAGAACCTTAACTCGTCGCAACTTTATGCCAATGTTTTTTGCTGCATCACTTGTCAGAGAATTTGGCTTCTCGGCTTCAAGCAGAAAATCATCTACAGCCGCCACAAGTGCATGCATATCTATGAAGTACGGCGTTCTTCCATCTTCAAGTGCATTAAATTTTGTTTGCAACTGTACACTTTTGATACAACCGCGCAAATCTAGTATGACGTCGCCGTTTTCGACCTCCCGAAGGCTGAATGCAAGACGGTTCCAAGCGTTTTGTCTGTAGATTTCTGCGAGTCCAAAAGTCGTAGGTGGGTTAAGAGGATCCGCAGGGATCGGCGGGGAGTTTCCATGAGTAAGATTGCTCATTGTGTATACAGAGAGCGGCAATGGAATATGGGGGCATTCAGGAAGTGCAACCTTATCCTGAACAGCACTGTGTGTCGTGGGAATATAGCAGTGATAATCTTTGGGTGAGAGAATGGCCGGTGTAGGGTGCCAGATCGCATCATCAAAAGATGCGATCTGGCAGATGTCGATGATTGTGTGTGCCATAATAATATCTTTTCTTTTAATTGTGTGTGTGGAAAAATCATTTTTTTACTATTACACTTCGTGCCTACTCACATATCGGGCAAGCGTAAAGAAAAAATCGCTTAATCTATTCATAAACTTGAGTATACCCTCATCTACATTGCCATATTTATTAAGTTCACGTTCAACACGTCTAGAAACCGTTCTGCAGATATGTGAGGACGCTTCTTCTTGGCTTTTTCCGTGTTGCAAAATAAACACAGTGAGAGGTTTGAGTGATTCATCCATAGAATCTATCTGTGTTTCTACCGACGCAACATCTACCTCTGTTATAGGTGGGATGTATTGATTGGGTTTTGGATTTGGCGTCGCAATAATACTACCTATATTCAACAGCGTTTTCTGAAGGTTCTTTATGAATGCAATATCAACGTCGGTGTGGCCGTATGTTTTTTCGAGATAGAAAAGAAGCATCCCTATATGTGCCGAAAGCTCATCGAGAGATCCAAGAACGTCAAGAATGATATCGCTTTTCTGTACTCTTGATCCATCATACAACCCTGTGGTACCATTATCGCCAGAGCGAGTATATATCTTCATTTTATGACAGCAGCTTGTCATAAAATTGATATTTTCATCTAACACTACGATGAAAATTTACCTCTTCAAAATGGCAGATATCTACAACTACAAGTTTGAGTTGACATTTTTTCTTCACGGCGTTGAGCTGAACCTTTACCACTCTAGTAAACTTGACAACAACGGCGAGCTCTCGCAGGACGTACTCGATCTCTGTGCCGATGTAGAGAGCTACATCGGCACGATGAGGTGCGAGACGTGCAAAAAAACTAGTCGCCAATTCCTCGACTGGATAATGTCGGGTGCAACAACTGACGACGAACTTGCTGATTGGTGCTGTAAGCAATACAGAGACTACTACAAAAGAGAAGGTCGTTTCCTTTCAACAAGTGTCCGGCATTGTGGACTCGGTGTCCTTAGGGATATATATACATGTACCGACTGCCGCAATGAACACGCCTCCGCCGCCGCAGATTGTATATAATTAAAAGTCGAGTTCGATGTCCTCAACCATGTACTTGACGAAGTTCTCTTCAGTGTTTTGCTCCTCTGGGATACCTGCATCTCTTCTAGCTTGCATATATCTATCAAAATAATTCTTTGAAAAGGACGGATTTTCGCCGTCGTATTCAGAAATCTTCTGTCGCGTTGAAATGATACTCTTCTTAATCTCTTCGAGTTGTTTGCGTGTCTTTTCATAAGTCCATACAAGCTGCGCCTTCTTTACCCTAAGAACCGTATATTCTTCGTACGGGTCAACCTTGTATGACTCCTTATTCTGTTCTAGAAGCTCCTTTTCGCGCTGCTTTATAGCTGCAATATCTTCCTTCTCCTTATCACGCTTTGCCTTAACATCCTCAGAGATAGTTTCGGTTGCCTTTTGGCGAATATTAATTTCCTCGGTCTTTGCACAGAACTTTGGATCAATAGTAATAGGAAACGGGCGGCCGACGAACGCGTGGAAGATTTGATGGTAAGAATCAACATTTCTAATAAGAAACTCGGCTCTTTCACTTGCCTCTTGTGGTGTTGCATAGTTTCCGCGAATCTTCATCATACCATATACTCCATCCTTGTCTGGAGTTGATCCCTTTGAAGGTACAAAGGAAACCAAGCTATAAGTTTGAAGAGGAATAGGAGGGTCTGCAAACTGACGCTCAACTCTAGGAAACTTCTGGATCAAACTAGTCTCATTTAAATCGGCCATAGCGGCGTCTACTTGCTCCTCGGTAAGAGGCTGTGCACCCAAGTCGGATCTATACTTTCCGTCTCCGCGATCTGCAGGAGACGTCATGGAATTTATTCTGGTCCATTCGGGATGCTGTGACATTTAACCTATCTTTTGTATTTTTTAAACTGATTTACATCCATCTTTAGTTTGGATTAAATGGCACTGCCGCGATTGTCTTACTTTGAATTTTGGGATTGCGCAAGAGGCATTTTTGTTTCGCTCTTTCCTACCGAGAAAACAACGCTTGATAGTAAAAGCAATTTCCCGTCAGAAGGTGATCAGGTTTTCCCAACGGCATATAATCAACCAGATAGCGTATTTATTGAACTTTTTTTTGCTATGAAGGAGCGAGATTTCGGGTTCTTTGATAATTTTTGGTTTGTTCCGAAAACGTTTCCGGTGTATACGCTAGAAAACATCAAGACGTGGATGCATTCATTAGTGTATGTTCCAGAAAGCGACACGATGTTCTATAAGCGTTATGCCATTAAAAGTAAGCTTGACCCGACCTTTAATCTAGTAGTTTTTGTTAAGAGCCAAAGTCTTCCTCAAGAGGCTATTGATGTCATTCCGATTTTTGATGACGGAATGTCAAAGTATGTAGCGATTGGACAGAAGAAGATTTCTCAGCCGGTTTCTATCTCAACACAAGAGAGGGTACATCCTATAACTCTTCTATCTACTGGTAAGTATGGTTTTGTGATTTTTGGAGAACACTTGGAACATACCGAGAAGCAAGTTATTTATGACGTTGCATCTCGTTTTACCGGCAGTCCCATAGAAATGACACAGAGAGAGATTTCAAGCTCGTTGAGGACGCTGTTCGAGGAGGGCGGATTTAGCATCTCTGATTGCAGCGGAAAATTTTATTATATCCACGAGGATTCTCGTCCGGCTCGAGATGATCGCTATTGGACATATGAGACCGACGATAATGTTTTCGGGTATAAGAGAATCTCTACGAGTCATACCATCGTACTCCATATCAAGGGACAAGCTCCAGAAACGCTAAACGATCCAGACGACATTCAAGAATGCTCTAGAGGAATCGTCGTGAAGGATTCTGACGCAATAGACCTTTTGGTTGATTCCGGAGCATTTTTTTCACACGTTTTTCAGCTTTGTATTGCTCTTTACTCACCTCTCTTTTTCAATGGGTCGAGATATATAGGAAAAACTTTTAGAGAGGCATTGCGAGAGCATGGAGGTGCTTTGAGGATTGCTATGTCGGATAACAGGTGTATTTACATAACGCCTACGGACTATTCAAGTACGAGATTAAACGTTTGCGTTTCTCAGTCAAATGGAAGGATTGTAAGAGTTCTCGGATTCTATTAAAGAAAAGATAACATCTTCTAATAAATGCTATTAGAAGATCTGAGAAAAAAAGCTAAAAAGTATGGTATAAAGTACGAAGGCATTCTCAAGAAGGATCTTGAAGCAATGATTGTAAAAGAGGAGAATGAACGTAAAAAGAAACTCAAGAAGTATGAGATTAAATCTCAACTGGGGTTGAAGGGTAAAGAAGGAAAAACATTTTTAGTTGTAGACGACTTTGGGGTGGAGTATGCTATGAAAACGTTTAGAGTAAACAAGTCTGTTGAGAATCTTGTTCACGAGGTTCAACTGCAGCGTTTATGTTCGGACGTGTCAATTTCTCCAAAGATCGTAGACGTGGATAAAAAGAATAAATTTTTTGTGATGGAGAAGATGGATCATCATCTCCTCGATGAGATTAATAAAGCCGGAGGAAAATTATCCGAACATCGCCAGAGAGAGTTGGTACATATCTTCAAGACATTGGATAAGATAGGTGTACTCCACGGAGACGTAAATATGCTCAATTATATGATAAGGAACAATAGATTGTACCTTATCGATTTTGGTATGGGGAAACGTATTACACCGGAATTTAAAAAGAAATTTAAGACAGAATTCCCGAATATGGAGTTGTCTCTACTCGGATTCGTCTTAAAGCTAAAAGACGCAAACACCGATCCCTCTTCATATTCTTTGCTTAAATCATATATCCCAGAAGAGAAGCGCAAACAATTTAATCTTTAGCTTTCTTCGTCGGTTATATAATCTTCTGAATCGGATAACATGAGAGTCAGAACAATCCCTCTGTACTCGGGTTGTATTTCGTTCAACGTGTCTATCACGCTTTCATCGATCCCGATCTTTCTAGTGGTTTCGTTCTCGAGATCTATTACAATAATACTTGTGTTTTCATTGTATACGTAGTCATCTTCAAGATTTACATTTAACGTTTGAATGATATCAACTGCAGAAATAAGAGGAAGATTTGAGTACTCTGACTCCTTCTTTTGAAGCTTCTTATCCATTAGCTCGTAAAACTTGCCATTTGCGCACTCTGCAAAATTAAGGAGAGCACAAAGCATCCGCTCGTAGTGTATATTTCTAGGAGAGCAGAATTTGGATACGTTCATAATAGCAGAATTTACATCTCTTCTAAACTCTGATACACCTTGTTCTTCGTTATTAAAATAAATATCTTTACAACGCCTTGCCGACTCTATTATTTTCTTGAGAATGAACATGTTGTAAACACTGGATGAAATTTCCCCTTCAATCTTTACAAACTCCTTCGCAAAGGTATAATAAGACAAACCTAGATCTTCCGTATCGTTGTTAGACAAGGGAAGAGATATCATATTACAAAGGAGATCAATTGAGTAGTTTGTATACTTTCCAAATATCTTGCTTTTATTTTCCATCGGATACTTCTTACTCAATTCGTGAATAAGGGTATCCGCAACTGATCTTCCTCCGTAGTCGTCCCAGCCACATGTCCAATCAACCGTCAACTTCGAAAAAAGATTCTTTACTATATTTGAAAACTTTTTTGTTCCCTTTCTATAATTTTCAAGTTCGTAGCTAGTGGAAATAAGCAACAGTTTAGGGTCTGCTATAGGATCAAACTTGCTACTAATAAACCCTACATCAGTGTGTCCTAAGGACGAGTTCAAAAACAAGTCGTCCACAATATCGGTATAAGAAAACCCGTAATCTATTATTTTTGCAATGTATCCGCGAGTTGGAACCGCAAAAGCGGTTTCCTTGTTAAATTTATATAAAAGAACCGTGTCTTTATCACAAGGCGTTAACAAGATATTATCAGAATGCAAATCATAATGCGTAAAGTTGCATTTAATCTGTGCAGTTGCCACTGCACAGAGAGCTTGCTTAATTGCACTGTATATTGTAGTAGTAGATGATATACCGTGTTTGATATGCTGATACAACTTTTTACCTTCTACGTACTCTTCAAGCAACACCTTTTTTAATATGGGATACTTTGAGACGATCGTAAAGGGATTCTTATTAGTTTGAGCGCTTGGTTCGACTTTTTGCTCAACCATATCAACCGGATATATAAAGTTGGGGCAGAAATGAGTCACGCTCTCATTCAGTCTTTTCATAACTTCGTACTCGTTTTCGACCACGTAGTCTGTTTTTTTGGATAGCTTGAAGACAACTTTTCGATCGTCGGTGTCAATTAGCCCAGTTATCGCTTGTTTCCCGCAATTAAAAAGCCTTAGCTTGCGATATTGTTCCATTTAGATAAAAGTTTTCAATACTTTAAGCACTTTTTAAAATGGCTTAAAATTTTAGCTTTATTTATAAATATGAGTGCACTATTGTTTTTATCTGAAGACGATTTTTCTGTGTCTCAAGGACAAAAAGGCAATCTTCTTTGCAATAATATAAATGGGTTCTCAATAGTACTTTTTTATTCAACCCAATGTGTGCACTGTCATAGTCTAGTGCCGATCTTTAAAAGTTTAGTTGGCAGCGTTACGAACTGCCAATTCGCTATGATAAACATAAGTCAACAAAAGAAAGTTGTTGCACTTTCTAAAGATACTATAACGGCAATTCGGTACGTCCCTTATATCGTTTTCTACGTCAAAGGTCGGCCCTTTATGAAGTACAACGGGCCTCCTGATGGGAATGAGATACGCCGCTTCATCATCGAAATTACAAGAACATTACAGACACGCCAAAAGTTTTACGAAGAAACTACCGCAAAGCGAGACACCGACAAGGAAATCCCTCCCTATACTATAGGCATACCCAAAACGTGCGATGAAAATGGCGTGTGTTATCTTGAGTTCGATGACGCATACAAAAAGTAGATTCTTTTATTATTTAGTAAAAGAATCAAAATATCTGCTTTATATCCAAGTCGTCTTTTCCAACTCTCTCAATCGCTTCCTTGGTGATCAGATCGCTTCCTCGGTCCCGTGTACCGTTTACAACGAGATCAAGAAGCTCTCGGAGAACATACTCTACCTTGTTCGGGAACAACCCTACCCCAACATACTCTTCGGCCGCCTCTCCTAAATACCCAGGGATAACAGTACGTTTAAGCGACAACTTTTTCTCGAAGGCTTTAAGGCGTTGATAAGCCTCTGGGGTCAGTTTGAAATGTTCGTATCCCTGTGTTATTACTTCATTTACGAGTGTATCTATCTTTTTATCAAACGTGCTCTTTTTAGGCCCAGTGAAGACAGATTTGACGCGTTGGACGAGTGTTTTGCGCTGAACTGGTGCTTCTTCCTTTATTCCCAACGAAGACATCAGCTCCGCCTTTCGCATCTTAGAGTATCCCTTTATCCCTCTCTTCTTGGCAAGCTCTTTTAGTTCTACGACAGTAGGCATTTATTATTACATGTAGAAAATTATTTCATAAATTCAATCAATTCATTTTCCTTTTGTCCTCCTGAAATTAATGCAGAAAACTTTCCTTCTTCGAAAAGAAGATACGTAGGTATTCCAGAGATGCTCTTCTTTGTAATTTCCGGCAAACGCTTTGCAAGTGCCTTTTCGGAATCAGAGCCGTCGACTTGAATGGTCGCAAAAATAACATTACTATGCCTTTTCGAAAGGTTTACAAATGCCGGCTTGGCTTTGACACAAAATCCGCAATACGTTCCTTGTACCATAACAAGCCACTTACCTTTCGCAGGTCTTCCTTTGTATTGCAAAATATTATTCTTGAAGTCTGAATCTTCAAGGAAAATCACGCTCGTTCCACTAAACGTCATTTATTAGTATATAATAAAGAAATTTAAAGTTTAATATGCGTGATTTAAATGTCGTCCTATCTCTTCAGAGCTAAAACAACCGAAGGACATGTATTCAAAGTATTGGGAGAGCTACTGCATAGCAACATTAAGACTGGATGCTTTGAATTAAGCCAAAAAGGAATTTTTTTCAAGATGACAGACTCAAATCTCAGGATATGTATAGATATTGCCTTACATGGCGAAAACTTTGCGCTTTATACATATGAAAAATCAGAGAGTATGTTCATAGGTGTTAATCTCGCTCACTTTAAAAAGATGCTCAAGCCGATAAAAAAGAAAGACTCGATCGAACTGATAGTTTACTCTGATGACGTTGAAAATCTTTGTATCAAAATTATTCCAAAAGAAGGAGGAAAAGTAACTACAAGTTTTATTAAGATTCAGAACATTCAAAATATTGACTTGGAACTTCCAAATGACTACAAAGATTATGTTGCAATTCCCGCCTCTGATTACCAGAAGATGTGCAAGGACATGGAGTCTATATCTCAGAACCTTGAGATCAGGGCGACGAAATCTACTATTCGTTTTACTGCAGATATGAGCTGTGTTTATTCCAGAAGTATTATTTTTGGAGAAGGCGACGACAGCGAACAAGAAGTTATTTATTGTCAGCACTTTGAAAGCGACAAGTTGAACAATCTTGGAAAAATCTCAGGATTAGGTGCATCTACCGTAAATCACATACACATATACTTTAACCAAGCACTTCCTATTCTCTTCAAAACAGCCGTAGGAACACTGGGAAAGATTTGTATTTATATCAAGAGTAAAGAACAGATTGAAAATTCCAATGAATAAATATCTTCATAATAAATGGCAAGTAAACAGTTCAACATATATTATTACATAGACAAGGCGATTAAAGAGTTGGAGGGAAAAAAAGAACCGAAAAAATAATTTGATTTAAGTGTAGCGTACGTCCAATATAAATGTTTTCGTTCCTTAATCACAAGGATTCTTTCGAACGTCTGCTTGCAATCAAGTACGTGAAGTTTTATCAAGAAAACAAGCGCCCCCCTTCGATTTTCTCTAACGAACCCGAAGAGAAAAAGCTCGCATCTGACTGGCTATCCTTAATTTCTGAAACTGCCTACAGAATGAATATGCTATACGTTTAATATAAGTTTATATTAAACTCACTTAACTATCCTAAAACAAACAAACCCGTTTGGTCGGTCGATTTTGATGATATCTCCTTTTTGAAAGTCGTAGAACCGTGCTACCGGATCTGTGTTAAGGAGTACAGGTATTTTTGTACCGTAGGCTTCTTTGAACGCTTTCCCTTCGGATTTTGAAAGCTGTGTGTGCTTGGGAACAAGGCGATGTTTGGTGATATTGTAACGGAGTGAATTGTATGAAAATAGTTCGATACGCATATCTTGGAGCTCTTCTATGATCTTTTGAGCCTGAGATGTGACCGACTGTGAATACACGACAATACAGTGGCTTATAGCCAAACTTTTCATACGGGCAACATAATCTTGGATACGCTCATTGTTAACCTTTGGGCCTATATTGAAAAAAACGATGATTGATCCTTTAGTACGCTTCCTTCCGACGATACCTTCATTTGTATCGTAGACCTCATACCCTCGTTGTTCAAGCATTTCCTTCAGAGTCTCTACAACACGGGTGTCCATCCTCTTGAGTATTAATTTCATCTTTGGTATTCTCGATAAAATCATTTTGAAAAGATATCGTAAAGTTCTTGCGAAAAACTCGTTTGCGGGGATCTGCATTAGAAACCAGACGTGTGCGCGTCGACTCAAAATAAAAATCGCGGAATACGTGTGTATGTCCAAAAATCCACGTATCGACCGAGCCACTCCTTAAAAATTTTTCAGACGATGAAAAGTAGTATGGAATCAAGTTGTCAAAATCCGGTTTTCTATGATGCATATTCATAGTACCAAAACGGGTTGGGCAATAATGTGTTATAACAATCAATTTCTTTCCCTTGATCATATCGATGAGTTTATTTAAACAACGCCTAGATGTGTTGTGCATATGGTTGAAGTCGTCCGAATTGATAAGGATGTCCGGAGCTTTGTATATCTTCATCGTTAGGGTATCGGGGATATGACTCCACCATACAGACCCGAATATAACAAATTCATCCGTCTCTATATATGAGTTCCTTAGTAGAATAACATCGCACTTGTTGCATATGGCCTGAAGCTGATCTTCTAACTCTGAAAATGTTTTTGGCTCAAACCCAGCACGTTCGTAGTACTCGTTGTTTCCCGGCACATAAATAACGTTTGTAAAGTGCTCTTTGCACGAAAGCAGAAAACTCTGAAGCGCGTCTATGTGATATATAGAGCCAATATCGCCGGCCAAAACAAGTGTATCGGCACCTTCCACTGGAGTTATAAAGTTTAATATATTAGGGGTCTCTGGGTATAGTTTTTCTATATGAATGTCGCTTGCAATTTGAATAATCATAGTCTGACTTCGCTACTAATATTTACGAATTGTTTTTATCAATTTAAATTACACGATAAAGAAATGGAGTTTAGCTTAAAAAGACTTATTATGGACCCAAATACATCCGATGTAATAAGCAAGCTTAAGTTTATAGGCAAGATACAGAAGGGTGAAAAAATAAATGTCCGATTATTATACGTTCAACCTAACAACTGGTTTACGTCTATAGTCAGAACGCTTTTTAATGCAGACAATCGAGCGAACGCGTTTAATTTTATAGAGGGTGTTGTGAATAGGTCGTTTGAAATCATAAACTACAATCGCCTTTCATTCTCGCTTATAAACGCCCATATCGTACAAAATGTCATCATAGACTTGAAGCAGGCCATTGTCGGTATTTCTAATATGAAAGCTACATACGAGTTCGATATTATGTATTGCTGCAAGCTCGATACGTTGATACAATCGATTAAATCAAGGCTTGGTGAGATTGATCCTCCTCCCGAAGACAACGACGGCGTAGACTAAATTTATGTTTATAATAAATGAAACTAACTTCTCGAACTATCTTAGTAATATTATTTATACTAAGTATCGTTGCAGTCGGCTTTACTGCAAACCGTATTTACGAAAAATATGTTGAAGACGATCCTATGCTGATAGATATTAGGAACACATTAGAACCCATATTTCCAGATATAAATACTATAGTCTTACTCAAAGGGAAAAAGTCGTATACGATAAATAAAAAGAAAGTTCATATATGTCTGAAAGATAAAGACGGAAAGTATTACGATAAAAATATGCTTATATATGTCACTCTTCACGAGCTCGCACACGTGCGATGCGATGAGGTAGGGCATACTGAAAAATTCCACAAAATTTTTCAGGAGATACTAAAAACAGCAACCCGCAACGGCGTGTATAACGATAAAATTCCAATCATCAAAGATTATTGTGAGTATTAGACCGGTGTAAGAAACCAATTCACTCTTCCAAAAGGCATATGCTGATATGGGACAAGCATCTTTTTCCAAAGTTTATCGCCATCTACTACATCTGCCAATTCTTCGTTCTTTGGGTTCGTAAACTTGAACCTGTGCCCAGAGATAAAATGGTCCATATAGTGCTGGAAATATCTTGCGTCAAGCAGATGTGCCAAAAAGTCGAATCGAATGATCAGAAAGGCGAGCTCGACGTAGCTACGGTTTTTCTTTAGTTCAGGCAAGAGAGGATCTTCACTTGGGAGCTTTTTGGATAATATGAGATAAACAAAGGCGAATGCAGACGATGAACTTTCCCTTAGAGTATCGAAATTTCTAGGAGCGCTGAAACGCTCCATCATCAATCCAATGATCCTCTCTGCTTCTCTCGCGTTAAATTTTTCCAATAAAACTTTGGTTGCGAGAATTTGTCTGGGTATTCTACTATACTTTTGGTTGCGTCGTCTTAATATTTTCGCTGCGATATCAGTGATTCGCTTGTCAACCTTTTTCTTATAAATATCCAAGACATCATCATATGTCAACTTATCCAAGATCTCCATTACAATTTCATCGGGTAATTTTTCGAAAGACATTTATTATAATGGTTATAAATAAATTTAGGTATAATTAAATGGGAAATGGATTTATGCGTATAAACATCGTTCTTACGATGTTGTCATTATTGTATATTGTACTCTTATATCTTGGATATATACGTCTCTTCAAGCTGCGTGCATATTCCTGTGAAAAATTTTCCAAGGCATATCTTAAGACACCTAGAACACAAAGCAACGGGAAGGTGATTGTCAGTATTGGAACAAGTAAAACAAACTTCTCTGATATTAAACCGATGATTAATAGCATTCTTGACCAAACTGTTCATGCAGATCAGATAATACTTTCAACACAGAAAACAAGTGATATTGCTATTCCTGACTATTTAGTATCACAAAGAATCATTAATGTACACAAGGTGTGTGAAAACTACAAAGAGTTGTTGTGTATTCTTTCACCCCTTATCCGAGAAAAAGATGCAGATACTAAAATTATTTTAGTAACCGACAACCAAGTATATGGAGAAGATTTCATAGAATCTCTTGTGGAAGCGAGCGAACAGTCTCCTAACTCGGTTATTTTTACTAAAGGATATAACGCAAAAAAATCTCTGGCACTTGATGAAAAGGTTTATACTCCACATGAAAATGATGTAATTGATTTGACCGGAGGAGTCTTAGTGAAGCCAAAGTTTTTCGAAGAAGATATTTTAAACCTTGAGTCTCAACCTGAAAATATAGAAAATAATCCAGACGTGTTTTTGTCTTCATATCTTCATAAAAAGAAGATTCATTTTGTAGAGATAAAGTATAACGAAAATTTCGGAAAGAATAAAAAATTATTGCCAGAGTCAGATAAACTGATAGGCTATCACGCTGCCTTATTTCCGTCTTTTAATTAAAACAAAGTACTATATTGTTGATTCTATAATCCTTCTTTCTGAAGCCGGTGATCCTTTTAGAGACGTTTGTACAGTATTCTTTGGTAAATTTTCATTGTTAATCCACAAGTGTCTTTGTTTTTTCTTTAAAAATATTGAAACGAAAAGATAGATCAAATCAGTAAAAAAATTTTGACTGACAGGGGTGGGTGCATTTTCCAAAGCGTGAACGCTCTTGTGCAAACTCGCATACGCCACCAGTCGACGTTCAAAATCTATTCTGGTATGATTCTTTGAATAGTAAATGACTTCAAATTGTGATCCAAGTTTTTGCCACTTTCTCATCATATCCAAATTTTCATTCATTTGAGCATGGGGTCGAAAGAAGGTGTTGATAACTGAAAGAATAAGAGAGATAATCGAGACAGAAACAAAGGTTGAGCTTGAAAGAAGATTATTCGTTGTTGCTTGACCAGTCGTTAAAGTTGTAAGTAACATTATAGCTAAATTGATAGGGGTTGACATGTTGCTCCAAAAAGCAGCTGTAATGTATTTTTGCCACCAATTGCCGGCTAAATCTTTATTTAATTTTGTTTCCAAAACTTCCATATCCTTAAAGACGACTTCTGGGTCTTCGTCGATAAATACATAAGTACGATCAAATGAAGGTTGTTCGTTTTCATATTCTTCTTCACCCATTTATTTTATCTAAATCAAGGTAATAAAAGATAAAAGCCATCTTTTATTGACTATGAAAGCAATGCTATCAGTTCAGCCTTCGTTTTTTTCGAATACCCCTTCAGCTTTCTTTCTTTGCACATCTGGATGAGTTCATTCTTATTCTTTTTTGAAACAGAATCGGTTATGATTTTTGTCGGTGTCTTCTTAACCTCTTCGTGAGTATCCTTAAAAATCTCCCAGAAGTCTTTTTTCAACAATCGTATCACTTTGTAGTTATACTTGTGATCTGTAAATTTACAGTACTCCATCAGCTCAATAAACAGAGGATTATTCATTGCGTTCTTTATGTGTACCAAATTTTCATAAGTATCGATAATAGCATAACTAAACTGAGTCAATCCAAACTCCCCCTTTTCGTCAATCACTGGATACGTGCCTAGGCCATTTGACCAAATAACTTTTGGAATACCGAAATGTCCCTTTTTTTCGGAACTATACAAAAGGTTTAGACCGTCGCGCATTGTGATTGTGTAAACACAGGGATGTAAATGATTACCTGTTTTTTCCTTTGACATCCACGCCTTACGAGTTTCATAAGATGAATAATCGTGTAGCACTTTGACAGTTGGTTCGTTTTCAGACGCTAGAACCTGTTTAAACAAATCGAATCTACCGCTCGGTATGAAATTCCATCTTTTCAAGTTAATTTTCATCGTTTTATCATTCAGGTCGGAAATACTCGTTTCATCTCGCTCGTTCATACGTGCCTCAGAACGTTGTAATACATAATAGTCAAAGTTAGATCCGACATTGAACATTTCTCGTCCCTTCTTGAAACTATTCATATTGAGGTAGATCAATCGGTTCTCCATAATTTTTTCATACACATTTCTAAAAGCACCTTCAGGGCTTCTCCATCCAGAAGGATGTACAAATACGAGATAACCGTCTTTGGCCAAGGCGTCAATCGATTTTAGTACAAACAGGTTCCAAATTGGCTGTGTTTTCCTAGGTCCTACCTGCTTCTGCCAAGGCACATTTCCAAAGATGACGTCAAACTCCTTGATTCCCCACTCCTTTTCTGGGTCTAAATCTAAATAACTACCTTCATACAATTTGAGATCGTAAATGCCTTCAGGATCAAAGATTTTACGACTGATTTCTACGTTTACACTGTTCAGTTCACACATATACAACATATTCTCAAGAATATGTCTCTTGCGTTCTGCTTCGTCTTGAATAGCATCTTTCAGTCCATCCATCAATCGATGGAATGCAAGAGCAGGGAAATTTCCGATACCATTTGCAGGGTCTAAAAACTTTTTTGAAGGATCAGACCAAATCAGAGGATCGGCAAGAGTAAAATTCTCAAAAATTTCTTGTATGAAACAAGGAGGTGTGAAGACCTCGCCGTTTGTTTTCTTTTCTATCTCCTTTGGAGAGAGATGTTGGGTGAGAAATGTAACGAGATCTTCAGGGTTATCTATTACAGACATCCGACTGCTAACAACTTCAAACGTTTCTCTTGCATCCTTAATCTTTTCATAGTTATTTTTTACCAACTTTTTAAGTGTATGGAAATGTCCGCCTTTCATAGTTTTTTCTTTATCAATATTTTCTGAATTCATTTTTATATTACCACTCAGCTGAACAAGGAATAAATTTAGAGCACGAAGATACCTATCATTACTCTCGATACATTCCATAGCCTCTAAGAGACCGTATTCGTAACCGGAAAATATTGAAAATATTGGTATGAGTCGAGAAAGAATATCGTTTAAATTAGCCTTTCTTTGGATCTGGACATCATCTTTCTCTTTGAGCTCGTCTTTAACACGTTGATCATCTTTAACACATCTAACTTCAATCCCAGACGATAATTTTTCTTGTTCGGGATTAACCTGAACTCGAATTGCTTCTGTCTTTGTTTTGGAATAAGTCGCAATTAGATCGAGTTGGGCTTGATCTTCGCCTAAATCAACAACTTTTTGTGCAAGTGACATAAGAGACATACTAGTTCGTTCAATCATCTTACGCCATTGCTTCGTCAGTTCATCCGCTATGGTTTCTTTCGGAAATGTTTCAGGACTGTCAATGCAGTTCCACAGATCAGGATCAACATCAATCAGATGGCTTAAACACCACCGAATTTTGTCGTCCGAAGATCTATCGGCCTTTCCACAACGACTTGCCGCATATGCGTTAAGAGTGGTGAGCACACGCCATACATTGAAATCTACGACGATGCCACACTTCTTGTTCATATGCTCTGTAAGAACACGCATCATCTGCTGGTAAGTCATGTCGGCGCTATCAATATCGTGTAGTATAAAGGCCACATCAACCTCTGGAAGAGAAACGCCCAGACTGCCTACATTTCCAGTAAGAAGGATTAGCCCTTTTTTACCATTAGCCTTTGCATCCACAACCATGCTAGCTACAGCCTTTCTAAAACTATCTATCTTTTTCCCGTCCATTTTTAAACCAGAATCCAGTGTATGAATATCGTAGTTTTTGTAATGAGAATTCGCATTAATCCGCGCCATGATAATTGGTTTCAGTTCTGAAATTTTTTGTCCCACGCCATAAGGAAGAAACCATATCTGTGTCATAAACTCGTCATAATCGCGATGGCCTGTAGTCTTCCAGTATCTCCGTATACGAGCATTCATTGACATATTTCCTTTTTTGTAACGCGTCATATAGTCAGAACCGGAAATACATGCTAAGAATTCGTCTATCTTACCCTGATTTTGAAACGCTTTTCCATCTTCAGTAAGCATAAACAAAGAACGCATAGAGAATCCATAAATATTTCCAGACAGCGAACAAAAATTATCGTACATATCCTGATGCATAATAGTTGTAAAAATATTCAAGCGTGGCGCATTGAGATAACAATGACGAATAGAGTCGTCAGTCTCACCACTTTTGTAGGACTCGTCACGAGCGGTTGTGACATCAGATACACCATACTTATCACAGAGACGAGTGAATATCGCTGGCTCACCCCATTCACGCATAAGACGGACATCTTCAAGATCCCAGAAAAAACAACAGTCAGATGGGATATTGTAGTATTCTACTGGCTTGGTGTAAGTAGCAGTCATCATAACACGAATCGGTTTTGTGCCGATATAAGTGTCAAGCATTGTGTTTGAGAGCTCTGTACTACCGCCTTTGTGAACCTCATCAATAAGTACAATATCCCAGTCAAGTCCAATAAGATCATCACGTTTGACCTTCTTAAAGAACTGAATGGACGCAATCGCGACCATATGTTTGTTATTCTTGTTTGAACTTGCGATATTCTCGGAAGATGAAGAATCTAGGTCTTTCACGTCGTATTCAGAGAAATCTCTGTGCCTCTTGAAAACCTCAATCCATTCAGGACAAGTTTCCTTCGGGCATGTAGTAATAATAAGAATCTTTTTGAAATGTTTGGAAATGAATGCGCCCATATATGTCTTTCCAGATCGCGGAAGAGCTCCAATAAGTGTTGTCTTAATTCCATTGTGAATAACACGCATTACCTTTAAGCATATAAGTTTCTGGTGAAAACGGGTCTGAAGCAAAGGTTTCGTATCGCTTAGAAGATGATTTACTATAGCCTCAAGGTCTTTGGAAGAGCATTGTTTGATACGCGTAAGAAGAGTCGCACACATCCGATCCAAGTCTTTAATATCCAGTAGATTTAGATTATCTTTTGACACTTGGTTACTAGCCTTTGATTTCTTGGACAAACATTCAATCTCATACTTGTCTTTAACGAGCTGATATGTGACGACAGCCTCACGAGGAATTTTGTTCCCAGATTCTGTCACGCCTCCACCTTCGGTAAATTCGGTAAGCATAGCACTAATTTCAAGATCTGCTATAGACTTGAACTTGGTTTTTCCGATTTTAGAAGAACACACGCACACCTTGCTACCATCTCGCCACACTACGTCGATCTTGCCCGAAGAAGCACCCGTGTTAATTAATCCATTTTTAAGAATATCAATTCTCTCTGAAAGGTCAGATACACTGTTTATACGACGGGGATTAAAAGTATATCTATATGGAATTACCGAAGATGACGCGCCGATTGGGTGTACGCCAAGAAGAACGAGAACGCGTAAAAGCGCTTCTCCGATATAACCTTTATTCTGTGGATCAAGATCGCGAAGGATGTTCGTTGCTGATTCTCCTGCAACAACACGTGCGAACAATTCGTTGAGATACTTCATTTATGTGTGATATTTATTCTGGACACAAATATTTATTAAAAAATCAATTTCTTTACGGTGTTGTTTCCGTCTTTTAATTGATGGCTTAAAAAGAATAAGTTTGAATTCAAATGGAAGCACAATTCAATGATCTATGTCGACGAATGCTTCAGTTTGATCGACCACAAGAAACGGAACCTCAAAATGCCCCAGACGAAGAAAAGCCAAAGCCTACACTAAATAGAAAAGAAAGGCGTGAAAACGAACGTCGCGAACGTAAAAAGGAAAAGAAAGAAAAGGTGTGTGATAAGAAGACGTCCTCTCTAAAGTCTCGATTAGAGTCAGCCAGAGTAGAGCATCGTCTTTCGCAGTTCGACGAAAGCGATCGAGCTAGGATTGAGAAGGTTCTTTTTAACAAATAAAATTTAAAGCCTAACTTTAAATTCTTTAAATGCTCAGATACAACTCGTACTCGGAGAAATCGTTTGCCATTTACGGAGATAGAGATAAGTATGGCGATATCTTAAAAAAAATTGGTGCTAAATATTACAAAATTTTAAAGGGAGGGGAAGAGCCGTCTGGGTGGCTTATTCTTAAAACAAATGAAGCTGAACTAATAAACTTAATTAACTCTCTGAATTCCATCGTGGAACCCAATGTGGAACCCAATGTGGAACCCAATGTGGAACCCAATGTGGAACCCAATGTGGAACCCAATGTGGAATCCAATCTGGAACCCAATGTGGAATCCAATCTGGAACCCAATGTGGAACCCAATGTAGAACCCAAGGTAGAACCCAAGGTAGAACCCAAGGTAGATAGATTAGTTTCTCACGAACAGATAAACACGCCTGTAAAGAAAAAATACAACAAAAAATCCAAGTCGGAGCCAGTCATGGATGCTAGTGTATCAATTTCTAACGAACAGATAAACACACCTATAAAGAAAAAATACAACAAAAAACCCAAGGTAGAACCCAAGGTAGAACCCAAGGTAGAACCCAAGGTAGAACCCAAGGTAGAACCCAAGGTAGAACACAAGGTAG
>Ga0214917_10002620_pt1 | contig 21644 bp, 19 predicted proteins | sample LL_1208_BB_MetaG_FD_177983 | JGI IMG/M metagenome (GOLD analysis project Ga0214917, IMG submission 177983) | Freshwater microbial communities from Lake Lanier, Atlanta, Georgia, United States - LL_1208_BB | ecosystem: Environmental > Aquatic > Freshwater > Lake | place: USA: Georgia | collected...
TTTATTTACTTTTTACATACTGATAGAACTATCAATAATATTAATGCAACTGAAAAAATAAATGAAAAATTTAAATTAATTAATCCAACTAGTAATATCTTATATAAATATTCTGATATCGTTGATATTATATATTATATAAAAGATATGCAAAAATTTAATATACCTGAATTTAATGATATTTTGCAATTATTTGAAGAATTTATTAAATTATATGAAGCATCTTTAGTTGATTATAATTTTATTGATAATTCTTATGCTAATCTTTTAAATATCAAAATTAAAATTTTATATAAATTAAATAGTCTATTATTCTCAACTTTTGATAATAACTTTAATGATAAAATTGTTTCTACTAAAAATAATACTGAAAAACTTCTTAATAAATACTTGAATGAAATTATACTCATTCATAATAAAAAATTATATTATAATGGATATAATTCTAATACTAAAATTTTAGACACTTCTAATATATTACCTTATAATTATTTGTATTCTATTAAAGATAATAATCTCTCTAATAATAATGCTAATATGCTCATTTATGATTAAAAAATATAATTAAAAAAATATAATTAAAATAAAAAAAGTTATGATTTAAGATTTAATATATTTATTTTTTATATAATTATATATTATTATATAATTATAATGTCAGATTCCATACAATTTAATGATTTATTTAATACAACAGATTATACTAACTTTATACCATCTAATGAACAAAAAATGTCTTTAAACAAAAATATACAACTCGTTAAGGGTTCAGATATGTATAAAAATTTTTATGATCAATTACATGTTAATACTAGTTTCGTTAGATTCTATCAAATTGCTATATTTACTGAATGTGATAAGAAGGCTATTAGATCTTATCTATTTAAAGGACAAACTAGTAAAGGGGCTTGTTTTTTTGATTATAAGATGATTGAAATTAAAGATTATCTGTTATCTCAAGATAATTTAGATAAATTTGTTAAAAAACTTAAAAATCATAAAAAAATTGTTACTAATAATGAAGAACATAAAGTTATATTTAAATACTATCCTGTTTATGATTTTAAATATACTGAACCACCTTCTGGTAATGAAATTAGTCAGTGTTACTCAGAACTCTTAAACTAAATAAATTAGTAAATTAAGTAAATATAAATGATAATAAAATATATAGTATTGTAACAAATATTAAAGTAATACCAATATAAAATAATTTATTGTTTAACTCATTTTTTCCATTAGTATCGCTGTAATCACCTAGAATGCTAGTACCATTTGTTATATTATCATATATATCAAACCATGTGTTTTTTGTATTTATTAATATTTTATTTAATGGTAATTGATACGGTTTTACTACAATATTTTCAACATTGTCTAAATCCTGTGATTTTACTTTTTGTTTTAATAATCGTTCTTTGTTTTTTTCTTCTATATATCCTTCAAATTTTTTATTAAATAAAGTTTGATCAAAATATTTACCTCTATTGTCATACATTGATAATCTTTCTGGACTTGTTGCATCTTCATTATATACTTGTTTGGACTCTTGGTTATTGTATTTTTCTGTTTCTAAAATTGAACTTTCAACATAATTGTTTTTAGATTTAATATTAATACCCTCTAATTCTGTCTTTTCCGTTTTATTTTCACCGTTTAATCCTAATGTTTTTGGATTTAAATACGAATTTACTAATGATTGTAATGGATTATATGAATTATTTGAATTATTTTCAGATCTATTTACTATTGTTGGTGTATTTATTGTATTATATGGAGCATTATTGTAGTCAAATTCTGTATTCATTTTTATAATTAATATATATTATTAAAAAATTTTGAAAACCTAATTAAATATATATTAATATATAGTAATAATTAAAAAATGATCTATATTAAATGTCCATCATGTGGTTATCTAATTGGTAATAGACAAATAATTTATGAAAAAGAACTAGATAAAATCTATTCAAATCCAAATACGGATGAGCAAACTAAATTAAACTTGAAAAGTAAATTAATTGAATCATTAGATATTAAAAACTATTGTTGCACAATGAGAGTTATTAGTTATATTCAATTACCTAATATTGTTAAATAATTTTTAATATTTATACTTTTGTAAGACTAAATCCTATATCCTTATGTAAAGGGGGGATGGAATCTAATAGAAAATGATTTTTATAAATCCATAACATAAAAAGTATATCAAAGTATATTAAAATATATATTCATCATATTATGTTTTTTTGATTCTAAATGTTTTTTATATAAAATATTACAATCATTACCATAATCACACTTTTCACAATAATATTTAAATTTTTCTTTTCTATCATCTTTTGTTAAATGGTATATTAATTTATGACTTTTTAAATTTTTTTCTGTTGAACAACTATATTCACATATATTACAATTTTTATTTTTTTTGTCTGATCTTATTTTTCGTTCACCTGTTTGATGTAAAACACTTCTTAAATGTTTATCATAACTTGATTTATAATTTGTTTTATAATTACATTCTTCACATTTAAATTTACTATTATTTTCTTCTTCCATTCTACTTATATTAAATATTAAATATTTTTTAAATTGTTTTTTATAAGAATTTAAATTAATTGTAAAAAATTAATTTAAAGTTTTACTTATTATAAATAATAATGCTGAATGAAAACAAAACAAAAAAAGAAAGTAAAAAATAAAAATATTAAAAAATATACATGTACAATAAATCATACATTTACTAAAAATATATCAAGAATTTTAGATTCACATAGTAAAACTTCTAAAAATACGTTTAATCATTATCTTTTTTGTCATAAATTTTATGAATTATATAAAAATAAATTATTTGAAGAAATTTTTAGAGAAGTTATTCAAACTAATAAACCAAAATCCGAAGATATTAATAATTTAATTGAAACAAAATTAAAAAAATATTTTCAACTTTATAATTCTGATTATAAAACTTTTATTTCTAATAATAATATTTTATATAAATATATCAAAACAATTAAATTAAATATTAATGAAAAAAATATTATACAAACATATAATTCATTAATTGTATCTTGTATAATTTTAGATAAACTTGTTATTAATACACCAAATCTATTATTTTTATATGAACAAAATATATTCTCTATACTTAATAGTTTGTACTATTACAAATATTATAATGTTAAAAATGGATTAATAAATAAAAAACCAATCAAAGTAGAATTTGATGATAATTTTAAAAATCATGTAATGACAACTGATATGCCAACTCAATTTATTAAAAAAAATAAATATTTAGATTTAATTAATAATATATTAGATGAAGATGATAAATTAAGTACAGAAAGAAATTTTATATCAAAATTAGTATATTCTACAATTGAATTTGAAAAAACATCTAGTGATATTATTTGTAATGCAATGACTAAAGCAAATGAAACAATAAGTTCATATTATAATTTAAGAAAAAATGGATTAAAAGCAACTAAACCAAGATATATTAAAGACGATTTTTATTCTATTATTTTTTGTGGTAAAACAATCAAGTTAGAAGATGATAATATAAATAATAAACAAATAAAACTATTATATGGTAAACATATAACAAATAATTGGGAAAAATATTTTAATGAAAAACTTGATGAAAAACCAATATTTAAAATTAAAAAACCATCTTTATTAACAAAAGATGAAAATAAATTAAAACAAGTAGAAATTAAAAAAATATCTGGACAATTATACAAAATTCATTATAAAATAGATAAACCAAAACCTAGTGAAATTGATGAATCTAAAATAAAGATAAATGATATGATATCAATAGATTTAGGTATGAAAAATTTATTAACAATTCATGATCCAAATGGTAAACAAAGAATTCTAAAAGGAGGTTATTTGATATCTTTAAATGAATATTATACACATAAAATAGGTATAGTTCAACAAAAAAAAGATACAATAATAGATAAAGATATAAAAGCTAATTATGAAAAGGAAATAAAACTATTAAATGATATAAGATTAAGAAAACTAAATGGAAAAATGAACAATATAATAACAAAATTAAAAGAATTATACCCAAAAAAGAAAGCAATAATAATTGGATATAATGAAAGTTGGAAAGAAAAAATAAATCTTGGCAGAAATACAAATAGAAAATTTTATCAAATACCATATTCAAGACTAATAAAAAAAATAAGATATTCATTTGATGGACAATCAGTAATAAAAGAAATAAATGAATCATATACATCAAAATGTGATTCACTAGGTTTAGAAATAGTCTGTAAACATGAAGAATATTTAGGTAAACGTGTAAAAAGAGGTTTATTCAGTTCTGGTACAAATAAATTATTAAATGCAGACTTGAATGGTGCAATAAATATTTTAAGAAAATATACAAAATATAAATATAATGAACCAATTGGATTATTATTATGTAATCCTGAATGCATAACTCTGTGAAGTTTTTAGTAATAAAAACCAACAGTTAATACGTAAATCAACGAAAAGTGTGAAAAAAAGTATATTTGATATACTTTAATACACTTTTACTGATAATAATTCATTATAATCAGACATTAAAACATATTTTTCATCTTTTTTAACATAATATATAACATATGAGCTTCCAAAATTAATTGTAGTAATTGAATCAACTTCAGATGTTTTACCATTTACTTTTTTAGAACCTGGGCGATGATATAATTGATTACCTTTATACATTAATCTACCATCATAATATCTTAGTGTATTATCGGGTACAAGAGTCAATACTGCATTTGTTTTTTTATTATCTTTACCAAGTAGTAAAAGATCATCTTTATTTGGAACTTGAAAATATAAATCACATGAAGATAAGTAACCAGAAATTGGAGTTGTTGATGTTGTTGTTGTTGCTTTAAAATTTTCTTGTTGTCTATTAAGTAATACGAATATCAGTAATATTACTAGTAGCATAATTACTAAAGTAATTTTCATATTTATATAATTATGAAAATATTTAATTTTCTTATATTTTTTTAATAGTAAATGAAGAATGATAATTACTCGTTTTTTTACGTACTAAATTGTCAGATGTACTATAAAAATATATTTCTACATAATCAGAATATAAGCGACAATTATCAGTATCGCCTATCTGCTGATAATATACTGCATTGTCTTTTTCTAGATCATTTATTGTAAGTGAATTATCTTCAGAAGTTTTACCATTTATTTTCGTATATTTATCACGATAATAAACTTGTTTACCATTATACATTAATTTACCATCATACGTACTTCCTATTGCACGTGTACTATCAGGAACAAAAGTAAATACGGCATTCTTTTTTTTATCATTATCACCGGTTGTGAAAAGACCATCTTTATCAGGAACTTGTAAATATAAATCACGTACAAATAAGTAACCAGTAAATGAAGGTTCTGGTGATGGTGTTGTTGCTTTAAAATTTTCTTGTTGTCTATTAAGTAATACGAATATCAGTAATATTACTAGTAGCATAATTATTAAAGTAATTTTCATATTTATATAATTATGAAAATATTAAATTTTTCTTATATTTAATTTTCTTATATTCAATATATTGGTTCTAATATTTTTCCAACACCTAGTGTTAAACCCTCTCTTAAAAAAAATGATTCATTCGGTTCTATTATCTCTGGATTAAATTTAAATTCTAATTGTATTATCGCATTATCACCTGGATATATACATTTAACATCTTTCTTATTATTTTCATTATTTTCATTATTTTCATTATTTTGAATATTTTGAATATTCTCATTATTCTTACTATTTATATTTATTATTTTAATTGCTGCAGATTGGCGAACAGTTGCACAATGTATTACTGGACTAAAATTATCTTTCACATTTGATGGATGAGATAATAATTTAATTTGTGCTTTATATTTATATGTTGCTTTTTTTATTATCTCAATATTATTAGTTAAAACAACACCTTTTCTAAAAAACTTTTTTAAGATTTTTTTATCTGATCTAATAGCTAAACAACCTCGCTGACCATTGTATAATTTATCAATTTTCTCATTATAATAATTATGTATAGACCAAACTTTTGTAGTGATTGTTTCACTTAATGGACCTAAATATAATTGTGTATTCATTCCAATGAAAAAATCCGGATTATCGCATTTTAATAATCCAGTAACAACCCATCCTATACCAACTGGACAATATATACTTTCTATATAAAATATACAATTATCTTTCATCTTTATTTTTTTATTATCGGATAATATATTTGTAATTGGATTAATCATCTTTATATTATTTTTCGGTAAATTTGAAATATATCTCTTAAATATATCTAAACCATACCCAGTTTTACATGATAATTTAAATAATGGTATCTGTTTATTATTGGGTAGTATGTTATTATTTAAATTTTCTATTTCATTCATATCTATTAAATTATAATTACCTTTTAAAAATACTTTTTTGATATCTGATGTTATTTTTGTAATACCATCTTCTATTGAACCTTCATATACATGATCAATAATATCTGTTTTTGTTAATACCATTATCATCGGTATTTTTAAATGATGTAGTATCTTTACATGTTCGCGTGTCATTTTTAATATACCTCTATTTGCACTTATTATTACTATCGCATAATCTGGATAATAACCCATTATTCCATACATTGTTGTTTTCAAATACTTTTCATGACCGCATAAATCTATTAATATTACATTTTTATTATTTTGATATTTCTTCAAACTATGTACTGCTATACTTGATGTTTTGCCAGATTTAATCTCGTGATTGTGATTTGATATTATATTTCTATTAGAACCATTTCCATCATCTAATTTATTGGATTTTACAGTTCCTATTAATGTACTCTTACCAGAATCAACTGATCCGACTACAACATACGCTAATTCATCTTCCATTATTGTTATAATTAATTATAATAATAATACTACTATCTTTCTTAAACAATTTTGTATTTATATTCATGCTTCTTGAAATTTAATAGATAAATGATTTGAATCACCACTTTTCCAATAATACCCTTTAGTATTATTGGGACCCGGATATTCTGAACGTTCTTCATACACTAATTTATCTTTAAGATAATTTAATCTATGTGATGAAAAGTATGAGTTTTTAGTTATACCATAAACAATACATTTGCCGCCACAACTATAATAACGAATGTATTCAACATTAGGTATTGAATTATAGTATACAGGTGATATATTTCCATCAAGTATATTTGTTGTAAAACTATATGTACCATCAGTACTCATATTAATATATACAGTATTATCATTATATTTTAATAACTTGTTCTGTTTAGTATTTTTATCATAAGGAGTTATAAATAATACATCTGTTTTATTATCTTCTTTATCAAAATAAAAAAATCCATCATTGCCAGGTTTTAAACATTTATCACCAGCACATATTTTAGCATAACAATAATTTTTATTTACAGGTTTTTGAGTTGTTGTAGTAGTTATTGATGAACTGGCAAATTTTTCTTTAGTATTATTACTATTGATTAATACTAATACTATTAGCAATACAGTTATTAAAATAACTTTTGTCATATATATATTATTTAAAATTATTTAAAATTTTTTATATTTTATACTTTCTAAAATATTATCTTTATCATTAATACCATATAAATAATATGCATCGTTATAAACATTTAATATAAAATTTGTATCTGGATCTGAAAATTCTTCACAATATTGTATTTTATTTGTTTTTATCATTACCACAATATCAACAGGTTTATTAAAAATTTTTGATATTTGTTTTTTTAAATCTATAAAATAATCATCAATCTCATTATTACTAAAAATATTTTTTTTTAATATTATCATTAAATCAATATCACTATTTACTGTTTGTTTATTATAAGAATATGATCCATATAATATTAATGAAACCGGATTTAATTTATTCATCAAATTTAATAAATTTTTATTTTCTTTTATTAATTCTTTTGATAATAATTCTTTATCAATATTTATTTTATTTATTTTATTTATTTCATTTATTTTTTCTATATTATTTTTTGTAACCATAATCATATTTAATATTTGTGTTTCTCTGTAATATTATATAAAAATATATATTATTTAAATTTTTAATTAATTTTATTTGCATATACTTAAAATTAAAAATAGTTATATAATTAATAAAATTCATGGATCCAATATTTACATTAATAAATAAAATAGATAGTATTATAAATACTACTGATAATGATAAAATTGAAAACATTATTAAAAATGATATATTATATAATAATTTAAACACAATAGAAAAAGATATTGTTCTTGAAATAATACAAGATAAAATAACTAATAAAAATAATAAAATTCAAAAATTGGAAATAAAAAATAAAAGTAAAAATAAAAGTATACCTATTATGATTGCAAATTCAGATGGTGTCAATATTTCAGAAGGAGAAGCATTGTCATCAAAAGCAAATGCAATTTTATTAGCTAAAATAACAGATGAAGAATATGAATTTAGATCTACTATTTTTAATAAATTAAAAGCAATTATATTACCAGAACAAAGATCACCTGAATGGTTTGCAATGAGAAGTGGTAAAATTACTGCTTCTGATGGTGGTGCTGTATTAGGCAAAAATAAACATGAACCTTGTTATAATTTTATTCTTAAAAAAGTTTTTGGTTCAACATTTGAAACTAATTTAGCATGTTATCACGGTAAAAAATTAGAATTTGTTGTTACTTTAATGTATGAATATGTTAATAATGTACATACTGAAGAATTTGGATTATTAGGTCATCCAGATTATTATTTTATTGGTGCAAGTCCTGATGGTATTGTATCGCCATATTGTAGAGATAAAAAAACACCAACACCTTTAGTTGGTCGTATGTTAGAAATAAAATGTCCATTAATGAGAAAAATAAAATACAGTGGAAATATTATTGATACAATATGTCCAGTATATTATTGGTGTCAAGTTCAATTACAATTAGAATGTTGTAATTTAGATGAATGTGATTTTGTTCAATGTAATATTGAAGAATATTCATGTAGAGAAGATTGGTTAAATGATACTAGTCAAGAATGTGATTTTAAAAGTAAAAAATATGGTCTTGAAAGAGGTGTTATTATTGAATTACTGCCGACAAATTTAAATGAAAGTGACTATAATGGTACTAAAATTGCAGATAAAACGATTTATGATAAAGCATCTTTCTTATATCCGCCAAAAATAGATATGTCTCTTAATGAATTAGATAATTGGATATTAGAAAAAATTGCCAATTTACAAAATACACCTGAAGTAAGATTACACAGAGTTATTTATTGGAGATTAATTGAAAGAAATTGTACTTTGATTAAAAGAGATCGTGAATGGTTTGCTGCTAATTTAGAACAACTTCGCACTATGTGGAGTTATGTAGAATTCTTAAGAAAAAATTTAGATGTTGCTGAAGAATGGAAAAATTGGATTAATTCTTTACAAATTAAATATACTGATAAAATTATTGATAAACTTAAAGAACTTATTAATATTAAAAAAAATCCTGTAGATTTATTACAAATAAATAATAATGTTACTGAAGAAGTAAAAGAACTAGTAAAAGAAGAAATAAAAGAAGAATTAGTAAAAGTTAAAAAAGTTAAAAAAGTTAAAAAAGTTGAGGAAAAAGACAATAATAAAGAAGATTCAGACAAAAAGGTAAAAAAAGTTAAAAAATTGAAAAAACAAGAAATAGAAATAGAAAAATAATAAAAATATATTGCTTTTTATATAATAATGAAATTAATTTACTGCATTATTATAATTATTTTAGGTATAATAAATGGAAGAAAAATTTACATAGATATAATGAAATATAAGAGTTATTTTATAGTAAAAGACAGAGTAAAAGAACTTGGTAAAAATGCAAATTTAGCGATGAAAGTAGAACTAAATAATTATGTAATACAAGGATTTTTAGATTCAGTAAATTATTATATAAATTTTGATAACATACCAATTATAAATAAACTTTATAAAAATAAAAAAAAGAATATTACAAATATTATTAGTGAATATAAAATTTATGAAAAAATAGATAATAAAACAATTGTTAATACATATTATTTGGAAGAAAATTCAAAATATGTTAAAATTAAAAAAATGATTATTAATCTAATACCAAAATATTATCAAATATATTTTTACAACTTTGATCTAAATAATATTATACCAATTAGACATATTTATAAAACATATAAATTTTACTTATTTAATAATAAAAATTATATTCAAAAAACAAATATGCCTGCAAAATTTATAAGATATAGAATAAGAAGAATATTCTTCTAAGTTTATTTTGAATATAGTTTTTATTTTTTTATTTATTATTTTATTATATAACAATTAAATAATGAAAGAATTACCTATAATAAATGTTAAAGATATTATGCCATCAAATAAAGATGAACTTAAATGTGGACCTGATTTAGAATTTGAAAATGGTTCATGTATACCATTAAATATATTAGTTGATATGGCTGAAGCATATAATAAATATTGTAAAGATAATAATAAAGATGATAAAATAAAGTTAAATTCAAGATTAGATACATTATATCCAGACGAATATAAAAAATATTTATTACATGAATTTAAAATGAGATATAATAATAATCAAAAAGATTGGATCAAAAAGAATTTTACTGAATATATGTCAGATGAATCTAAACATATATTAGAAAATATTGTATTTAGACCAGAAGGTCCGCAAGGTAAATTTGATTGGTTATCTACTATTGATATTAATAAAGTATTATTTCAATATGAAAGTAAATATATAGATTTTAAATTTTTAGGCGCAGTACCAATGGATTTTAATGATTTAGATTATTTACCATTTAAAGATATTGAAAAATATTTAAATAAATTATATGGTGATAAAATTTATAGAATTGGAGTCATTTTTAATACTGATGAAAGTTATAAATCTGGTAAACATTGGATCAGTCTTTTTGCTGATCTTCATAAAGGACAAATTTATTATTCTGATTCTTATGGTATTAGACCAGAACAAAGAGTTATTGACTTGATTAATAGAATTGAAAAATTTATTGAAAGTAAAGGAATTACTGATATTGATATTAGATATAATAAAACACAACATCAAAAAGGAAATTCTGAATGTGGTGTTTATTCTATTAATTTTATTTTAAGATTATTAAAAGGTAAAACATTTGATCATATTACTAGAAAAAGATTAACTGATGAAAAAGTAAATAAATGTAGAGTAGTATATTTTGGTAAATAAAAATTTTATTTAATTAAATTCAAATTCAATTTTATGATCATTTTCAAAAAAGAATGAATATTCTTTATTATTTTTTATTATAAAATTTTTCGTCTTGTAAAATTTTATTATTAAGTGATCTATTTCTATTGTATCTAATATATGACTATTTAAATCTACTAATTTTATTATATTGTTTGTATCCATGTCTATTAAAAATAATGGTTCGTCTGAAATATTCTCTATTACCAAATAAAATATATTATCACCAATATTTATAGAATTCTCTGCTTCGTATTTAAATTTATTAAAATATGAAGATTTTATAAATCCTAAATATGGTAATATACTATTCTCATCATAATTCATTGTAAATTTTTCATTGTTATTAGATACAAATATAAATTTATCTTCTTCATTTATCATACACGTTATTGGTATTTCATTTGCTTCAAAACCTTCATTTAAAAAATCAACTAATTCATTCCTATTATAGTAATTTGGTTCTAATTCAAATGTTTTTATTTCATTGTCTTTTTCTATTACAAATTTATTATTATTTTCTGTTATATTCTCTTCTTTTCGCATCGGTAAATCTATATTCTTTATATTTAAATCACGCAATTTTATTGGTGTATCTAATTTTATCATATAGTCGTTGTAACATTCGCGTTCTGTTACTTCATTACTACTTATATTTATATAATTATCTAGTCTCTTGTTTTCTATTATTTTGTTTATATTGTTTTTTGTATATCTTATGTTTTCATCATCTATGTAAATATTACTTGTATTCGGATTTATTACTATATCCATATTGGTTTCTTCACTTTCTGATGTTTTTTTTGCTTGTATTAATAAATTTAATAATGCCTTCTTCTTTTCATCCATTTCATTCTCTTTTATAACTTTCGTATCTTCTATTATTATATTGGAATCTTTCCTTTTTAATTTATTACGCAATTCTTCTATTTCCTTATCTATCTCTGAATTAGATATATTCTTGTATTTCTTTAATAAATCTAATTCTACATCATTGTCTTCTATTTCTATAATACGATTTTGTTTTTTTGTAACTTTCTTCTCTGTAACTTTCTTCTCTGTAACTCTCTTTTCTGCAACTTTCTTTTGTGTTACTTTCTTTTCTGCAACTTTCTTTTGTGTTACTTTCTTTTCTGAAAGTTCTTTAATATTATTTGTATTATTTGTATTATTTGTATTATTTGTATTATTTTTAGTTAAAAAAAAAAAGGAATCATTATAATTATTATTTGGATTTTGATTTTGGTTTGCTTGATATGGTGATTTCATTGGATCAAATTTAGTATTAGGTGTATTATTATTTATATTATTTGTTTTTTCTCTTTCCATTTTCATCATTTCTAATCTTTTATCTAAATCACCATCTGTACCACCTAAATCAGAAATACTTGGCGGTGGTTGATATGCTAGATCAAATGAATCCGTTCCAGTATAAACACTATTACCACCAAATGCTGCATTAAAATCATTACCCATGTCGTCACCTGATGATGAAAATGAATAATCCACATTTTTATTCATCTGATTCATCTGATTCATCTGATTTTGTGAATTACTTTGTAAATTATTTTGTAAATTATTTTGTGAATTATTCATATTTGATTGATTTCCAAGTTGTTGTTGAATTTGTTGCATTTGTTGCATTAATGTTTGCATTACTTGTGGATTTATTTGTCCTGATTGTTGCATTTGAGACATTTGCATTATTAATTGATTTAACTGATTTTGTAATTGATTATTTTGATTTGTTGGCATTTGTTGATTATTCATATTGGGTGGTGTTTGTGAATTGTTATTTAAATTTAATAATTTAGCAACTAGTGGATCTACTTGTGGTTGCGTTCCTTGTTGGGGTACACCGTAATAACCCATACTATTCTGACTTTGCTGGTTATTCATATTATTATTCATATTATTATTCATAGATGGTATACTCGTAGGTGCACTTGAATATCTGCCTTGTAATTCAGATATTTTATGAGCTAATTCATCTGCAAAATTTTTTTTTCCATCTGTTGAACTTACTCCATAATTAGTATCTTGCATTTCTAATGGCATTCCATATTCACCTGTCGCTGTAATAAATGGACCAGATGCAGTATCTAATGATGAAAATGATGCATAACCGCCTGCATCTGAATATGATTGATATTCTTTTGTTGGTTTATTTATTTTTTGACTAGGTGGTGATGCAATCTTCTTAGCAAATTCATCCGGACGCATATAATTATTATTCATATTATTCATATTATTCATATTATTCATATTATTCATATTATTCATATTATTCATAATATTTGGATTATTTGGATTATTTGGATTATTTTGTTTATATTGAATATTTTGATTTGGATTTGGTTTTGCTACTTGTAATTGTTGTGTTTGAATTCTAGGAGATGTATTTGTATTTTTTTTATTAGATATTAATCTAATACAATCACTTAAACTTTTAACATTTAATTTTTTAATAAAATCGGAAATATTAACATTAGATGGTTTAGAATTACCATATTTAGTAAATACATCTTTCATATGATTTAATATAATTTTTCTACATTTTAATACTACATCTTTATTAAGTTGATCTTCCGTTAATTCTAAATTTATTATTAATTTTTTAGTTTGATTTGTTATATTATCTTCTGAAAAAAAATATTCTTGCATTATTGATCTTATTAATATAATATTATATTACCTTATTTTTAACCCAATTAAACACAAATAAAAATATTTTATATAAAAGATATTATATTTATCTTATATAAATAAAATATGGAAAAACATAATCTTAAAAAATCATCACAACAAATACCAAATTATCAAATATCTGGTATGCAATCTAATTATACATATAATGGAGTTCAGAATCTAAATTTAGATACAAGTTCTATTCCACAATCTGGTTATGCTGATAATAAATTATTAACAAAAGCAGTTAATGATCAACAACAATTTGTTAATAATTATAATAATTATAAATCTTCGTCCACATTCAATTTATCTGACTATAATAGCTCTAATCTAGAAAATTTACGCGATCATTCTCAATATAATATAGAAAAAGGATTTGAATCAGCAAAGCCAATAACTAAAATGTTAGATACTAAATATAAAAATAATACACTATATACTAATTTAAATGAAAATTTAATGAAAGAATCAATTATGGAAGTAAGATTAAATATTGATTCTGTAGATAGAGATATTAGACAATATCCAGATCCGTTTAATTATGTAGTTACATTTGGACCAATTGTAAACAGTGGTATAAGTTCAACTTATAATAGAACAAATATTAAATCAGAATTAAAAGAAAACAATAAAAATAAATCTAAAAAAAGTATATCCAATCAAATAAATAATAATTATGATAAAGAAGTTTTTAATGATAATGGAAATTTAATAGTAGATTATACAGATAAATTAAAGAGAATATTTAATCCATACATTACACGTGATTTTGACAATGTTAAATTCATAAGATTAGATAACGTCGTTTTACCTAGATTTGATTGTCTTAAATTAAATAATGAATGGGATTTTTGTAAAGATGAAACATTTAATAATAGTCAATATATTAAAGATGACTATGAAAGAATAAAAAAATTAATTATATTAAACAACCGATATATTCCAGATGATAATTTAAGCTGTTCATTATTCACAGATAGATTTATACAAATTTATATTAAAGAAATTGAAAATAATTACAATCTTGGTACTAATCCTATTTTAACAAAAGCTTTTACAGTTTTTCCTGATAAACAAGTTGGTATATTATATTGGAGAGGTAATCCATATTATGCTGTTAAAACTTATAAAGATTCATTATTAGGAACAATAAACAGATTATCTATTCAATTTTATGATTCATGGGGTAAACCAATTACTTTAAACATGACTAATATTTTGTATGAAAAAAATTTTATTTTAAACATTGAATTAATTAATCCAGATTTAATAAATTTTGAGATAATTAAAAATACTAGTGATATCAAATGGATTTTTAATAAAATGAATGAAATTATTAAAGCATTTATTATTATAAATCATAATATTAAGAAAAAAATTCCATTTTATAATACTGAAAATTTAGATATTAATTATTTAATTAATTCATTAACTACTGTTGATAATTATTATCCAAAATTTTTTAATATTGTTTTAAATAAATCAGATTTTAATATTGATGATATTTATACTGAATTTAACGATTTCGTCTCTATTGAAAATGATGGATTCTTTAACTCTATTAAAATTAAAAAAAATAAAAAAATTTATATTTCTATTGATGATTTTATTAATAATGTTGTTTGGTTTAATCATAACGATTTATATAAAGATCAAATTATGTTTAATCTTGAAACTCTAATTAATAATTATAAATCTTTCGGTTTTAAAACTTTAAACAAACTTAAAATTGAATTAATTAATATTCCATTAAATCCTTATTTCCAAAATCATCTCACTTTCGTTATGGGTATGTATACAAATGAACTTAATACTAAAATAGATTTTTATCAATAATTTATTTAATAATTTATTTATTATTAAATAAATGGAGGACGTGGGTGTTCTTCATTTGTTGTGCGATTGCTTTTTATATAATCTTCAGGTTTATTATATACACCACTTATTGATTTATTATTCTCTTGTTTATTATTTTCTGGTTTATTATTTTCTGGTTTAATATTCTCTAGTTTAATATTCTCTTGTTTATTATTCTCTAGTTTAATATTCTCTTGTTTAATATTTTTATTTTCTGGTTTTAAATTATTCAAATTATTTGAACTATTTAATTTCATTTCTGTTTCAGTATGATGAGTATTTGGAGACATTATATTTTCTGATTCATTATTAACACGAGTATTTGAATTAAAATCTATATCAATTTGTTTATTAAATGGTATTCTTTCTCTTTCTGTTTCTGTTTCCATTATAATTTCTTCAGCTAATGGTATTATTTCTGTTTCAGTTTGTATTTGTTCATTTAATGGTGTACTGCATTTACCATCATTATGTAAATATTCAGAAATTAAAACAGATTCAGGTGATTTTTTTTGTTCTACATTATTATTAGTTACATTTAATTCAGTTAAACTTTTATTAATAGTATTAATAATATTTTTATATTTTGTTAATTCTTTATTACATGTATTTATTTTATCTAAATTAATTTCTATCGTATTTAACTTTTTTTCTTTTTCTAGAATAATTTTCATTCTATCTTTTTGATAGTTTACCATATTATTAGATAAAGAATAATATGAATATAATGCAATAAATAGTAAAATAATTAATATTATGATTACAGTGTTTTTAATCATTATATAATATTGTTATATAATATTGTTATATAATAATTTTATTTATCTTTAATACTTGGAACATCAAGTAATTCAACTTTATATATATTTTTATCCAATTTTATTGGTATAAGATTAATATCATCATATTTTACTTTACCAATTGGATAATTTAAATTAAAATCATATATTGTTCCTGTTTCTGGATTATACCAAAAATCTATTATTTCATTTATATTGTCATTTATAATTCCACCTATTTTTAATACTTTCATACGAATTGTTGTTGTTTTTGTACTGTTTGATCCATTTGCAATTTTCATATCTTCTAGTATATCATCTTTATATGCTGGGCCAATATGTTTATCAAATAATGAAACTTCATTAAATTTAAAACATTTATATTTAGTTCCTAACATATTGTGTAATTTAAATAATTCACAATCTATTGCTACTTCTTTTACTGATGTTAAAAATGTTTGTATTAAACTATTCTTTGATAAAGCATATTCTTCTATTTCAAAATCTACTGTTTTTAACTTATTTATATCTTCTATTTTTATTTTCTCTTTTTTAACTGTCTGACCTTCTATTGTTTCTATTGTCTTATAGTTGTATTTTATTGATTTATATCTGTAAATATCTACTTGTCTTTCTGACATTGGTAAATCTTTATGTGAACATTGACGAATTGCACGACCTATCATTTGTGTTATTCTCACTTCGTGCCAATATGGCTCTATTATATGAACTTGTCTTATATTTGCTAATGATATACCTTCTGCACCTGCAGGTGAAAACATTACTATTTTTATATCTTTACCATTTTTATTTTCTATAGATGTCTCTTTTAAAATTGTATCTTTTCTTATTTCTCTACTTATTCCATTGTGAAATTCACCATATCTATAATAATCTTTAGAATTTTTATCTCTATACGAATTATATCCAAAATACTTTAAATACACTTTAAATATATCTAAACCCTCCATTAATACATAATTTGTATATACTAATACTGGACCTGTACTTTTATGAATATTAAATATTACATTCACAAACTTATTTGAACATTTCATCATTTCTTTTATAATATCTGATTTATTCTTCTCATTTTTTATATATTCTTCATAAGTATTGTATTTTTTAAAATTTTCTATATCACTTTCTATATTATTCGTTTTGGATTTATTAAATTTTTCTAAATATTTGTCAAATTCACTTATATATTTATTTAACATCTTGAAATATAACTGTGATTGTGAACTTAATATAGATTTGATATGTTCTGTATCTTTTGTTTTTAATAATAATTCCATTTCTCGTTCACTTATCTTAAATTTACTAGGTCTCGGTCTTCCTTCACCTGTTACTACTTCATCTATTGCAGGAAATACAAAATTACTACTCTGTCTCGTATAAGTTCTGTATGTTTCTGAACTTTTTGATATTGTTTTCCGTTTTTTTGCCATGTTCTTTTCAATCTCTTCAAAATATTCATATATTTCTGTTTGATATTCTGACATCTTTACTTCTATATTATGTATGTGCTGTGATGCATATAAATCTGGCGTTGCACCAATGTAATATGATACTAAGCCCATTATTCTTCTTTGAAACATATTCTTTGTTAATGCATTCATTGTTGGTGTAGTTTTGCTATCAACATAATATTGATCAAATAATATCTCTGATTTCGGAAATATACCCGGTCTTAGTAAATTAAACATTAATCCTAACTCAAATGGCTTGTTTATTGCAGGTGTTCCTGATAATAATAATACACGCGTTGATAAATTCTCTTTTTTATCTTTTATTATATAATCATATATTTCAATTGCTCTTTTACCTTTTTTAGATGTTAAATTACTATATACATTTCTAATAAAATTATGTGCTTCATCTATTATATACATATTTTTTAAAGAACTATCTGTTTTTTTAACTGCATCCATAAATTCTTTATCTGCATATGGTGAATCATAATGTATCCATATTATATTAGAATAACGATGATCATAATCTTGTTTACTTAACCATCTTTTAATATCCTTTTCCCATGGATCATCGTGTAATGATGCTTTTATTAGTAAAAATACATTCCAACCCGATGTTGCATTATATAATGTATTATATACATTTATGGCTGTTGCCGTTTTACCAGAACCAAGACCATGATAAATTAACATATCATGATATGGTGACTTGTAATCTAAATATGATGATATAAACTCTTGATATTTTTTTAATTCCATCTTTGTTTTTATTTGACATGGATCCTCGTCATCTTTTCTTATTATTTCTGGTAATTTATATTTTGCATAATTTTTTAATATCCATATTGGAAATATTCTTCCATTTAATTTTAAATTAGGATATGTATATTTTTGTTTATCTTCATCTATTATAATATTAGACATTATCTATTATATATTTATTTTTGAAAATAATTATTATTTTATTTACATTTATAAATATTTATAAATATTTGTAAAAGTATAAGAAATATTACTATATCATCGTATAGTACTTTCTGTTTCTATTAATTGATCTACTATAATTGGATATAATGTAAAAATATTTAACTTTTTATCCATTGCTAAACTTTGAATTTTAACATCTATTTGATTATCAATTAATTCTAAATTTTTTATTATTTTTGAAATATTCTTGTTATTTATTAATATTGCATGAGAACCATAAAAATATTGAGATGAATTAAAATTATAAACATTATTTTCTATTAATTCTCCTCTGTTTTTTTCTATATCTGGTAAATAATTTTCTGGATTAGTACCTAAAAATAACATATCAAAATCTTTGTCATTAATTATTTTTATAACTGAATCTAAATCATTTATAAAATTTTCACTTACTATATCAAAATCATCCTCAAATATAATTGTATAATCGCTTATGTTCTGTTCATGTATAATATTATATATCTTTAAATGACTCATATAACATCCTATTTCGTTTTTTCTTAATACATCTTCGTTACCAAATTCTAATGAAACTACATTTTCTTCTATCAATTTATTAATATCTAAATTTTTTCCTACTACTGCATCTACTAAATTTATCTTTATTTTTTTATCCGCGTTTTTATTTATTTTGTTTTCTTGATTAATTATATTTTCTAATCTAGCAGTATTTCTCATTGTAATTACATAGTAATCTATTATTTTATCATTTAATTCAATATAATTATATGTTTCAATATACATTTTATCTAATGTATATATTATCAATAGTATTATTAATAATATTATGTAATATATTACTCTAGTCATTATATTATAATTTATTAATATTATAATTTATTAAATATTATAATTTATTAAATATTATAATTTATTAAATATTATAATTTATTAAATATTATATATTATTTTTATTATTATATTTATTATCGTGTAATACATTTTATAAAAAAATATTTTTAATCCACTTATTATACTATTTATATAATGAATTATTTTTTGTTTTTTATTTATTATATCTTCTATTTTTATTTCATTTCTTTCAGTATAAGTTATTAACAAATAACCATTTTCATATATTTTACTATTATTTACTAACTTTATATTTTTAATATCTGTTTTTATTATGTTATTATTATATAACATATCAACAACTGTATTTATTGATCCACATGCTTTTATTTTTAACAATGTTATATCTTTATAATATATTTCATCTTCAAATTTAACATGTTCATCGCCACATAAAATATATACATTTTTATTATTTTTATTATTTATATGAGTTATTAATATGGATAATATATAATCTATATTTGGATTTTGATTTACCGGCGGACCATATATCTTTTTTTTAATATAACTATCATTTGATTCTAATATATTTTTTCTAGATATAATTATAACATTTTTATAATTATTTATTTTATCTTTAAAATTATAATTTTTTATTAATTCTTCACTAAAATATTCATTATAATTTAATACATATATAGTATTATGTTTGTTATCTTCAATATAAGTTATATCTTCTCTATCAAATTTTAAATTCATTTGTATATCGGTTGAGATTTCTTCAAATATTTTACTTATCGTATTGTATATATTTATATTAGTTTTAATAAAATCATTATCAACTGTTTCATGATCATCCGGTATCATTATATTAAAATTATTCTTTAATATTTGTGATTTGTTATTTCTACTAAAATGTTCTAAATAATATTTATAAATTTCTTTATATATTATTTGTTCATCTATTTCATATATACTTTCTAAATAATATTTCTTGTAATAATATTTGAAAAATATTAAATCATTATATATTTGATCACCTGCGTGAATTATTGTTTTTGAATTTAATTTAATTTTATTCCATGTATTCATCTCATATCCATATCCTGAATCACAATTTAATATTATAACTTCATCATATGGGTCTGTTTGAATATCCAAAATTATATTATCAATTATTTTATAATTATTAAAAAATATAATTTCATATTTATTACCTATTAGTATGTCATTTAATACTAATTTATTTACTTTATAATCATATATATCTATTAACATTTTGGATATTAAAATATTATTTTTTTTTATTATTATTTTTGTATCTAGATACATTTTATCCGATAATATATTTATATTTATTTTATTATATTTATATTCTCCTACTATTATCTGTATCATTCTATTATAAATTATTATATTATTTCATAATTGACTGATAAATTAACTATATATTTTATTGATTATTGCACATTTTTATTATTATATATTTTTATTATATATTATGAAAAATAATAAAAATATTAATATTAATAATAAAGAAAATATAGAAAAATTATCATGTGTATCGTATAATTTATTTTGGGAAATTATGGATTATCAAAATGCTGTAAGATTAATTAATATTAAAAAAGATTTGCCAACATATAAAAAATATTTGTTACATAATATTAATTCAGTGTTAGATTATTATAACCCACAAATTTTTTGCTTTCAAGAAGCATCTAATTTT
>Ga0214917_10002621_pt1 | contig 21641 bp, 25 predicted proteins | sample LL_1208_BB_MetaG_FD_177983 | JGI IMG/M metagenome (GOLD analysis project Ga0214917, IMG submission 177983) | Freshwater microbial communities from Lake Lanier, Atlanta, Georgia, United States - LL_1208_BB | ecosystem: Environmental > Aquatic > Freshwater > Lake | place: USA: Georgia | collected...
ACAGACCAAATGCCATACCAAGACCAATACCTAATTGGTGAGCATTGGTATTTCCTAGAATTGGCAAGAAAATAAATACATCCTCTTTAATAAAGAAGAATGAGTAGATAAACAAAAGTGTGCCCAGGCCAGAGAGTGAGAATAAGATTGCAACCTGCCGCTCGGCCCGCTTTGCTGCAATTGGATCAATATCTGCCTTGCGATGAATATGCTCTGGTAATCCAGGATCGGCTAATGGTTCTAACTCTTTTGACATATTTACCTAGCCTTTGCAGTAAGCCAGACAGCGATACCAATTAATAAGCCAATTCCTAGCGTCCAAATTAATAAACCTTCAGTAACCGGACCTACCCGCCCAAGAGCGGCGCCACCTAAATTTGGCTCACTCTCAGCCGATTTAATCCACTTAATGATTGAGAGTTTTTCTTCTGGGGTAATTACTTTGTCAGAAAATACTGGCATTGATTGTGGGCCGGTAATCATCGCTTCATAAATATGTTTTGGCTCAACCCCCATCAAGGTTGGAGCATATTTTCCTTGAGTTAATGCGCCACCTTGGCCAGCAAAGTTATGACACATCGCGCAGTTATTTCTAAATAACTCACCACCATCGGCGGTGTTGCCATCTCGCTCCCAAGTAATCTGTTCATTCGTTAGTGAGGCAGGTCCTGGCGCTAAGGATGCAACATAGGCTGCCAGGGCAGCAACCTCTTCTTCATTATAAAGTGGTGTCTTTCGCATTGCTTGTTGGCTCATATCCTGCATGGGCATACGTCCAGTACCAACTTGGAAATCAACGGACGCTGCGCCAACACCAATTAGTGATGGTGCAACTGCGCCGCCTTCAGAATTTAAACCATGACAAGAGGAGCAACCCTTTAGAAATATGGTTTGGCCCTCTTCAATTAATGTGGCCTTCGCTGATGCGCTCATAGAATTTTTCGCAGGAGCAGCTGTTGCAACTGAGTAGGTAAAGCCAAGTGCGCCAAGTGCAATCATTAAAAGTAATGGTGCGGCAAATCTATGGCGGCGATACTTTGAAATAAATTTCATATTCGGCTACTTAATTAGGTAGATCGCAGAGAAGAGTGCGATCCACACAATATCTACGAAGTGCCAGTAGTAGGAGACCACAATCGCTGTGGTTGCTTGGCTATGTCCAAACTTTTGCGCTTTAAATACTCTAACTAAAACAATCAAGAAAGCGATCAAGCCACCCGTTACATGCAGGCCGTGAAAGCCGGTCGTCATATAAAAAACTGAGCCATATGGATTGGATGAGAGTGACAAACCTTCACTAACTAACATCGCGTACTCATAAACTTGGCCAGCGATAAAAAATGCTCCCATTAAAAATGTTAGCGCAAACCACTCCCGCATTCCCCATTTGTTTATTTGCCAAATTGTGCCGGCACGACGAGCTTGAAAACGCTCAGCGGCAAATACTCCGTATTGACATGTTACGGATGAGAGAACTAAAACTGTTGTATTAGTTGCGGCAAATGGAATATTTAACATGCCGGTTGATTCCAGCCAAAGCTTTGGTCCTTGTACCGCGCGGGTAGTGAAGTACATTGCAAAGAGAGCGGCGAAAAACATTAACTCAGAGGAGAGCCAAATGATTGTGCCAACTGCAACCAGGTTAGGGCGATTGGTCTTCACTGCTGGAGTTGCGATCGCGCTCATAGGGCAGATTATTCCCGAAATAGATAGGAATGCCTCATTTAGGCCGCTGGGAGTAGCCCTACTATTTGGTGAAACTGATCACCCAGAGGCAATCTTGGTGTTAAAAGCTGGCGGCATCACTGGGTAGGTAGGATTAAGCCATGGAAAAGTTGGTTATCGCACTGTATTCAGATGATTCAACTGTTCGCGCATCGGTCATCGCAGCCCTAGGTAAGCAATTAGATGCGGCCCTTGCCCCACATGAAATTAAAGAGTTCGCCACCGCAGATGCACTGCGGCTTTATGTTGATAGCAAAAAGCAGGTTGATCTTTTTGTTTTAGATGGTGAGGCAGTTCCCGAGGGCGGTATGGGAGTCGGCCGGCAATTAAAGGATGAGGTTTTTAATTGTCCACCGGTTTTACTAATAACTGGCCGCGCACAAGATAATTGGTTGGCAGCATGGTCTAAAGCCGAAGCGACAGTTACTCACCCGATTGATCCATTTACGATTGCGGCAAAGTGTGCGGCGCTGCTTAAGTCTGATTCTGCGCTCGCAAAATAATTAGCAGCCCCTATGAACTGGGAGTTAATTCTTAAATCTCTTTCTAACGAGACTGATCTAACAAATGATCAGATCAACTGGGCGATGTCACAAATTCTTGAGGGCAAAGCTAGCAATAGTGAAATTAAAGATTTTCTGATTGGACTTAAAACAAAGGGTGAAAGTGCTGCTGAGGTTGAAGCCTTAGTTGCCGAAATGTATTCATATAGTGCACCAATAAATATTGCAGAGCGCTCAGTTGACACCGTAGGTACAGGTGGAGATGGTGCTAACACAATAAATATTTCAACTGCCGCAGCAATTGTTACTAACGCAGCAGGTGCTCGGGTTGTCAAGCATGGTAATCGAGCAGCAACTTCTAAATCAGGATCGGCCGATCTATTGGAAGCACTTGGTATCAAGATCGACCTAACTGGGGCTGAGGTGGAACAAACTGTTTACAAGATTGGTATCGGATTTTGTTTTGCGCCAATTTTTCATTCTTCAATGAAACACGCAGCAGCCGCTCGAAAAGAGTTAGGTGTGCCAACCGTTTTTAACATTTTAGGACCATTAGCTAACCCAGCAAAACCAAAAGCTTGTGCAATCGGGGTGGCCCGGCCTGAATTGCTGCAACTGATGGCGCAAGTTTTACTAGATCAAGGCAAAGAAGGATTCGTATTTCGCGGGGATGATGGTTTGGATGAAGTTTCGCTTTCTACCACCACACAAGTAATCCAGATTAGTGATGGGCAGTTAACACAATCAGTTTTTAATCCAGAAGATTTAGGTATTGCAGCATCGCCAATCTCTGAGTTAGCTGGTGGGGATGCTGCTTACAACGCTCAGATGACCATGAAGATTTTTTCAGGTCAGAAGGGTGCAATGCGAGATGCGGTTACTTTAAACGCTGCCTTTGCGATTGCAGCTTTTAAAGCAGATTTCAATTTGCCACTTCAAACCCAAATCGCAAACGGTTTGGTTTTAGCAAACAGGGCAATTGATTCTGGAGCAGCACTTTCTATTGTTAAAAAATGGGCTGAGCTAACAAATGAAATTGTTTCGGCTAGATAGAGCTTAAACCCCAGTAATTTTGCCGTTGGAGATGGGCAGCTGTCTTTGCGAACTCCATTAATGAATCAACATCATAAACTTCAAATGAACCCAATCTTTCAATCAGTCCGTGCAGTATTTCAGTTGTAGCTTTGGCATCATCTAATGCCCGATGGTTTGGTTCGGTTTTTGTGCCAAAGAACTGTGCAAGAGTAGAAAGTTTGCAGTTAGGAACATCTTCTTTACTTAACACCTGACGAGCAATAGTGACGGTATCTAGGGTTTTAAATTTAGGCCAAACTAAATCCAACTCTTTTGCAGCACTTTTTAAAAAACTTAAATCAAAGGGGGCGTTATGAGCAACAATAATTGCATCCGCTGCGCCACCTGCAAACTCTAAGAAGGCCGGCAGAATCTCATCAATTACTGGCGCTTTTGCCAACATCAAATCAGTAATTCCAGTCATCTGGGTTATGTACTCTGGAATAGGAGTCAAGGGATTCACAAATGATTCAAAGTTTCCTAAATACTCACCACTCTTTACTTTTACGGCACCGATCTCAGTAATTGCTGCCCCTTTTTTAGGGGAGGCACCAGTGGTCTCTAAATCCACAACCACGAAAGTTGTTTGATGAAGGGTGGTGCTACCTAAAACCATAGGTTAAAGATAGTTGGTAGATATGACAGTTGGGATTAGTTAGGCAATATTAAAGAAAGCTTTAATTGAACTAACAATCATTTCAACTGCGATCGCTGAGAGAAGTAAGCCAGCGATTCGAGCCAAAAGTGTGACGCCGGAGTCTTTAATTACCGCCAGGATATTAGTTGAAAACATGAAGGTTAAACCGATTATGAAATGGACCGCCACAATCGCTAATGCCAGTGCTCCTAACTGAGAAGAACCATCTGCTTTTTGCACGTACAACATAGTGGTCACAATTGCACCCGGCCCTGCGAGCAGTGGTGTACCAAGTGGAACTAGAGCAATATTTTTGGAGGTTGATGAACCTTCATCAGTAAGCGATCCAGTGAGTAAGCCCAACCCGGTAATTAAAAGCAATATTCCACCTGCTCCTTGCAACGCGGGCAGTGAGATATTTAAGTAATTCAAAAGTGCATTTCCAAACAAAGCAAATGTGACTATTACTATCAGAGAGACAGCAGCAGCCTGCCAGGCTAATTTACGTTGCACTTTAATTGGCTTGCCCGAGGCCAGGCTTAAGAAAATTGGGGCTGCGCCTGGTGGATCTAGGATCACAAATAATGTAACGAAAGCTTGAGCACCGAAGGTTAAAGCAGAGATTGTTAGCGCATCATTCATGACGTCATCTTAACTGTTTTACCAAAATCTATTGGCACATCGACTAGATAGGCATAGGCTAAATAGATGAGCAAATACGAGAAGGTTAACTGGGGATTTCTAGCCACTGGCTTAATTGCTGACTGGATGGCAAATGATCTAAAAGGAGTACCAGGGCAAAATATTATTGCAGTTGGTTCTAGAAGTATTGAAAATGCAAATAAGTTTGCCGATAAATACAACATAAAGAATAGACATGGCTCATATGAAGATTTGGTAGCAGATCCTGAGGTGGATGCGATCTATATCGCTTCTCCACACCCTTGGCATTTAGATCATGTTTTGTTGGCACTTAATGCAGGTAAACATGTTTTGTGTGAAAAGCCTTTCGCAATGAACGCAAATGAAGCCAAGATGATGGTGGATAAAGCTAGAGAGAAAAAACTTTTACTAGTTGAGGCGATGTGGACCAGATTCCTACCTCATATTCGCCAACTACGAAAAGTTTTAGCAGCCAAAACTATCGGAGATATTATTTTCGTAGCAGCAGATCATGGACAGTGGTTTGCTGAAGATCCAAAGTTTCGTCTCTTTGCGCCAGAGCTTGGCGGGGGAGCGCTCCTTGATCTAGGCATATATCCAATTAGTTTTACCCATTTAGTTTTAGGAAAACCTAAAACAATCACTGCAGTATCTAAAAAAGCATTTACCGGTGTAGATGGAAATACCAGTGCCATCTTTACTTATGATAACGATGCGATTGCGATGATTAATACAACAAACCTCGCACTTACCTCAAACACTGCTGTGATAAATGGCAGGTTAGGACGAATTGAAATCGACACTACTTTTTATCGGCCAACTTCATTTAGAGTCATCATGAAAGATGGAGCGGTAACTGAGTATCCAAAAAATTATCCTGGAAATCATGATGGCCTAGGGCTTAGGGAAGAGGTAGTTGAGTTTGGAAATCTCCTAAGGTCTGGCAAAACCGAGTCTGATGAGATGCCACTTGATGAGACAGTTTCAATAATGCAAAGTTTGGATGAGATCCGAAAGCAAATTGGTTTGAAATACGATTACGAGCGCTAATAATCACAAAATTGTTTTCTGGCCCCTATTGCAACAGCCACGCCACCCCTCTAGCCTTGGCCAAAACCACGGGAGGTAAGTGATGGCACTAAGTAGTGATCCAAAGAGTTTCACCAAAATAACACTCGATGAGAGTGAGATGCCAACTCAGTGGTACAACATAATTCCTGATCTACCATCACCACCGCCGCCACCACTTCATCCAGTTACACATCAACCGGTTGGGCCAGCTGATCTGGCTCCACTTTTCCCGATGGATTTAATTTTGCAGGAGGTTTCTTCAGATTCATACATTGATATTCCAGGAGAAGTATTAGATGTGTATCGCACTTGGCGACCATCTCCATTATTTAGAGCCAGAAGATTGGAAAAATTACTAGATACGCCAGCACATATTTATTACAAATATGAAGGTGTATCTCCTGCTGGTTCACATAAAACTAATACCTCAGTGCCACAGGCGTACTACAACAAAAAAGCTGGCATAACAAAGTTAACAACTGAAACTGGTGCAGGCCAGTGGGGAACAGCGCTTGCATTTGCTTGTTCTCTATTTGATTTGGAGTGTGAGGTTTGGCAGGTTGGCGGCTCCTATGATTTAAAGCCATACCGCAGATTAATGATGGAGGTATTCGGCGCAGTTGTGCACCGCTCACCATCACAGTTAACAGAGGCTGGACGTAAATTAGCGTTAGATCCTAAAAACAAATCCGGTTCGCTTGGTATTGCAATTTCGGAAGCGGTTGAAGCCGCAGTAGCTGATCCAAAGGTTGCATATGCACTCGGCTCAGTTTTAAACCATGTATTAATGCACCAGACAATTATTGGTGAAGAAGCACTAAAGCAGATGGCTAAGGTTGGCGAAACACCAGATCTATTGGTCGGTTGCACCGGCGGTGGCTCTAACTTTGCTGGACTTTCCTTCCCATTTATCAGAGAGAAGTTAAAAGGAAAGATGAATCCTGAGATTCGTGCGGTTGAACCAGCTTCATGTCCATCACTTACTCGAGGTACTTATGCATATGACTTTGGTGATACAGCTGGCATGACACCATTAATGAAGATGCACACTCTTGGCCATGATTTTATTCCAGATCCAATTCACGCTGGCGGACTTCGCTATCACGGCATGGCGCCATTGGTATCTCATGTTTATGAACTTGGCATGATGACTGCAACCACAGTTGGTCAGAAAGAGTGTTTTGCAGCTGCAGTTCAATTTGCTAGAACCGAAGGAATCGTGCCAGCGCCAGAGCCAACTCATGCAATTGCAGTTGCAATTCAAGAAGCTCTTAAGGCCAAAGAAACTGGCGAAGAGAAGGTAATTCTGACCGCTCTTTGCGGACATGGTCACTTTGACTTAGCTGCATATGATCAATTCTTAAATGGAAATATGGTTGATTCTGTATTAACAGACAAGGATTTCGAAGCAGCGCTTGCCGCATTGCCGGTTATGTAATTTGTTACCGTCAGTGAAATTAAGCTAGGCAGATTAGTATCTGACTATTCTGCCAGCCGTGCTTTAACCATTTGTTGGAGTAGCTTCTCATCTACCTTCCAATCATTTGGCACAGCAATTGTCTTCTTATTCACGGTGTAATCCACTAGTTTTGGCCTAAACTGCTTTAAAACTTTAGTGCTCCATGGGGCAATCAAAATATAGTTCTTAGTAACGGACGCCCCGAATACATATCTAGTATCAATTTTTAACATCGGCTGATTCCAAGCTATTACCAACTCTAATTTTGGATATTTTCTTGTGATCGCCCTAAAAATTGCCTTAATGGTTTTGGCTTGCTTTGGATCTAAGGTTTTGTAGTACTCACTTGGTGTATCAAATCTTTTTGCAGATTTTGAGCCTCTTGAATACATAACCAGTGCGTTGGCATGGGTTTGTGAGAAGCCATAATTCTCCCGAAGGTGAGCAATCTGCTCCGGATATTTTTTGCCTTCGAGCTTTTTCATAACCGCAAACCAGTACTTCATCGATTCGCCATATTTCTTTTCTATGGCAGGAAAGTGGGACTCTCTACTGGAATCTTTTGGTGGCATCGATTGAGCTTATTTTTGTTTCTTTGGCTTAAACAAAATTTCATCAACACCAATGCGGTTTGCCTTAAAGGAGTTGATTGGTGAGTCACTTGGGTAGCCAATTGCCATTCCGCAAAGCAACCGATAATCCTTTGGGATATCAAATTCCTTTCGTATCACATCATCCCAAATATTCACTGCCCCCTGGGCACATGTGCCAAGTCCAAAACCGTGCGCTGAGAGCATTAGATTTTCCATCATCAAGCCAGCGTCAGATGCTGCGTAGATGTGAAGGCTTTTGTGAATATAGATAAACATCTCAACGGGCGCACCAAAAAATGAATAATTCTTACCCCACTGCTTATCTCTTGCTTCTCGATCACCTCTTTTAACTCCAAATAATTCATATAACTCTTTCCCAACACGTTGAGCTCTAGGTCTTAACTCTTTTACATAGGGCTTAACAATGCTGCGATTGCTAGTTGGCAGCCCATATCTGCTAAATATTAAGCGAAGTTTATTTCTGATCCCTTTACGCATAATTTTTGAAAGTACGCTCCACCTGGATAAAAACTCATTACTTATTCGATCCCGAACCTCACCAGTTGCGATTGCAATTTTGAATGGCCTGGTATTTGACCAGCTTGGCGAAGTTAGTGCATCGGTTAATATCTGATCGATAATTTGTTGGGGAACTGGAGTTGGGAGAAAATCTCGGGTAGATCTACGAGATGCTAGAAATTGTGAAACCCATTCGGCATCACGATCGTTTAAATTTGAACTCACATATGTATCTTATAGGAGTGATAATTTGAGTGGACGATACTGGGATCGAACCAGTGACCCCTTCCATGTCAAGGAAGTACGCTACCGCTGCGCTAATCGTCCGTTTATGAGATTGTACTAGCGACCGAAGTCATCTTCAATACGCTCAATGTCATCCTCACCAAAGTAAGTTCCGGTTTGAACCTCAATAAAAATTAGCTCACTACTTCCAGTATTACTAATTCGATGCAGGCAACCTTGTGGTACTTCAATTATCGAACCTCGGAATACTGGTTGAATTTTTCCATCAAGTGTTACCTCGCCACTGCCATCGGTCACATACCAATGCTCACTACGCTTTTGGTGGCGCTGGTAGGAGATACGTTTTCCGGGAGATAGATGAATTGATTTTACTTTGTAGGTAGCACCCTCTTGCAGCACCTCATACCGGCCCCAGGGGCGCTCAGCTTTTTCTAGCATGGAAATACTTTAACCTTTAAACTGCCGTCATGAACAATTTAATCGCTATTCCCTCCAAATTACCCTCAAATCAATTTGATCATTTCTATAAAGGTGGAAATCGGATCGGCAAACTGCGTAATGGCCCAGGTGGACCCATGCGGCCAGAGGAGTGGATTGGTTCTACTACCACCAGATTTGGTGAAGCGGTAAATGGTTTATCGAAATTAGCTGATGGACGTTTACTTAAAGATGCAATCGACACCGATCCTATTTCTTGGTTAGGCGAAAAACACTTAGAAAAGTTTGGCAACTCAACTGAAATATTAGTCAAGTTACTAGATCCCGATCAACGACTACCAGTTCACTACCATCCGGATCAAAGCTTTGCAAAAGAAAATCTGCATATTAATCATGGTAAAACTGAGGCATGGATTATTTTGGATGCACCGATTGGCGCAAAGGTTGGCGTTGGTTTTAAGCAACAGATGAGCAAGGCTGAAGTTGCAGCCTTAGTTAAATCTCATGATTCACAAGGATTATTAGATTCCTTAGTTTTCAAAGAGGTTAAGGCGGGGGATGCGGTGTTTGTGCCAGCAGGTGTCGCCCATGCAATTGAGTCTGGAATATTTGTTCTTGAACTACAGGAGCCAACAGACCTTTCGATTCTACTTGAATGGGATGGTTTTGCAGTAGATGGCGATAAGGATGGGCATTTAAATCTTGGCTTTGATACGGCTTTAAATGCATTGAGGTTGTCACCGCTAACCGAAGTAGAGGATAGAGAGATTATTAGTAGATTTGAAAGCAGTTCAGCAAAATCACATCCAATATTTAAATCAGTTGCGGATCCATTTTTTAGAGCAGATTACTTAACTGGCGATGACAAAAAGATTGAGGCAGGATTTGGAGTTTTCCTCTGTCTTTCTGGTGAGGGCGAATTAATTTTTGAATACGCAGGCAGTTTAGGTATTAAGGCCGGGGATGCAATAGTGGTGCCATATTCCGCAGGAAGCTTTACTGTTAACAACTGCGCTGGAATTTTGTCTCGTCCACCTGCTGCTTAACTTCTTACTGGAGGTCGGAACGGGATTTGAACCCGTGTAGCGGGATTTGCAGTCCCGAGCCTCGCCTCTCGGCCATCCGACCTAGCTTTTATTTAGTAAGACTTAACATTTTATAGAGAGCGGACGACCGGGTTCGAACCGGCGACCTGAACCTTGGCAAGGTTCCGCGCTACCAACTGCGCTACGTCCGCGTATTACGAGGGTGAAATCTATCGCATCCTGCCACTGTGCGCACATTTGAATTTATTACACCGTAAAACGGGCGTTCGCGGTAGCGTTAAACATGGAGAAAATTGATGCAAGCTTTTGGATGGGCAACCGGCTTGCAACAGATTGTGTGGAGATCTCAACTGACCCAGCCAGCCTTAACAAACCCGGATTTTGGGCAGTCGTAAATACTTTTGAAGGGAAATGGATCTGCGCAAGGTTTGCAAAAGTTACGCAAGCGCCAATTCCACAATCTACTTGGCAGCCACTTACTGGTGACTGGGATTCATCTTTGAATCAGGAGCAATATGCGAACAATGTTGAATTAATTAAAGAGATGATCGCACAAGGGGATATCTATCAGGTGAATCTGTGCCGGGTACTGACCACAGATTGCGATCAATCACTACTTGGTTTAGCTGGCAGATTGCAACAAGCAAATCCAGCGCCATATGCAAGTTATTTAAAGCTACCTGATTTAGAGATTGCATCTGCCTCTCCTGAGCTATTTCTGGAGCGAAGCGGAAAGAAAATTAAATCCACTCCGATAAAGGGAACTGCTACTAGTGCCTCATTTGGCGATAAAGATAAGGCTGAGAATGTAATGATTGTGGATTTAATGCGTAATGATTTTGGAAGTATCTGCGAGAGTGGCAGTGTTGATGTGCCGAGATTGCTAGCAGCGCAGGAGCATCCGGGTTTATTTCACTTAGTATCAGATGTAGTGGGTGAATTGAGAAGTGATATTAAATGGGAGCATATTTCAGATCAGCTACTCCCAGCCGGTTCAATAAGTGGCGCTCCGAAATCATCAGCTTTGAAAACAATTGCACAATTTGAAAAAGTTGCCCGCGGCCCATACTGCGGTGTGATTGGTTGGGTTGAAGGCGATAGAGCGTTGCTATCAGTTGGAATACGAATTTTTTGGTCAGAAAACGATAGGAAGATTAGGTTTGGTACAGGTGCTGGTATTACTTGGCAGAGTGATCCAAACCAAGAGTGGGAAGAGACTCAATTGAAGGCAAAGCGGTTAACGGCAATAGCTTCTGGGATGTTGGTATGAAGTTATTAGTAAATGGTGTGCTGCAGGGAGATCTGGCAAAACTGCCATATTCAAACTCACTTTTAAGAGGCGATGGCTTATTTGAAACCATCTTAACTGTTGACCAAAAGGCCGTTGCTTGGGATCGTCATTACGCCAGACTTGAAAAGGCTGCAGCTCAAATACTTATTACTTTACCGGCACGCATCGATATCGAGGTAGGAGTTGAAAAGATATTAGAAAATGTATCCGGAAAATCAAGATTGCGTCTAAATGTTTTAGCAGATGGTGATTGGTTCATTACCTTAGAACCCATGAGTGAGGGTAAGGAATCCATTTCGTTAATGAGAGTAAGTGAACCCAAGATCTCAAGAGGAGCTTTAAGTGGAGTTAAATCAATCTCATATGGAGAGTCCTTATTAGTGGTAAGAAAAGCCATTGCCGCCGGATTTGATGATGGCATATTTCTGAATGAAAATGCAGATGTTGTGGAAACTGCACTTTCCAATCTCCTAATTCTTACTGAAGATGGCTGGCAGACCCCAGCATTATCTACTGGCTGCTTGCCTGGTATTACTCGTGAATTACTAATCAAATGGTTTGAAGTTCACGAGCGTGAGTTTAAATTTGAAGAGTTATTAGATGCAAAGGCAGTTTATGCCACCTCATCAATTAGGTTGATTCAGCCTGTTAGTAAGGTTGGGGATAGATTGTTTGGCAAGAATTTGCTGGGACAAGAGTTAATAGCGAATTTTAGGAGCAAGTTGTTGAGTAATATGAATCCATGAACCCAACATTGAAAAGAGTTTTTGTCGGGATCGCGGGTGGATTTGTCACCTTAGTAGGAGTGGTCGCATTAGTTGCGCCAGGGCCTGGCTGGTTGATTATCTTCACAGGACTTGGAATCTTAGCTACTGAGTTTGCGTGGGCAGCTCGTGCATTAACCAAAGCGAAAGGTATTGCATCAAGGGCAGCAACTTCTGCACGGATTAAGAAAGAGCATCAACTGATTTTGCTTGCGGTAGGGACATTTATTTCACTTGTTTTACTGGTTATTTACTACGAATACCTTCGTTAATTACGCACCTTTACTCTCTGCTTTGCTAACCTAGCGGCATGTCTGGTCAGATCAAGATTTCTGTTGATGGCAAATCCGTAGATATTTCTGCTGATCAAAGACCAACCCATTTGTTCGAATCTAAATCCGATATTGTGGTCTGCCGAATTAATGGAAATCTTTCTGATCTTTGGATTGAATTAAAAGAAGGTGATGTTGTTGAATCAGTAAGCATTGATTCACCTGATGGTCTAAATGTTTTGCGCCACTCAACTGCACATGTTTTAGCTCAAGCCGTGCAAGAAGTATTTCCAGAGACCAAGCTTGGAATTGGCCCACCAATCCGAGATGGGTTTTATTATGACTTTGATCCAAAAAATCCATTTACACCATCTGATTTAGAAAAATTAGAAAGTGCAATGCGAAAGATTGTAAAAGCTGGCCAACGATTTCGTCGTCGAGTAACAAATGAAAAGGATGCATTAGTCGAGTTAAAGAATGAACCATATAAATGTGAGTTAATTGGTTTGAAATCTGGTGCCACTGAAGATGATTCAGCAGTTGAAGTAGGTGGGGCTGAACTTACTATCTATGACAATTTAGGCCGAGATGGAAATCCGGTATGGAGTGATCTTTGCCGTGGGCCACATCTACCGTCGACAAAACATATTCCAGCTTTTAAATTAATGAGAGCAGCAGGTGCGTATTGGCGCGGATCTGAAAAGAATCCAATGTTGCAAAGAATTTATGGCACTGCCTGGCCAACTGTTGAAGCGCAAGAGGCGCATTTACATTTATTAGAAGAGGCAGAAAAACGTGATCATCGTAAATTGGGAGCAGAGTTAGATTTATTCTCATTCCCAGAAGAGATTGGTTCGGGCCTTGCTGTATTTCATCCAAAGGGTGGAATTATTCGAAGAGCGATGGAGGATTACTCAAGAAAGCGTCATGAAGAAGAGGATTACCAATTTGTTTACTCACCTCATCTAACAAAGGCAGCTTTGTTTGAAAAATCTGGACACCTACAGTGGTATGCAGATGGGATGTATCCACCGATGGTTATGGATGAAGAGCTACACGCTGATGGCGCAATTAAAAAAGCTGGTCAAAAATATTACATGAAGCCAATGAACTGCCCGTTTCATAATTTGATTTATCAGTCATCACCTAAGTCATACCGTGATTTACCACTTAGATTATTTGAGTTCGGCACTGTGTACCGCTATGAAAAATCAGGTGTTGTTCATGGAATTACTAGAGCTCGTGGTTTTACTCAAGATGATGCGCATATTTACTGCACCAAAGAGCAGATGGCAGGGGAGTTAGATTCACTCCTCACATTCGTGCTCAATTTATTGCGAGATTACGGTTTAACTGATTTTTATTTAGAACTGTCAACTAGAAATCCAGAAAAATCAGTTGGTGAAGAAAAGGATTGGCAAGATGCCACTGAGGCACTTAGAAGTGCAGCCGAGAAACAAAAATTAGAGTTAGTTTTAGATCCAGGTGGGGCAGCTTTTTACGGACCAAAAATCTCCGTGCAAGCACGGGATGCAATTGGTCGAACCTGGCAGATGTCTACAATTCAAGTAGATTTCCAATTACCGCAGAGATTTGATCTTGGTTATGCCGCATCTGATGGTTCAGTTAAACAACCAGTGATGATTCATCGTGCATTATTTGGTTCAATTGAGAGATTCTTCGGCGTATTGACTGAACATTATGCAGGTGCTTTCCCTCCATGGCTTGCACCAGTTCAAGTTAGAGGCATTCCAGTCGCTGAATCTTTCGCACCTTATCTTTCAGATGTAATTAAACAGTTTAAGCAGGCGGGGATAAGAGCTGACATCGATAACTCTGATGATCGGATGCAGAAAAAGGTTCGAAACGCGCAACTTGAAAAGATTCCGTTCATGATGATCGCTGGCGAAGAGGATGCAGCGCTAAATGCTGTTTCATTTAGGTATCGCAACGGTGAACAGAAGAATCAGATACCAATTAAGGATGCAATTGCTGAAGTCTTAGCTGCTGTTAGAGATCGCAAGCAAATTTAGATGTCCGATCAGTCTCTGTCAGGTGGTGCTGGAATGCCAGATAGTTGGCAACGACTTTGGGCGCCACATCGCATGTCTTACCTTGAAGGAGAAAATCGGCCACTTGCAGGCAATTCGATTGAATGCCCATTTTGTAGAATTCCTGCGCTAGATGATGCTGAGGCATTAATTATTGCTAGAGGCAAAGAGGCATACGTTGTTATGAATCTTTATCCCTATAACGCCGGTCATTTATTGGTCTGCACAAATCGGCATGTGGCTGAGTTGCCAGAGTTAACTGATTCAGAGCGTAATGAAGTTCAATCTCTAACTGCTCACGGAATGAAAGTTTTGCGCATGGTTAGTAATGCATCAGGATTTAATATTGGTATAAATCAAGGTGATGTATCTGGCGCCGGAATCGCTGGGCACTTTCACCAACACATAGTTCCAAGATGGGCGGGGGATGCAAACTTCATGCCAATTATTGGTAAAACTAAGGTGATACCTAAACTTTTACAGGAGAGTAGAGAACAGTTAGCTGCGGGTTGGAATAAGATCTAAGAATCGTTTTATCTCAGCCACGCCTAATTTATTCTTAACCAAAAGTGGTATTGCCGGAATGATTAATCCTTGAACAAATTGTTCCCAACCACCTTCAACTAACGCGCTCTGTAGTTCATCTTTAAACTCTAAAATCAACTCTCTATGTTCGGCGTCACTAGCTACTTGAGTAATTGCAGCGGTTGAGTAGTCGGTAATCATTTGGTCCTCTAGATTAATGAGTGCAGCTGGCTGGCCATCATCTGCATGCAGCACTAAGTATGGCGTTAATACCGGTTCTAACATTTTGCCAACTATTGAACTCATGTCTTCAAAATCTACATCGCCATCTTCAAAATCAATTACTGCAACTATTGTTGGAACATACAACTCACGAAAGTTTTGCCATTGGGCTACTACTTTTGGATCAATTCCGGTTTTCGTGCTAGCAACGACTACAACCACATCAGCCGTAATTAAGGTTGGATCATCGATCTGTGCAGCCGGCAACCCAAGGGCAACACAAATTTCAGCATTCTCAGGAGATATTCCGAGTATGAACCGTGCGTTAATTAGGTCAGCCATGATCGATAAGCCTACGATGTGAATTATGTTGCAGCGTTCATTACGTGATCCTGTCGCGAAAATTATTGCGCCTCTGGTCAATACCTTGATCAAACTAGGCATAAATGCCAACACGATTTCAACAATTGGCGGTTTAGGCAGTGTTTTTTGCGCACTATATTTTTTCCCTAAGGGTGATTTTTTCATAGGAGTTATTTGGGTTGCCGCTTTCGTACTTTTTGATTTGTTTGATGGAGCAGTTGCTCGCGCTTCCAATCAAGGAGTCAGTAGTTGGGGAGCCCTTCTTGATTCAACTCTTGATCGGTTAAGTGATGCAGCGATTTTTGTTGGTGCGTTACTTTATTTTATTGATAAATCAGACCAACTAGTTCCCATAATTATTCTTGTTACTTGCACTTCTTTTATGGTTTCTTATATAAAAGCTCGAGCTGAAGCACTTGGAATTGAATGTAATGGTGGTTTAGCTGAACGCAGCGAGCGATTAATTATTGCGTTAACCGCGTATGGCTTACATGGTTTGGGATTAGATTATTCAATGGCTATTGGCATTTGGGTTTTGGCAATAATTTCGATTTACACGATGGCTCAACGAATGATGATTGTTTATAAAGCGGTGAAATAAATGTATTTGCTGTACTTATTTGCGTGGAAAGTAATTGGAGTATTGCCTGAAAAAAGTGCTTATAAATTAGCAAATAAGATTTCCGACCAAATTTTTAATAAAAATGGAAAGGGTGTGAAAAGGTTAAGAAACAACTACAAGCGGGTTTTGACAAGTATTTCCAATGATGAATTAGAAGCCCTAACTAAAGAAGGTATGCGATCTTATTTAAGGTATTGGTTTGACACATTCAGATTGAATAAATGGAGTAAATCTCGAATTATTCAAACCACATTTGTTGTGCGTGAGAATTTACTGCGCGACCCGATACAAAAGAAGAACGGCTGCATTATTGCCTTACCTCATGCCGGTAATTGGGATCATGCCGCAGCTTATTTTTGTTCAACTGGGATTCCAATAACTGCAGTCGTTGAAAAACTAAAGCCTGAGGCTATCTTTAAGAAGTTTTTAGCATACCGTGAAAGTATTGGGATAGAGGCAATAAGTCATAAAGAGAAAACAATGCCAATACTTATGGAGCGGTTAAATCAAGGAAAGTTAGTAGCTTTAGTAGCGGACCGGGACATGTCCCGTAATGGAATTGAGGTTAATTTTCTTGGAGGTGTTGCAAAGATGCCCGCAGGGCCTGCAATCTTAGCCGTCAAAACCGGATCACCATTAGTTACTGCTTATATCCGATACATTGATAAAGGAATCGAAATTACCTTTGATGAAACAATTAAATTACCTGTTACAGGTAGTGAGGAAGAGCAAATAAGGATTGTCACCCAATCAATGGCTGACAATTTTGCAAAGCGAATCAAGGATTCGCCAGTGGATTGGCATATGTTGCAACGGATATGGGTTGATGAGGAAAATTAGAATAGGGATGGTTTGCCCATACGGTTGGGATACACCTGGTGGAGTTCAAACCCACATCCGAGACCTTACTGAGCATTTGATTGAAGAAGGTCACCATGTTTCTGTACTAGCGCCAGTTAGTGATGATTCGATTCGGCATGAAGATTATTTAGTAAATGCTGGAAAACCAGTATCAATTCCAGTTAACGGTTCGGTTGCTCGAGTAATTTTTGGCCCAATCGCAAGTTCAAGGGCCAAGCAATGGATAGCTTCCGGTGATTTTGATTTACTGCACCTACACGAACCAGCCATTCCCTCTCTTTCACTTCTGGCATGTTCTGCTGCAGAAGGACCATTAGTAGGAACATTTCATGTTTCAACACCTAAAAAGAAAGCAATTTATGCCATCGGCCCGATTCTTGAGCCAATTGTCGAGAAGTTAACTGCTCGAATTGCTGTAAGTGAACTAGCGAGATCAACTTTGAAGGATCATTTTGAAACAGATGCAGTTGTGATTCCAAATGGAATCGATGGACAGAAATATGCAAATGCAAAAATTTCCGAGCAATTTACGGGTGATTTTACGGTTGGGTTTATTGGCAGATTTGAGGAGCCACGTAAAGGGCTGCAGGTTTTGATCGATTCACTTCCAATCGTGGCAAGATTTATTCCAAATGTTAAGTATCTAATTGCGGGTCCGGGCGAAAGCACAGATTTTTTGAAGAAAATAGATCCACAATTGCGCAATCGGATTGAATTTGTGGGCAGATTATCTGATGAAGATAAAGAGAGTTTTCTCAAATCAATAAAAATCTATGTGGCACCTAATACAGGCGGAGAGTCATTTGGAATAATTTTGACTGAAGCGCTTTCAGCTGGCACCGCTGTGGTTGCCAGCGATATACCAGCATTCAAAGCAGTTTTGGAAAATGGTGAAGCGGGTGCTTTATTTATCAACGAAGATTCAAAAGATTTAGCGAAGACCCTTATCTCACTTTTAAAAGATGATCAAAACCGAGTGACACTGGCGAACAATGGAAAGTTAAGCGCCCAGAAATATGATTGGCAAGTGGTTGCTGAACAAATTGAAAGCATCTATGAGATGGCTATTGCCGGTGGACAGCGGGTTACTCTGGCATCTGAGAATAGATTCTGGAGCAGGCGATGAGTATTGAAAGTTTTTTTGTGATATTGCTTGTTGTAATTCTTGGTTGGTACATCTCATTTTCGGCATCGAGATTAGACAGACTTCATCATCGAGTTGAAACGTCTTGGGCCACACTTGATTCATTACTCCACCAACGTGCTGCTCTTGCTCATGAAATTGTGGCGGAATCCAATCTCGATCCGGCAACTGCGTATTTGATTTCAGCATCTGCAAGTGCTGCCCGATATGCCAACCCTGAAGAAAGATCAGCGGCAGAGAGCGTTTTATCAGAGTCGCTCAAACTTGTTCAATCAGCAGCCCGTAATGAGTTGTTAGAACTACCAACACCATTACTAGTGGAACTTTCAGATTTAACAACTAAGGTTAAACTGGCAATCAACATTCATTTAGAGTCAGTAAATGCAACCAGGAATGTGCGAAAAAAAACATTTATAAGACTCTTCCGGTTGGCTGGAAAAGCTCCCTTACCAGTCAGATATGCCTTTGAGGATGATGTGCTTGAACCAACTGATTTACCTAAATTGTAAAAATGGAATTTCAAAGTAGTTATAAACCAACCAGGGGTAAAAGGCTTTGGCGCCTACTTATCCCAATTACTCTAGTTTTTCTGATCCTAGGCAGTAAGGGTATTTCACCAATATCTGAGTTTGTTAGTGGAGAAAAAACAGAAAAGAATTTATTCAGCGGGCTGCCAGGTGGTAATAACCAAATTCTCGTTGTCAAAATAGATGATACAAAGGAAGCCAGGCCTCAGATTGGGCTTGAGGCTGCTGATGTAGTTTATGTTGAACAGGTTGAGGCAGGGTTAACGAGAGTTGCAGCAATTTTTTCATCTTCGCTACCAAAATTGATTGGGCCGGTTCGATCTGCCCGTATTTCAGACATAGAGTTATTAGCTCAATTTGGCAGAGTGGGTCTGGCTTACTCGGGTGCGCAAAGCAAACTGCGGCCAGTATTGGCGGCAGCAAATATTGAGAATTTATCAGCAGAGAGAAATCCGCCATCAATTTATTCAAAAGATCCAGAGCGATCAGGCCCAGTGAATATGGTTTTAAAGCCTGAACTTTTACTTGAGCGGGCAAACGCCAAATCAGGTACGCAGATAGACATTCCGAAGGTGACACCTTGGAGTTTTGGAGATGCGCCAGCGGGTAAAACATTAGTTACTAGTGCAAGAATTAAATGGCCAAATGCGAGATATGAATTACGGTGGGATGAGTTAAGTAAGAAATTTCTAATTTACTTTAATGGTGAACCAAATATGGCTGCCTCTGGAACGCAACTAGTTGCAGATACAGCAATAATTCAATTGGTTTCGATCACTCCATCTATTTATGGGGATAAATTTGGTGGAGTTACGCCATTTTCTAAAACAACTGGAAGTGGCAAAGCAATCATGCTGCGAGATGGGTTGAGCTATGAATTAACTTGGAGGCGAGAACTTGAAACTGATGTCACTACCTGGCTAGATGGCGAGGGAAAAGTTGCGAATTTCAAGCCTGGCAAGATCTGGATATTTTTAACCGATAATGCCCCCGTCTTGGCACCATAATCACTCTTTGTGTGTGGTAAGTCGCCTTTTTACTGTTTTCCGCAGGTGAAAGTAATTAGTACAATGAGGGCCTAGTTATTGCTATTGGGGGAATGATGTCCAAGGAAACAGGCACAGCACGAGTAAAGCGCGGCATGGCAGAGATGCTAAAGGGCGGCGTAATTATGGATGTTGTAAATGTTGAGCAAGCCAAGATTGCTGAAGATGCAGGCGCGGTTGCGGTAATGGCATTAGAGCGCGTACCGGCAGATATTCGTGCACAAGGTGGCGTGGCTCGAATGTCAGATCCAGACATGATTTCTGCAATACAAGCTGCAGTTTCTATTCCAGTTATGGCAAAGGCAAGAATTGGTCATTTTGTGGAAGCACAAGTTTTACAAACTCTCGGTGTTGATTATATTGACGAGTCAGAGGTTTTGACTCCAGCAGATTATGCAAACCATATTGATAAATGGAATTTCACCATTCCATTTGTATGCGGTGCGACAAATCTTGGTGAAGCTCTTCGTCGTATTAACGAAGGTGCGGCAATGATTAGATCAAAGGGTGAGGCTGGAACGGGAGATGTTTCAAATGCGACAACTCACATTCGCACAATATTGGGAGAGATTCGCAAGTTGACATCAATGCGTGAAGATGAGTTATTTGTGGCAGCAAAAGAACTGCAAGCACCATATGATTTAGTAAAAGAGGTAGCCAGTACTGGCAAGCTGCCAGTTGTGTTATTTACTGCTGGTGGAATCGCAACACCTGCGGATGCAGCGATGATGATGCAATTAGGTGCTGATGGCGTATTCGTAGGATCAGGAATTTTCAAATCTGGTGATCCAGCCAAACGGGCAGCTGCATGTGTTAAGGCTGTTACTTACTTTACCGATGCAAAGGTTGTTGCCGAAGTATCGCGCGGCTTAGGAGAAGCAATGGTTGGCATAAATGTTGCAGATATTCCCGTGCCACATCGTCTTGCGGAGCGGGGCTGGTAGTTGTGAAAATTGGAGTTCTTGCACTCCAAGGTGATGTTCGGGAGCATATCCAATCATTAAGTGATTGTGGTGTGGATGCGATCGCTGTAAAAACAAAAAATGAAATTGAAAGTATTTCCGCCCTAGTAATTCCCGGGGGAGAATCAACAACAATTGCAAAACTTGCTCGATCCTTTGATCTTTTCGACTTAATAAAAGAGCGCATTAAAAGTGGAATGCCAACCTACGGTTCTTGCGCTGGAATGATCTTGCTTTCAAATCGAATAGAGGATGCAATTGTTGGGCAGGAAAGTTTTGGCGGGATTGATATGGTGGTTCGACGTAATGCGTTTGGCCGTCAGGTTGATTCATTTGAGACAGATCTTAAGTTTAAAGGAATAACTGAACCGGCAATTAGGGCTGTATTCATCCGAGCACCATGGGTCGAAACCGTTGGGGAAAATGTAGAAATTCTCTCTGAGATTACGGATAGCAATGGAGATAAACATCCCGTTGCAGTAAGACAAGGTCATTTGTTAGCTACATCATTCCACCCTGAATTAACTGGGGATAACCGGGTACATAGGTACTTTGTTGAAAATATTTGTCGCGAGTTTGCAAGTATTTAGAGGCATAGGAGATACATGAGCGGCCATTCCAAATGGGCAACCACTAAGCATAAGAAAGCAATAATTGATTCTCGGCGAGCAAAAAACTTCGCTAAATTAATAAAAGCCATTGAGGTTTCAGCAAGAGCCGGTGGCGCGGATGTTTCAGGCAACCCAACCCTGTTTGATGCAATTGCAAAGGCAAAGAAGAATTCTGTACCAGCAGACAATATTGACCGTGCTATAAAGCGCGGAGCCGGCCTTGAGACTGGTGGTAAAGAGTGGGAAACCATTATGTATGAAGGTTATGCCGCAGGTGGGGTTGCACTTTTAATCGAATGTTTATCTGATAATCGCAACCGTGCAGCATCTGAAGTAAGAGTTGCGGTAACTCGCAATGGTGGCAATATGGCAGATCCTGGCTCTGTTTCATATTTATTTAATCGAA
>Ga0214917_10002623_pt1 | contig 21636 bp, 16 predicted proteins | sample LL_1208_BB_MetaG_FD_177983 | JGI IMG/M metagenome (GOLD analysis project Ga0214917, IMG submission 177983) | Freshwater microbial communities from Lake Lanier, Atlanta, Georgia, United States - LL_1208_BB | ecosystem: Environmental > Aquatic > Freshwater > Lake | place: USA: Georgia | collected...
ATCGGGTTTGGTTGCACGCTCAATGGCAGGTAAGATTGCGAAGCCTTAGAACGTCCCCATCGTCTAGGGGCCTAGGACATCGCCCTTTCACGGCGGTAACACGGGTTCGAATCCCGTTGGGGGCACGTAAGAAAAGTACTAAAGGTCTTAGCGGTGACATAAGAGCCACTTATGTTTATCAATTACTTAAGGCCCGGTAGCGCAGTTGGTTAGCGCGCCGCCCTGTCACGGCGGAGGTCGCGGGTTCAAGTCCCGTCCGGGTCGCAAAGGTTTTGGTGTTGTATGCAAATTTATTTGTGTGCCATGCGTACTGGTGGGCAACTACTAGCAAGATCTTTGTTGGCTTGGTAGCTCAGTTGGTACGAGCGAACGACTGAAAATCGTTAGGTCGCCGGTTCGATCCCGGCCCAAGCCACGGGTAGTGTTGCGGCATAAGAATTTTCCCTGGAACTTAAATTGGCAATAAAAACTTTATCTCAAGTAGATTCACGTTTTGACGTAAACTTTTCAATTACAGTTGTGAGAATAACTATTGAAAGCGCGACTGCTGGATAGGCACTAATGCTTCCTATCCGTGAGGACTCTGAATTCATCAATAAGTAGGTACTTAGTAAAGAAACATTCAAACCAATCCACATAAAAAAAGAATCATTCATCCCCTTCAAATCAGCTCTAAAGGTTCGAAAAGTCATTAAAATTGGAGGAATTCCGAACCAAAGCAAAAATGGAATCCAATGCTGTGGTGATGCAGTATTCGTACTCCACAGTTTATTTAACATATTAAAGATCTTTAACTTTAACGTTGTATAAGATGACTCAGAAATTGAATCAGGGAAAAAAGTCAAAATTGTTCGAAACACATATGAAGGATTCTCAAAAAGAAATTTGACATAGAAATTGATAAAGTGATCATTAACCCACTTTATGCCACTAGGACAGCGGGAGACTTCAATCTCTACGAAATTATAGGGTCCTGGCTCTTTTTTAAAGCTAGCACGGGATGACTTTTCACGTAAGCATTCAGGTGAATTTGTTGGTAGTGCTCTAAACAATTTATCCGTGAGGTCATCATTTCTTGTATCTGTGGAAGTAAGGTAATAAAAACTTATTGCATTTCTCGTTGCTCCTTTTGAGTCATCTCCACCCCAATAGTCATTGATGTTTGCATTTACCCCGATGATATAGGACATAAATACAAGCAAAACAGATGAAACTGTTACGAGTTTTCGAAGACTATAGTGTTTTCTGAGCCAAATCAAACCAATAATGAACATTAGAACAATTAGATATGGTCGTGTTAAACAAGCAAGTAAGAGAAAAAATTCGCCTGCTAAAAGATATAAAGTAGATTTTTGTTTACTTTCAAATGATAGGTATGAAAAACTCAGTGCAATAAAAACAAAACTTAATGTTGTGCTTTCTGACAAGATTGCTAGATTCCACTGAAAAACGTTTGCTGAGAGAAACATCGAAGATAAAAGCAAAGTGCCGACGTACGATGCCAAGCCACTTTTCTTCATGGTTGTGGATAGAATGAAGAATGTAACCGCTGACAAATACAAAAGACTTTGATACAAGACACGCGAATTGTCAGAATCGCTTAAAGCAAAAAATAGAGAAGTGGGCCAAGCGCGACCACTGTTTCCCTCAAAAGAGAGTGATGCTGAACCGCTAGCGCTACTTCCCAAGATATATCCGGGTGAATCTGGATATCTCACTGGAGTTGATTGCGCTTGAATGCAGCCGATGATCCAAATAAATGCTAGTGCAGCAAAATTGAAGTACGCCTTAAATGATAGCTTTAAGATATTGATTCTATAACCTGACCTTCCACCTCGAAAAAACGTTAAACCAATTAGCAACATTCAACAATTGAAATGGCAGAGTCTTATCTTGGTCAGAGAGTAGATTTAGTTGTCTAAGATTTGAAGAATTAGACAATTACATATCCTTCCCTTATCGACCAACATTTCTAATAATTAAACGTACACTGCTTGCCGTGGGTCTAAAGGCAAATATACCTCAATTAGGACCAGTACGATACAGTAGGGACTTAAGAGTTCTGTATGAATTGGAGTAATGATGGAGCGTCTCCATCTGAATATGGTTATATGAAAGTGATGTTTTCGATTGGAAATTTGAATCTTGGGGGTGCTGAGAAGCAACTTGTGAATACTGTGATTGGCCTAAAAAATGCTGGTGTAAGTGTAAGCCTTATCTTTCTAGATCGAAGAGGTCCGCTTTTTTCGAAAGTAATTGAAAATAGAATTGAGTATTTTCTTTTTTTCCCAGATTCCATTTTGTATAAAACAAGAAATCGAAAAATAATTTTTGGGTCAGCGACGTTTCCTTTTTTGTTGTACAGACTTTATCGACACATTAGAAAAAATGCGCCCGACATTGTCCATACATGGTTGCTCCATACTTCATTTTTGATTCTTCCACTTGCATATTTTGCTCGAGTTCCCATTAGGATCTTTGCGCGAAGAAGTATGCTTGGTGGTATTGACTTGAAAAAACTGGGAAAATTCGTGTTGATTACTGCAAATTCCTTCGCAACACATTTCACGGTAAATGCAGAAGAGATTAAGAAAGAGATGATTGAAATTGAACTCATTCCCCCACTGAAAATTACCTATATTGCCAATGGAATTAGTCTGGCTACATCCCAAGCTAACCTAAATGTTGAGCCACCTCGGGGAATTATGGTTGCAAATTTCCTTGCATATAAAAATCATAAGAGTCTACTACTTGCGCTCTCTAAAGTTGATTACGATTTTGGGATGGTACTGGTTGGATCGGGGCCACTTGAAGAAGAGATCAAGCATCTCGCTGAATTCTATGGTCTAAATGATAAAGTACAATTCCTAGGGAGAATAGAAAACACATTGCCGCTATTTTCAAGTTCTCAATTTTGCGTGTTGACGAGTGACACCGAAGGTATGCCTAATGTAATTCTAGAAGCAATGTCATGTGGATTGCCGGTTATCTCCACAAATGTTGGTGGTGTCAAGTCCTTGATTCAGGATAGTATCAATGGCCTTTTAGTACCTGTCGGTGATGTTGTGAAATTAAAAGAAGCAATCGAAAGAATAATCAGGGAACCATTGCTTCGTGAGCAACTAGCAAAAAACCATTCTAAAATTCTCGCAAATTTCTCCTGGGAGAAAGTCGTCTCAGAATATTTGTCTCTATATCAACTGCTACATTCAGAATCTGTGTCAGAGTGAATCCTTCAAAATTCCTCAAAGCTAGCGGCCACTGGTCTTCGACAATAATCACATTGGGACGTCTAATCTCCGTAGCATCGACCGTTTTAACTTCTTCACTAATTGCAAGGAATTTAGGGCCAGAAATTCAAGGACGAATAGTTTCGGTATTGACTATCGGTCTAATTTGTAGCACAGTTTTGAGTTTAAGTATCGACCAAACCTTTTTCACACAATATTCAGCAAACAAAAATCATAAGCAGCTTGCAGCCAATTCATTTGTAGTTGTGCTCGCATTGTTTCTTGTCGGAATAATAACATTATTCCTAGGGATGAGTTTTGCTTCTAGTTTTTTACCTTTTAGTTTCCTTGAAATGATTTTCTTTCTAATTATCCTTTTCTCATATTTGATAAATTCCCTTTCAGTATCTTTATTTTTACTAGAAGGTAAAATCCATCTCTATCTGTTTTTAATTCTAAGTCAAACTTTCTTTATTCTCATTACTGTTTTTGTGTTACTCCAATTTGATCAATTGGATTTAGAATCAAGTCTGTTTGCATACGCAGTTAACCTGTTTCTTTCAGCGATTTTTTGCATTCTTTTTAGCAAGCCAAGAGTGAGCGTACTTTCGATAAGATTACAAAAGGATTTAATCTTGGGTGGTGTTAAATACCATCTTGGTACGCTCGCACGTTTTCTGCACTTTAGAGTTGATATAGTGTTACTTGCAATGTACGTTGATTTTCAATCTGTCGCTATATATTCAATTGCAGTTAGTTTTGTTGAACTTCTTTTTGTGTTTACGGATTCTCTTGCAAATTCCAAATTGCAAGCTATTGCTTCAAAGAGTCTGGGTGAGGCATACAGAATTTCGCAGAGTCTCGTTCGCAGTGGCTTTACTCTTGGTTTGACCTACTGTCTAGGATTGCTGATATTTGGCAAATTTGCGATTGATATACTTTTTGGGTCTAAGTACATCGAGTCGGGCAATATCATGTTGTATTTCATTCCTGGAATCTTAGTTCTTGCAACTTCGCGTGGAACCTATGCTTTTTGCACACGGTTAAATTCGCCAATTAAAGTCAATCTCTTTTCTATTGCTTCGCTTTTCATGAACATTGCGCTCAATTTATTCTTGATTCCGAAATACGGGGCTACGGGCGCGGCCATTTCAAGCACCCTTAGTTACAGTCTTTTAGGTTTTTTCTATCTATCTTGGTTCTACGGGGCGCAAAAAGGCTTCGTAAATGTAGATTTCAAAGTTCGGTTCTGATTTAATGGGACTAATGAAAAGTCAAATTCAGAAGCTGTCTTTGAGTGTTGCTCTCTATTCTATGGCTTTATCGCCATTCCTGGCGGTCCTTTCTGAAGATCTTGTAAGTACTCAGGTAAAGGTATTGATCGTTTGCGCATATTTAATTGTCAGCTTAGTGGGTTTCTTACCACTGATTCATGAAGTTTTTAAGAAATCAGGACAGTATTCGGCCCCCTTGTTGACTGTTTCCTTTCTTGGTGTATTAGTTTTGCAAGCTGATCTGCGGTCTAGAGGTTCATTTTCCCTATTTGACGTAACGTTCAACTCATTACTCCTTACGTCTGCGTGCTTACTTGTTTTTGTTGCCTCGTTGGTCGAGGTTTCCTTTGACCGGTTTGTGATTTGCCTTTCTTCTGGGAGTCTAATTCTAGTCTTCACTGCTTTTCTGACAGGAAATTTCGGCAGTAGCCGATCAGGTTTGGTCTTGGGAACACCAATAAATATTTTCGGTAATTACATATCGCTGACATTAGTATCCATTTTTTTTCTTTGGAGTCTGAAAAGTAAATCCTGGGGGAAGCTTGATATAGCTGTTTGGTCGTTTGTAATCTTTCTTCTTTTTTTAGGCCTGTTACATTCTGGCTCAATTAGCTCTATTTTGAATGTTTTTGTCTCCTCCATTGTTTTCTATTTTATAACTGGAGAGAAGGGAAGGTCAGTTTTCATATTGCTTCTCTCAGTTTTTTGCTTGCTCTTGGTTTCTAGTGGAATCAAGTTTGATCCCACCGGCAACGCTGGTTCAACTGTTCCAGTCTCACAAGGTATAATTGAGCAAAGAACCGAGGGAGTCTCTTCGGCCGAGGATACCCAGGTTGGTTTGGTCTCTGAAATCGATACTGGTCGCGAAATTCTTGTACCGCGAACAATTACTTCTATCGTCAATTCAGTTGAAATAAGAATTTCGATATACACGCAAAATATCATTCAATTTTCAAGTGCGGGGCCAGCCAACACTTTATTTGGTAGTGGGCCAGAAGGAATAAAGCCAGTTTTTGTTAAAGTCGAAGATGGTCTAGCACCATTACCACATGGTACGCATTCAAGCTTACTCTCCATATTTGGGGCATATGGTTTAATCACTTTTGTTTTCTTGATAATCGCATTGTTTTTGCGTCTTAAGAACGCAGTAATTCTTCCCGACCATAAGGGTTGGATCGGATTATTTGCAATCTTTCTCCTAAATTGTTTATCAATTGATATCCAATGGACCTACCTCGTGATGATTTTTTCTGTCTGTCTAAGTCAATTGAGGGGCAAGAAATTGATCACTATGAGAGAAATCTGACTTAAACTAACAATTAAGTGTCTAGCCAATTGCGAGCCCATAGTTCTAGCATCAACATGGGCCATATTGCATTGTCGAGATTCTGTCCATCCATATGTGACTTTAGAACCTTTTCAACCTCAATCGTATTTAACCAGCCTCTGTTCTTAAAGGTGCTATCTGTCAAAAGATCAGTGACCATTTCCTTTAACTCTGATCGAATCCATTCCGCCCTAGGAATTCCAAATCCCATTTTTGGACGATCAAGCAATTCCTTCGGGACTAATGTATGGGCTATATCCTTTAGAATCCTCTTGGAAGTAAATCCCTTCACTTTAAAATCATTTGGCAGTGAAAAGACCCACTCGGCTAGTTCTACATCTAATAACGGTGAACGGAGCTCCAGTCCATTAGACATACTCGAAATATCTATTTTTGAGAGTATGTCACCAGTTAAATAATAATCTAGATCTGATTTAATCAATTTATCCAAGTTGGAGAGATTTTTAGAGCCTTCAAATTGATTTATGAATTCTAACTTTATCTCATTGGTATATAAATCGTCTCGAATTAGTTTTCTTAGTAAACCATTCTCTGTAAGTGACTGCACAGAAAAATATCTTTCGCCTAAAGATGACATAGACTTCAATTGTCTATGGCCACGATTTCGCAGAAGCGGATAGTCCCTCAAAATTGGTTTAATGGTATCTACCCCTCTTTTTAATAAAGGAAGAATAGGGTTAATATTCTGTAGCAACGGAACTCCGATGTATCTGTCGTAGCCTCCGAAAATTTCATCTCCACCATCCCCTGTTAATGCTACAACTAAGTTTTCACTTGCAAATTTCGATACGAGGTAGGTAGGAATGACTGACGAATCTGCAAAAGGTTGATCGAGCAGAACTGATATCTTTTGGAGTACTAACTCTGGGTCAGCGCGAATGATTTCCTCATGATGATCCGTTTTCAGATAGTCAGCAATGTGTCTTGCAAAAGGCGCTTCATTGAATTGCTTTGTTTCAAAACCAATGGAATAAGTCTGAACTTTCGAATCCATCAGCTTTGACATGACTGCAGTTACAAGTGTCGAATCATAACCTCCACTCAGAAACGATCCGATCGGTCTTTCGGAAATCAATCTTCTCGAGACTGCATTTTCAATGAGTTCTCTAGTGTTTTCGAGAGCATCCATGTAGGTGACTTTAATTTTTTGCTCTAGTCGAGCTTCCCAGTATTTTTCATGGCGTATTTGCCCATTTTGCCAAGTCAAAATACTCGCCGGAGGCACTGCATCAATTTCCTTAAAGGAAGATTTTGATGGTTTTACGTAACCCAATTGCATTACTTCAGAAATAGTTTCTGGTCTAAAAGTTAAATTTTCTATGCCCAACTTGAGGGCCCTGACTTCGGAAGCAAAGAAAAGTGAGCCGTCATTCATTTGGGAAAACCACAAAGGTTTCTTGCCGAATCGATCTCGGATTAGCAGTAATGTATTGGTCCGTCCATCGAAAAGCGCTATCGCAAACATCCCATTTAGACGAGAGACAAATTCAGAGCCATATTTCAAGTATGACTGAATTATAACTTCTGCTTCTCCGGACGATTTGAAATTCACTCCCTTCATTTGTAATTCATTTCGAATTTCTCTGTAATTGTAGATTTCACCGTTAAAAACTACATGCACGTCTAAGAAATCATCGGATGTGGGTTGCTTGCCATTTTGAATTTCAACAATTGCTAATCGGCACATTCCAAGCGCGATGCCGGGTCTGATGTACATTCCACTATCGTCTGGTCCGCGATGCTCTATAGACAATAGTTGTTTCTTTAATGTTTCTTGCCTTTGAGCTTTAGGGCCAATCCCACCACAGATACCGCACACTTTTTGATTTACTCCCTTCAATTTTGAAACTTATCATGGATCCGAAGGCATGGGTTTTTAATTGAGGTTCAAAAATCCTTTATCCATTTCAATTCCGCCAATCGGCACTAAGGTTGAGTGAAAATAATGCGGGTTTATGATCCGGCAAGAATTTGGTCACTTGAAAATTTTATCTTATCTCTCATCATAAACAGGGAGGCTGACTCGAATGAGCCTGTCGTGCCAGCAAATTCTTCATTCTAGTCCATGAAGTAAATCTGATTCTAGAGCTATAAACGCACTTATCAATACATGATTTTCTAGACACACCATTGAATTGTCCGAAATTTCAATTTAGAGTCTATATCTGAATTTCTTTGTATCCCGCCAGGAAATTTAGATGTTGTATTGGGGCATGACAAATCAAAAGTTATTCAATTCTCTATGTTTGTAAAGTAAGTTTGAGATTCAAAGTCCTTGGAGACAAATGACAATAAAGAGTTTTTGCTTTGTATTTCGCTATTTTTGAAACTGAGAACCATTTTTTGATTGCGTTTTGAGAACTATCAAATTAACGTAGAATGCAGTTTTTGCCATCTAGAATCCTGTATCGTAGGGGTTCTACTGAGATTTATTGCTTTGGCGAAAAGTATCTCTCCCCCCATCGGTTTGTCTCCGGTAAACCGAGTCAGATTTGTAATAAGGTTCATGTATGAGAATTTTAGTCACGGGTGGGGCTGGATTTATAGGATCACATCTTTGTGACCGACTGATATCCGAAGGCAATCAAGTTACGGCACTAGATGATGTATCCACAGGGCAGTTATCAAATTTGGCAAAATTGGACGATCATCCGCGCTTCACTTTGGTGACTGGCTCCGTACTTGACATTAATCTTGTCGAGAGCTTAGTCGCGTCCTCTGATTATGTTTTTCACTTTGCTGCCGCGGTAGGCGTTTTCAACATTGTTAATAATCCTCTTTCGAGCCTGCTAACAAATATTCGCGGTACTGAAAATGTACTCGCGGCAGCACATATCTCAGGAGTTCCTGTCTTCTTGTCGAGTAGTAGTGAAGTCTATGGAAAAAATATTGCAGACTCGCTGAGTGAGGGTGATGATCGAATTCTTGGGAGCCCCACTGTATTGCGGTGGTCCTATAGCGAAGCAAAGGCAATTGATGAATCATTGACTTATGCATATTACGTCGAAAAGCAACTGGAGACAAGAATTGCCCGTTTTTTCAATACAGTTGGCCCGCGGCAGCTTGGAAATTACGGAATGGTTTTACCTAGATTTATCGGATCCGCTCTAAGAAATGAGCCTATAACAATATATGGAGACGGTTCACAAACAAGATGTTTTGCTCATGTTTATGACGTAATTGATGCCGTTTACCAAATCGCATTTTCAAAAGATGCTGTCGGAAAAGTGATTAACATTGGAAATAATTTTGAGCTATCAATCAATGAGTTGGCCGAAAAAATTATCAATCAGACTAACTCTAAGAGTAAAATTATTTACCTTCCCTACAAAGAGGCTTACGGGAAAGGTTTTGAAGATATGGAAAGGCGAGTCCCAAATATTGACTTGATTCATAGTTTGGTTGGATGGAAACCTAAACGTAATTTATCGGAAATTATTAAAGATATTTCCCATGAAATGTTAAGTCAGTTCTAAAGCAGGTTAACTTTGGTTGACCTCTTTAATGTGTTTGTACAATCTAAAACCATAACACCTCTTGTGATTAGGCTTTCAACGTCCATTCCAGGTTGATTTGTTGCAAGAATCGCTACGTCACAATCCCAATCCAGTTCAACAGGTTTCGAACCTTCCCAAGTTGGTACAAGTGGGTCGTGCCAAGCGACGTCGGATCCAAGTGCTTTCAATTGATCACGTAATCTGGAAACAGGTGTCTCGCGAACATCGCTCACTCCCGGCTTATATGCAACTCCAAGAATTAAAACTCTAGGGTTAGTTACTGAAGGATTGACCAATGAAAGAGCACGTTCAGCGACGTACTTAGGCATAGAAATATTTATTGAATCAGCAGATGTAATGAAATTAACTGGCGAACCATTTCTTTCGGCCCACCAGGTTAAATACAAAGGATCAACGGGAATGCAGTGCCCTCCCACTCCAACGCCAGGTCTAAACGGTAGGAATCCATACGGTTTTGATGCTGCTGCATTTATAACATCGTGAGCATTGATTCCTCCCGCCGTACAGGCTTGCGTAAATTCGTTGATTAATGCAATGTTCACTAGTCGAAAACTATTTTCTAACAATTTAGCTGCCTCAGCAATTTCTGGCGAGGATACCGACACAACTTCATTACATATCGAATCGTAGAATTCGACTGCCTTTTTCTGTGAAGTTGGGTCTATTCCGCCAACTAGGCGTGGAGTATTTGCTTGATTCCATATAGGATCGCCCGGATTTACCCTTTCCGGGGCGCTTGCAAAATAGACTTGAGTAGAAGTACCTGGTTTCAAGTCATTAACTATAGGAATAATGACTTCACGTAATGTTCCTGGATACGAAGTAGATTCACTTATAACAAGTGTCTCATTGGCAATGTATGGCGCTATTGAATTAGCGGCATTACGTAACAATTCAAGGTCTGGTTCTCGCTTATCATCTAGTGGTGTTGGCACACAGATTGTCACAACTGAAGCTTCGGAAACTGCAGAGAAGTCGCTAGTTGCCCTATAGGAACCTTTTGCAATTGCTGCTAACAATTGTGAATCAGGAACGTCCTCAATTGGGCTTGAGCCGGAATTGATTTGAAGAACCTTTGATTGAAAGTTATCTACTCCAATTACCGTCCAGCCTGCATCCACGGCGGCCATGGCCAATGGAAGACCTACGTAGCCCTGGCCAATAATGGCTAGTTTTCGGGTTCCTTGCTCACTCACGGCAGTATCCTATCTACTAGTGGAGTATTTTTGTTGCACACACCTCAATTTCATGACAATACAGGTCTATTTTCAAACTGTTAGGAGAAGTTTTGTAGATGATACAACCAAGACTTGAGCCCATTCGGGTGATGCGTGTTATTGCCCGAATGAATGTTGGTGGACCGGCAGTGCAAGTTTCAGGGTTGTTGCGTGGATTTAATGTCGAAGAGTTTGATCAGCGCCTATATACAGGTTATTGCTCAGACTTTGAGGAGGATTACCTTCGTTCTGTCGCAACGGACCTTAATGCAATTCGAATTGAAGGATTTGGAAGGCGGATTAGTCTCATGGGAGACATGCGTGCATTTGTCTTTTTAGTTAGAGAAATTCGCCACTTCAAGCCTCATGTTATTCACACACACACTGCTAAAGCTGGATTCATAGGACGAGTCGCCTCCATTATTTCATTACATCCATCTTTGCGTGTTCACACATTTCACGGACATTTACTAAATGGATATTTCGGCAAATTTAAAAGGTTTCTAGTAATAACTGCAGAGCGATTTTTGGCACTTTTTACTCACCAGCTATTGGCGGTTGGTCAAAAAGTATCCCAAGACCTTTTGCAGGTAAGAATCGGTACGGAGAAGAAGTTTCGATTAATGCCTCCAGGTTTGATTGTTGGGGATCTGCCCTCTAAAGAAACGTCACAGGATTTTTTTGGATTGTCCGCAGATCGGCTTCAGTGTGCATTCATCGGCAGGGTTACGCATATAAAGCGCCCAGATCGATTTCTCGACGTTGTTCATGAGATAAAAAAACGCAATCTCGAAATAGATTTCTTTATAGCGGGGGATGGAGAATTACTTGAAGAATGCCGAAAGAAAGTGAGTGACCAATCTTTACCAGTAACTTTTCTTGGGTGGCAAACCGATATTGAAAGAGTCTTATCCGCTGCTGATATTGTCGTGCTCACCAGCGACAACGAAGGCACACCGCTTAGTCTCATTCAAGCGGGTATGGCTGGACTTCCGGTTGTTACTACAGATGTGGGTTCAGTCGCTGAAGTGGTCACACGTGATGTTACGGGATTAATTACCAATTTAGATGTGATGGAAATAGCAAATGCCCTGGAGATATTGGTAAAAAGCCCTATCTTGCGCGCATCATTAGGTAAGGAGGCCCAAAAGTTTACATTAGCACATTTTGGGGTTAAACGTTTGGTTGATGATCATGAAGCGCTGTACAAAAAACTAATTGCTGATCGAAAGAAGTTCAACTTAAGTTGATGAATTTTTAATGTATTAATAAATAAATAGTTGCCTGAGGAGGTTAGCGCAAACTAATCCAGTGGCTTTGGACCGTTTGCCACACTCTGACCAAATTCCTTGAGCCAGAAAATGGTTTCTGTAAGTGCATCCGTAAATGGTTTTGGTGTGATGGTTGGAAAAAGCAACTTTAATAGATCTGGAGCATTTTGGGACTCCTTGACATCGCCTAAGCGGTTTTCTTTGTATACAACTTTTAAATCGGGAAAATGGATCCGTAGCATACCAATCACATCGTTCATGAAAATTCTGTTGCCGTAAGCTAAATTCATAGCGCCATCAGTTGTGACTTTTTCTTTCATGGCTGTCATGGCAATATCCAGTACTGTTTCTATATAAGTGAAATCCCTTGATGCAGAACCATCGCCATAAACATCAATTGGTTTTCCCTGCATAGCAAGCCAAATCCACTTTGGTAGTACAGCGGCATATTCATGGTCGGGGCGCTGACGTGGACCAAACACATTAAAGAAGCGTAACAAGGTGGTTGGTATGTTGTACGCCGAAGAGTATGCCTGAACATACGCTTCTGCAGCTAACTTACTTGCGGCATACGGCGTCATTGGTCCAAGCCACATCGACTCATCTTTTGGCAGCTGCATGTTTCGGCCATACACAGATGAAGATGATGAAAACACAACATGCGCTCCAGTAGCACGTGCTACTTCTAAGACATTAAAGGTGCCGGTTGTGTTGACTTCATGGGTTGCTACAGGGTTTTTTATTGAACGTGGCACTGAACCACGCGCTGCTAGGTGAAAGATCGTTTCACAATCTTTAAGTGCCACGGCAAGCGAACTAGTATCTGTGATTGAGATTTGATGAAAAATTATTCTCTCATCGTCAACATTGGAGATAAGGCCTGTACTTAAGTCATCAACGACCACAACTTGATATCCTTCTAGCAGTAAACGCTCCGTGAGGTTTGAGCCAATAAAGCCTGCCCCACCCGTGACTGCAACTTTTTCCATGAGAAAAATTATATTGTCTTTCTCTTGAGATTCTAGCTTCTTAACCAAGCCCTCCAGGGGTGTATTTCTAGATAAACTCAACGATTCCACTAATTTTTACCATATAGGACCGAGCCTGTAGGGAAGTTGCATGTCTATGAATTAAAAAGACAAGAATTCTGACCAACAACCTCCAATTATGTTTATCAATTACTTAAGGCCCGGTAGCGCAGTTGGTTAGCGCGGCGCCCTGTCATGGCGGAGGTCGCAGGTTCAAGTCCCGTCCGGGTCGCAAAGGTTTTGGTGTCGTACTTTTTAAATGCCGATATCAGAACCTTGTTTGGCTTGGTAGCTCAGTTGGTACGAGCGAACGACTGAAAATCCTTAGGTCGCCAGTTCGATCCCGGCCCAAGCCACATTCGTTCTCATTATTTGCTTAAACCTTTAGAAAGTAAAAAATATTTAATTCCTCGTACTGGTGTCATTTCCATTTTAGTTTCAAATCGACCAGACTTCATGTTGAATAGTTGGCGAATCATCTTTGATGGATTCCGAACAAACTTCAAGATTAAAAAAACTGAATAATACAGTATGCGCCAGATTAGAAGAAGATTGAAGTCCATTCTCCATCGTGGCGAGAAGCTAAGGGAAGAAAGAGAGTCGAACTGCCCAGCAAAACTTTTAAACACATCAGATCCTGGAACGGGTGTCATAATAAAAACAACTATCTCATCTGCACCTGCAATCGTGAGTCTCATTACCAAAAAAAGGCTCTTCACTCGATCAGAAAATTTTTCAGTCGGATACCCGAGCACGAAACATGTTTGAGTCTTTATGCCAATTCGATATGATTCTCGAATCATCCTTAAAGCATGTCTTACGTCAAATGGCTTCCCAATATCCTTCAGCACCCTCTTTGAGCCGCTCTCAGGGCTCATCGAGAGATAAGAAAGTCCTGATCGCTTCATCAATCTAAGTGTCTCTAAGGATTTGATGCTCTCAATTTTGGTTCCTGCAACAATTTTCCAGTTGATGTCTAAACCCCTAGTTACAATCTCTTTTGCAATCTGCTGCATTCTAATGTCCTGAATGGTTGGGTTTAAGTCCTCCAAATGAAACTCTTTAACTCCAAACTCTTCTATGAATCGTTCAATCTCGTCGACCACGTTGATTGCAGAGCGGAATCGCCACTTTCTGTTATTGGTTGAAGGAACAACACAGAATTTACATGGAAATGGACATCCTCTTGAAGTTAAAATAGGAAAGTACCTATTCGAAGTCAGCGGACCGTGTGAAAACCCTAGTTTCCAGTAATTTTCAATCGGGAAAAGTTCCCATGCCGGACTTGCGAGCTCGTCCAAATTTTGAATAATTGCAGATCGGAAATTATCATTTTCCTTTGAAGACACACCAGCAATTTTCCATAACGCAACGTCAAGCCCTTCAAAAATATTGGACGCGATTTCAACAATAACCTTCTCCATCTCGCCAGAGATAAGGAAACTAACTCCTTCGTTATAGAATTCCTCTGACACTTCCTTGAGTAAATATGACGTCACCGCTTGTGTGTTTTCCGCTACTCCAATGATCAAATTGGGATGTGTTATTCTAATGAGCTTTATCGATTGAATCAATGCCGTATGGTTTAAGAGTTGATTTGCATAAAATAAAACTAATTCGGGTTGTGTTTTATCAACTTCTACCAATAAATCTCTATCCGATGAACCTAGCCTAACAAAATTCCCTATTCTTTCCGCTCTTTTTGGCTCTTCGCCAAAAAGATCGTATACGTGAACATTAATGTTGGCTTTTTTAAGAGCTGCTGCTCCATAAGCCAATCCAATTGGCATATATACAACTCCGGTAGTGAAAGGATCTTTAGGATCAAAAATTGAAGCAGGGGATACAAGCATAATCTTTGAATTAATCATTTTCTAAACCTCCAAAAAGTCTTGATTGCTAAATACCCGTCGATACTGCGAATCTTTTTGCCTTCGTTCCTACTCCTTGGGCAATATGCAATTGGAACCTCAATAATGTTTCTATTCAGATTTAGAATTCTTGAAGTTATTTCGTGATCAGTTTCGAATCCGGAAGTTTTTGGAAGCCAATCTTCAAATACAGAAGCAGGGTAGAGTTTATATCCTGTTAAAGTATCTGAAATCCAGACTTTTCGAATAAAAAAAACCCAAAAAGAAAGTAAAATATTAAACAGCCATGAAGAGATTGCTTGCTTTGGCCATATCTTTAACACGCCTCTCAAACCCCCAAGAGATTTCGCTCCTTTTTGTCTACTCCCATAAATGGTTGCATTTGGGTTTTGTAGTGCAATGTCTAGCAGTCGCGGAATGTCATCCGGTGAGTACTCAAGATCTGCGTCTTGCACTAAAAAAAATCTACCCCTTGCTAATCCAAAGCCAGTTCTAACCGCGGCACCTTTTCCAGAGTTTTTTTCTAACTTATAAAGTCTGACATGCTCGTTTAAAAATGGTGACACAAGTTCGGATGTACCATCAGTAGAAGCATCATCAACAACTAAAATTTCGAAACTTACGGGAGCTTCAAGTTTTAAACTGCTAATTTTTCTCAGTAATTGTGCAATTGAGTTGGCCTCATTGTAGGCCGGAACAATGATTGATAGGTCATAGTTTGACATTACTGTGACTTAACTCTTTCTACGGCTATGCAATAGTTGCATGAGTGCCACTAAGCCAGACATGACTGTTGTTTTTTTGCCTTGTTGTCTTGTTCTTGGCACGTATTGAACTGGAATCTCCATTATTGGAATGCCAGAAACCCAAGAGTCTGCAATAACTCTGGTATCCCAATCTAAGGAATCTCCGTCGAATGAAAGCTTCATGTGTTCATTGCCTTTGAAGCCTTTTATGGACGTTAAGGGATCTGATATCCAACGGCGAAACCTAATAGCTGAAATTATAGACAGTAGCATCCCCCCCCATTTGCTTAAAAAATACTCCCTAGTTCTACCCCCGTAAATCTCAATTAAGCGTGCATCGGTATCCGCGCAGAGGGTAGATCGACTGCCGAAAACTATTCCTACCTCTTTGTTTGCCAATGATCTAGCAACGTCCAAAATAGCACCGACAGAATACTCGTTGTCCGCAGGAAAAGTGACTGCTACATCGCCACTTGCCGTCAAAAGCCCTTCTCGAAGAGCGGCACCTCGGCCTTTCGAAACTTTGAGTTTCAATGTAAGAATTCCATCAATCTTCTTTAAATGCTCCCATGATCCGTCGGTAGACCCCCCGTCCACCACTATTATTTGAGGAACATAACCTTCCCCAAGCCAATCAAATGTAATTACTTGATTTAAAACGTAGTCTAACGTTTTAATTTCATCTAATACTGGGATAACAATACTAATCGACTTAAGGGATTGATTCTCAAACAGTTTTGTATCCATAGAAGCAATTGTCAGTAGTGCCCTCGAAACTCTATCACCGTCATGTGTATATTGATCGGCCGCCCATTTACCAAATGAGATTAAATTGTTCACATCCGTGGAGTTATCATAAACCGACATGTCGAACTTCAGGTCAGTACCCGAGCTAACAATAGTCCTTGTTATCAAGTCTGGTTTCAAGATTCTAGCGTTTTCCGAAGAACCTATATTCATATACTCAACTAGATTACCCATAAGTGACTCGTGATTTTCTTCGACGATATCGTGGTCGAAAGCTATGTTCGAGATAAAAACTTTCTCGGCTCGTTGATTATCACGTACAGCATTACTCAAACCTTTTGTCATATAACTTGGTAACAAACTCGAATATTGCGTGCCAGGTCCATAAACAATCATATCTGCAATATCTATCGCTAATTTGGCTTTCGCATTCAATTTCGGAAGGGCTTCCAAAGAGCTGATTTTTTGAATAATTGATTCCAAGGTACCACTTTGAATCTCTAATAACTCGTCCGTATCTAAGTATTCATCTAATAAGAAAACTCTACTAATCTTTCCAGCGCTTGTATGTTTTGAGACAATTTCTGCCTCATTTAAAAGTAACTTTCCGTTTTCCTTAACCCCTACCAAGTATTTATTCTCACCATCAGTAACATTCAAAATGTTGGCTCTGGGTTTGAATAATTCCTTCCAGCACTCTATTGCTTTATTGAAATCTTGACCATTCTCCAAATAAGCGCCAACAAACAGCACATTCCCAAATGAAACGTCTGCTAGAGATTCTCGCATTTTTTCAGGCCCAATTTTTTCAAATATTGAATTCATGGCGTTCTCAGTCCATCTGTTCAAACTCTTTGAAATAATCAAAGGAAGATTTTCAAAATAGGAGTTTAAAAATTCTTCTCCATGCCAAAAATTAGTGAATGCCGGGAGAGTTTGATTAATATTCCAGGTTTTTCCATTTCTGTCCGTTGTACCAATTCTGTATTCCAATAAATTTGAAAGGTAAGAGTCTTGTGGGAACTGCTTTGACTTCAAAACATTTGAGAAGGCTTTTCTAACGTCTGATGGGCCTAGCATCCCTGGAAACAATTTTCGCATGTAGCCAGTTGACATCCCATCATCATAGGCATTCAATAAAACGGTAAGCGAAATTTCTTCAATTTCTGCAAGCGCAGATATAATTGTTGCGGCTCCTCGTCCTCCTGAAAAAATACTAATTTGGTATTTATCGCTCACTTCTATCCTCACTGTCTAGTGCCAATTCGAAGGCAGCAAGTTCAGCAGGTGAATTAGCTCCAAATGTAAGTAGCTCGTCTTTCAGAAAAACCTTTTTGAAAGTGATTCCAGATTTTTGCATTTCACCAAATAAACTTAAAAAATTTATCTCTGCCAAACAAGGATCTTTTTTGGCCTCAAAATAACTTTCTAAGAATGTGGCAATGACTCCTGTTCTGAAGAGAAATACTCCGCAATCAGATATGCCCATAGATACGACTTTAGCCCCATTCTTTGTTTCATGGAAGGTCATGATCCCATTAACCTTGTTTTGCGTAAAGTAGACGTAAGGCCTTATTCGCCTTACTAAAGGAAGTATAAAATCAGTTGACGAATTATCCATATGCTTCAATAGCCTGCGAGGTGGCATCCTTGAAGCGCCGATATGATCTCCCCAAACCACAAGAGTCCATTCGGTATTTACGTGCATTAATCCAATGTGAACCGCTTCTGCGGTTCCTAAACTACTATTTTGAAATGCATGCTTAAAGCTCTGAAATGAGTTCTTTCTGAAAAATTCTAAGAAAAGTTCTAGCTGCTCCTTTCGAATAACCGCAATTACACTTTCTGCGAATTCCAGAAAAGATGAGATCGACCAGATGAATAACTCCCTTTTTCTAAACAAAACAAGAGCTTTTGGCAATTTGGGATGACCCATCCTTTTGCCTAAACCTGCGGCAGGTACAACAATTGTGAAACTAAAATTATCGATCTCTCTCATTTTGATAACATTGATTTCACAAAATCATGAAATGTAGGCTGATACATAATTTTAATTCCAAGTTTGTTGGAAATTAATTCATGTTTCGTTCGTGTATTTATACAACAGACTTTAGCTCCAGAGCGAATACCTGCAATAATGCCTGACTCACTATCTTCTACGATAAGACAATTCTCCGGTCGAGATTCCATTTCTAACATCGCTTTACTGTATATGTCCGGGTTTGGTTTACTATGTTTTACATCCTTAGAAGTGACTATTGACGTAAATATCTCTCCGTCTATTCCGGATTTTAAAAAAGTTTGTACCGTTTCGTTACTTGCTGACGTACATAGTGCTAATTTGAAATTCTTAGACAGCTCCACCAAACCTAATGCCACGAATGGGAAAAGTGGGACATTCTCCATTTCCAGGAATTTTTCTCGTACCTTCCGCTGCTTAAGTTCTGTCATGCTCAGTGCCAAGTCAACGCTTAGTCTAAGATTCTCTGAAACTTCAGTCATAACGTCGATTGTGGAACGCCCCGCAAAATCGTCATATTCAAATTGATAGCTCAGTCCGAAACTTTCAAATGTCTCCCGGTAACTGTGAGCATGGGTCTCTGACGAATCCAGTAGAACTCCGTCCATGTCTAACAAAATGGAATCAATCACAATCTCTCCTACGAGCAATTATTGTTCTTTGCCCCATGTAATATCTAGTAGATAGGCTAAGTGCATTAGACAACCTAGGATTTAAGCGCACTCCTGCTCGCTTTAAAACATATCCGAGTGATAAAGATTGTGTGAAGGCCCGCATTCCGACTAGCTCAAAACCAGTTTGCTCCAATAAAACAGAAATTGATTTTTTATCGAAATAGTATAAGTGAACATTTAGATAGAAAGGCCAATTTGAGCCAAGTAATCTAGCCGGCCAGGTATCTATCATGGGTAAATTTAGAATTAGAAGACCTCCTTCTTCCAAAAAATTGTGTGCGATTTTCAAAGTTTCCTTGGGATTAGGCAGGTGTTCCAATACATCCCAAAAACTTATCATTGAAAAAATCTCTTTTTCCGCTGTGAAACCTTCAAGTGTTGTGGCATGAATCGTGAGTTTGTATTTTTCCCGGCCATATTCAGCTAGATACCTTGACGGCTCTAGTCCAACAGCATCCATTCTTAGTTGCCTTGCAGATTCAAGGAATGCTCCACCGGCACAACCCACGTCTAATATGCGCATGTTTTTTTGATAAAAGTTGACATCCTTAACAAGTTTTTCAACTTTTTTCAAAGCCCTTTTGAAGGTTTTAATTCTGTACTCGTCTTGCTCATGATGACGTTGATCAACGGCTTCAGCGTAACCTGTCGAAGTTATCTCGACTGAAACCCTGGGGTTAAGGTATTGAAGTCCACAATTCAAGCACCTTACAAGTTGGTTGGTTAGTTTTGACTCTGATGATGAACTGTACTCTTTTTTTAACGAAACTAAATCTAAGTCTTCAAAAATTTTGTTCTCTGAGATCACCTCAAAATTGTCTGAGTCGCAAATTACACAATTAAGTTGCTCTAAATAGATAAAACTTCCACCTAAGTTTTCCATGATTGTAGTTGGTTTCCATTTCTCGGATAGAAATCTAACTGAACGTTTAAATTGTAGGCTAATCAAGGCTTAGTATCGAGGACTTTGGACTGGAAATCATTTAGCGTCGAGATGTTTCAGGGGTATAACCGATTGACCTAGGTTTAGGGAGCCTCAATTAGTCTCACAATTTTGGTTGATGTAATTTGACCCACTGCATTAATTCCCGATTCTCCCCTTGTATTTGAAGGCATTCAGTACAAAAACTGAAGTGCCCCACCAAGAAATGTATCTAAATCGCTTTCAAGCTACGCTTCCATGTTGCTTAAGTTCCCGGCAATTTCAACTTTCATATTTCTTGTAACTGAATTGCCATCACTACATGGGAGGTCGAGTGACTTCAACTCAAAAGATAACGTAGGTGGCTTCTCATACCTAATCTAGAACTACAGATCCTGCGGGCGTCATCAAATGCACCGCAACAATCCCCGACTCGCCCTCATTTGTTGACGGGTCAATAAACTCAATATCTGTTCCATTCAAGCCATCAAGAATCTCTGTCTTAAACCATGAGTCTGATAACTGCTCAGTGTCAGCAATCGTAATCTTCTCAATTGTGGCAACTGCCTTTCCATCTTGTGATGGGTGATCTGCGGTTAACCATTGAATGAAGAATGGGAGTTCGCGAGAATCAGTAATCTCATTAACGCCAATTTGCTTCCACTTAAGATCAATGCCATCTGGGCGTGTGCGGTGACCTTCGGTTGCGGTGCGTCCAAACTTCTCTTCAACTATTGAAATATTGTCAGTTGCAAAAACCCAGGTAAGCCAGCCGCCACCTTCTTGTGCTTTCTTACTAACAGCTTTACCCCAAGGGGTTTGCTCTGTTGCTGGGTGATCTAGTGGGCAGACAACTTCGATGTATTGACCGTTTTGAAGAGGCAGTGTGAAGTTGCGCGTGCCAAAGCGTGGGTGGACACCACCATCTACGAAGGTGCTGCCAAGGCGTGAGCCCAGGCGTTGAACTGTGTCGGCTAGTTGATCATGGGAAGTTACATATGAGACATGGTCTAAGCGCATGGGGAAATCTTGCCCTATGAAAGGGGGTGCTCATTACCATCTGGCCGCCTGCGGCGGCCTTGGTTTTATGCGTGAAAAAGAGGCTGGAATCTGCTTTTGTGGACTATCTAGCCAACACACACATCAACGCCTCAACGGTCAACAGCGGTGCTGCGTTATGGCTCAAGTTGGTCCTGGCATCCATGATGGCGTTGATCTTTTTGATGGTTGAGTGCGGCTTTGTCTTTGCAGCCGTTGCTCTAATTTCTTCTTCTAGCTCTTCATTAATCAGGGGGTCATTCGCACCTGCTTGAACCATCATGACATCTCGGTAGAAGGTTGCAATATCAAGTAACGCTGCATCTAGGCCATCGCGGATCATTCTCGTCTGTCTAGTCTTTTGTTCTTTCTCTAAATCTTTAATTGCTTTACTGCCACCAGTTGCCATGCCACGTCCTGTGGCACCTTTGCCATAGGAAAGAGATAGATCATCTACCTCTTTCTCATTTCTTTGCTCTGCTGCGTTTGTTGCTTGCTCTGTTGCAAGATCAACAAGTGTTTGTGCTGCAGCAAAGGCAGAAGAAATGCCTTGAAGAGTTAGAGGTAGTTTCATGATTGTGTTTCTGGTGTTGCGCACAGATTCGTTGTTGGCAAGGTAGCGAGCGCGACCGATGTGGCCTTGGCTCACCCTTGCTGCAAAATCTGCCATGACAGGTGAGATGCCATCGCGGGTTTGTAGAACACGTGCAACAGCTGTGTTAGATGGTGTGA
>Ga0214917_10002624_pt1 | contig 21636 bp, 16 predicted proteins | sample LL_1208_BB_MetaG_FD_177983 | JGI IMG/M metagenome (GOLD analysis project Ga0214917, IMG submission 177983) | Freshwater microbial communities from Lake Lanier, Atlanta, Georgia, United States - LL_1208_BB | ecosystem: Environmental > Aquatic > Freshwater > Lake | place: USA: Georgia | collected...
GCATTGCACGGCAGACGCTCGAGATCTACGCGCCACTCGCGGAGCGGCTCGGAATTTGGCAGATGAAGTGGGAGCTCGAGGATCTCGCCTTCAAGGCACTGGAACCGGAGCGGTACCACGAGCTGGCTAGCATGGTTGCCCTGCGTCGCGACATGCGCGCTGAATACGTTCAGCGTGCCATTGCCGTGCTTAAGCCTGAACTTGAACGCGCCGGAATTGAGGCCGAATTCTCAGGCCGCGCGAAACATCTCTACTCAATTCACAAGAAGATGGCGCGCCGATCAAGCGACTTTTCGGAGATCTACGACGTCTACGCCATTCGTGTGATCGTGGAGAGCCTCCGCGACTGTTACGCCGCGCTCGGCGCGGTGCATAGTGTATGGCGACCGATTCCCAATCAGTTCGACGACTACATCGCCGTTCCGAAGAACAACCTCTATCAGAGCCTACACACCGCAGTGGTGGCACTCGACGGGCGTCCACTTGAGGTGCAGATCCGCACGCGGTCAATGCATGAGGTTGCCGAAGTTGGAATCGCCGCCCACTGGCGCTATAAGGATGGCACGCAGCCAGATGCCGCTTACGACGCGAAACTCGCCTGGCTGCGACAACTCCTCGAGTGGCAACGCGACGTAACCGACGCGTCAGAATTCCTTGAGGGGATTCGCTTGGACGTCTTCCAAGATCAGGTTTATGTCTTTACGCCGAAAGGTGACGTCAAGGAGCTCCCAGCGGGTGCGACTCCGCTCGACTTCGCCTATCTCGTGCACACGGACATCGGCCATCGTTGTATCGGCGCAAAGGTAAACAACCGATTGGTGCCACTCGAGTATCGACTGAAGTCGGGCGACATCATTGAGGTGGTCACAGCGCGCGGGAAGCATGGGCCGAGTCGCGACTGGCTGAATGTGGCGACCACGCGCCAGGCGCGTAACAAGATTCGCCAGTGGTTTAAGCATCAAGAGCGTGACGAGAACGTTCTGCACGGTCGTGAGTCCCTGGAGCGCGAGCTCCGTCGCCTTGCCCGTACGACCCTCGAGACTATCGGTCGCGATCGTCTTGAGGAGGTCGCGAAGCAGATGAACCAGGGGAGCGTTGAGGATCTCTACGCTGCGATCGGCTACGGCGCCGTTGGGTCACAGCAGGTGGTTTCGCGCCTCGGTGTCGCGTCCGACGACACGAAGTTACTCTTGCCGTTGAGTACCAGCCCTACAGCGATCGCCCCAGCTGAACGCACGGGTGGGATTCGCGTGAAGGGTGTGCCCGATCTTTTGACGCGATTCGGCCGCTGCTGTCGTCCGCTCCCAGGCGACCCCATTGTTGGATTCATTACCCGAGGCAAGGGGGTCACCGTGCACCTCGCAAGCTGCGACGCCTCTACCTCTGCCCGAGAGGCGTCACGCCTCATCGACGTGGAGTGGGAGATGACTCCGGCCACTACAGAGAGCTACCCAGTGACGATTCGAATTGAGGGGCTTGATCGCACCGGTCTCTTGACGGAGATCACTCAGGTGGTCGCGGAGCAGAAGGTGAACATCTTGTCCGCTACTGTTCAGACATCAGGCCAAACGAATGCGGAGATGTTGATGACCCTTGCAGTTGGTTCCATTAGTGAACTGGCCCGTCTCATGGCTCGGCTCGAGCGTGTTCGGGGCGTGCGCAGCGTCTCACGGGAGCAGCATCAGTGAACACCTTCCAGTCTCCTCGCGGTCTGCGCGACCTGGTCGAACCACTCGCGTCAGCCCACGGTTGGGTAACAGATCGCGCCTGGGCTGTGGCTGATGCCGCTGGGTATGGGCGCATTGAGCTTCCGATCGCCGAAGAGAGCGCACTCTTTGAACGCGCCGTCGGTGGCACCTCTGACATTGTCGCAAAGGAGCTCTACCGGCTAGAGCCGCGCGGTGATGATTCCGTCACGTTGGCGCTTCGGCCCGAGGCTACCGCCGGCGCCGTTCGGGCCTATATCCAACACGGCATGCGCTCGCAGCCGCAGCCTGTACGCCTTGCGACGGTCGCTCAGCTCTTCCGCTACGACCGCCCACAGAAGGGGCGCTATCGCCAGTTCACGCAGTTTGATGTCGAGGCGATCGGTGACAGTGGACCCGGAATTGACCTTGAGGTGATTGAGTTGGGCGCCGCCTATCTGCGCGAACTTGGCCTCACGGACGTGCAGGTGCACTTGAACTCAGTCGGCTGCGCAACCTGCCGGCCTGCATACGTGGAGACGTTGCGCACGCACTTTGCGCCGATGGCGCACGAGTTGAGCGAGGTCGACCAGTCACGACTCGCCACCAACCCGCTCCGCCTACTCGATTCGAAAGAGCCTACAGCGGTCACGCGCGCCGCGAGCGCACCGCTCATTACGGATCACCTCTGCGCTGATTGCGCAGCGCATCACGCCGCGGTCACCGCCGGGCTGGCAACGATCGGCGTCACCGCTCAGGCCGCGCCGCGCCTTGTACGCGGCCTTGACTACTACACCCGCACCGCATGGGAATACCTCCTCCCCGGCGATCAGGGTCAGCAGGGGGCGCTGGGTGGCGGGGGTCGCTACGACGGCCTCGTTGAGCTGCTCGGCGGCACGCCAACGCCTGCGATCGGTTTCGCCATCGGTATCGACCGTGTGGTGCTTGCCCTCGAGGCGCGCGGACTCCTACGCGCAGACACCCGCGGCCCCGCGATTGTTGTTGCAGGCATTGAGCCTGAATCGGTAGCCGATCGTGTGGCGATCGCGAGCCAGCTGCGAGCCGCGGGGGCGAGCGCGCGGGCCGACGTCAGCACTCGCAAGATTGGGAAGCAGCTTGAGGGTGCCGTGCGCGATGGCGCGTTGGCGGTCATCATCGTCGAGCCAGATGGGCGCCTCACCTTGCGAGATCTCGTCAAGGCGAGCCAGGCGGAGCCAGCGGAGCGTGGCGGCGTGATCGCCGCAGCACTTCGGCTAGTGCAGAGTGAGGGGTAGGATGTCCGACGCCGCAAAACTGACGACGGGCCTTCGGAGCGACGTCTGTGGCGCACTGCGCGCGAGTGACGTCGGTCGGCGCGTGCGGCTCGCCGGTTGGATCCACCGCCGACGCGATCACGGCAGCCTCGTCTTCATCGATCTTCGTGACCGCTACGGCATCGTGCAGGTGGTCGTCGATGCGGCCGTCGCTCCCGATGCCCACGCCGCCCTCACCGACGCACGCAGCGAGTGGGTGATCGCCGTTGAGGGCACCGTTGCAGCGCGACGCGCAGGCACCGAGAACGAGAAGCTCGCCACTGGCGGGATTGAGGTTGCGGGCGAGAGCGTCACCGTGCTCTCGCAGGCCAAGACGCCACCCTTCTATATCAATGACACCGACGCTCCCGTCGACGAGAGCCTGCGGCTGAAGTACCGCTATCTTGACCTGCGCCGCGAACCGCTGCGTGACCGGATCCTTCTGCGCAGTGCCATGGTGCAGGCGATTCGCGAAGTGCACCACGAGCACGGCTTTGTTGAGGTGGAGACACCGATCCTGATCAAGTCGACCCCTGAGGGAGCTCGCGACTTCATCGTGCCGTCACGGCTACAGCAGGGGAGTGTCTACGCGCTGCCACAGTCGCCGCAGCAGATGAAGCAGCTCCTGATGGTCGCGGGCTTCGACCGCTACTTCCAGATCGCCCGCTGCTTCCGTGATGAGGACCTCCGCGGCGACCGTCAGCCCGAGTTCACGCAGCTCGACATTGAGATGAGCTTTGTGGACGAGGCGAGCGTGCGTGCCTACGTCGAAGCGATGGTGATTGAGGTGACGAAGCGCATCCGACCCGATCGCCCGATCCAGCAGTTGCCGCTCCCAACCTTCACCTATGACGAGGCGATGGAGCGCTACGGCTCCGACAAGCCCGACATTCGCTTCGCAATGGAGTTGATCGACCTTGGCGCGGCGCTCCCAGAGAGCACCGGGTTCAAGGTGTTTGACGAGACACGCGCTAGCGGTGGGCGTATCCGCGCCGTTCGCGTCGCTGGTCGCGGTGGGATCACTCGCTCTGATGTCGACGACCTGACCGAGCGCGCCAAGCGCTACGGCGCGAATGGGCTGGTGTGGATCGCGCTGCAGCCGGATGGCGAAATCCGCTCGCCGATCGCGAAGTTCCTTTCGCCAGAGGCGACCGCCGCGCTCTGGTCAGCAACGGGAGGCACAACCACGCATGCCGACGGCGATCTTCTGTTAATCGTCGCTGGGCCGCGTATCCTCTCGGCCGAAGTACTCGGTCGCCTGCGCGTTGAGGTTGCGCTTGAGCTCGGGCTCGCCGATCCGGATGTGCTCGCCTTCTGCTGGGTGCACCGCTTCCCGATGTATCAGTGGGAGTCGGAGTCGGGGCGATGGGATGCAACGCACAATCCATTCTCCGCACCGGTTCCTGAGCACCTCAACCTGCTCGCTACAACGTCGGGTGACCTTGCCAAGCGCAGCGAGGGCGATCCAGCGTCGGGAGCGCTCGCCCAGCAGTACGACATTGTGCTGAATGGCTGGGAACTTGGCGGCGGATCGATTCGTATCCACGATCGGGCGCTCCTAGAGCGCTCATTTGCTCTGATGGGCCATTCACTCGAAGATGCGCGGGCGAAGTTTGGTGCCCTGCTCGACGCATTTGAATACGGCGCGCCACCACACGGCGGCATCGCTATCGGCGTTGAGCGCTGGGCGGCGCTCCTCGCCGGTCAGATCAACATTCGCGAAGTGATGGCCTTCCCGAAGACGCAGTCGGGGAGCGACCTGATGCTCGAGGCACCATCGGAGCCGGATGCGAAGCAGTGGGCCGAACTCGGCCTCTCGGTGCGCCCGGCTAAGAGCTAGCGATCCTCAGCCTGGGAGCCACGCTGCTCCCAAGGATCAACAGTGTTCGTGTCTGCGGGCGGCGCCTCGTAGGCGAGTGATGCACGACCGTCAGAGGGGCTAATCGCACCCTCATCGCCGCACTCCAGCTGCACTTCCGGTGCATTGGCATGATTGATTGGTGTCAGGCGAATCGGGCCGGCCTCGCCGTTTCGTGAGGCAACCAGCACCTGCTCACTCTGTCGGCCATGCCCTGCAATGAGCGCCGTAATCGTTTCGGGGTCAACTCCCGCGTGGCTTACGGGGAGCGTGATGACCGCCGTCGTCCCAGCGACCTCACCGAGTGCGGCAGCTGCCACAGCGGCGAACTGGGCCGAGGGGGTGGAGCGGCTCAAGGTTGGGGCAACTTCGCCCGAGGAGAGACCTGAGATAAGGATCGGATGTGCACCGCCAGACCAGGCGGCTTCGACCAGTCGCGAGAGCTCTGGGCGGGCGTCCCCAGGGGTCGTTGGGGTGCCTGAAATGATGATGTGCGCAGCGACGGTCATGCCCAGAAGTATACGGGTCGGCGAAGCGTGCGAGAATCTGCCGATGACCACAGCAAATCCACCCGCAGGTCTCGTCGCGCAAACCGGCATCCGCACGGTCGGTATCGTCGCGCACGTTGACCATGGCAAAACAACACTGGTCGACAGTCTCCTCCGCCAGAACGGCGCATTCCGAGCTAACGAAGAGCTTGTTGAGCGCGTCATGGACAGCGGCGACCTTGAACGGGAGAAGGGGATCACGATCCTCGCCAAGGAGACCGCCATCGACTTCAAGGGGGTCCGCGTCGTTATCGTTGACACCCCAGGGCACGCCGATTTCGGCGGCGAGGTAGAACGAAGCCTCCTCGCGGTGGACGCGGTGCTCCTCTTGGTGGACGCCTCCGAGGGTCCACTCCCGCAGACGCGCTACGTCCTCTCAAAGGCGCTGGCGCGATCACTCCCCGTGATCCTCGTCATCAACAAGATCGACCGCCCAGACGCGCGCATCAAGGAGGTGATCGACGAGGTTTACGAGCTCTTCCTCGACCTCGGTGCGAATGAGCAGCAGATCGACTTCCCCATCGTCTACACAAATGCGCGCGCCGGCACCGCCACGCGCGACATGGAGAAGCCTGGCACCGACCTGATCCCACTGCTGGACTGCGTGCTTGAGACTGCACCAGCACCGATGCATGAGCCTGGTCACTCTCTGCAGGTGCTGATCACCAACCTTGCAGCGAACGACTTTGTGGGCCGCATCGCTGTTGGGCGCATTCGCAACGGCGTTGTTCGTAAGGGGGCAAAGATCACCATCATTCGCGATGAGAGTGCCGTGACGGGTACCGTTACCAGCCTTACCCTGCCACAGGGGATTGAGCGCGTGGAGGTTCCAGAAGCCGGCCCTGGCGAAATTGTCGGCATTGCGGGACTCGCCGATGTCGAGATCGGCGAAACGATCACCGATCCTGCCGATCCGCGCCCACTGGAGCGACTCCATGTTGATCCGCCAACGTTGCAAATGACCTTCGGCGTCAACACCAGCCCGATCGGTGGCAAAGATGGGAAGTTCCTCACGTCGCGGCAGCTCAAGGCACGACTTGAAAAAGAGGTGCTTGGCAATCCTGCAATTGAAGTGAGCCCAACCGACTCAGGCGAAGCCTTCCAGGTGCGCGGCCGCGGCGAGCTTCAACTCGCAATCCTTGTGGAGCAGATGCGTCGCGAAGGCTTCGAGCTCGAGGTCTCTCGGCCTGAGGTGCTTATCCATCGAACGGAGAACGGCATCGAGGAGCCATTTGAACAGCTTACGATCGACGTGCCGGTTGACTTCGTCGGCGTGATCACTGGCATCATGGCTGAGCGTCGGGCGCGAATGGAGAACATCCAGCACGGCGCAGATGGTCGCGCTCGTGTCGACTTCCTGATTCCAACGCGCGGCCTGATCGGCGTCCGCGGACGCATCCTGACCGAAACGCGCGGCACTGCACTGATCCATCAGCTCTCCGCCGGCTACAAGCCGTGGGTTGGTGAAATTCCGCACCGCACCAACGGTTGCCTTATCTCTGACCGAACCGGCGTCACCACAGGCTACGCGCTCTACGGGATTCAGGAGCGCGGAGAGCTCTTCGTGAACGAGGGCGAGCAGACCTATGAGGGGCAGATCATTGGCGAGAGCGCCAAGCCTGGCGATATGGATGTGAACGCCGTCCGTGAGAAGAAGCTCACCAACATGCGCACCCACTCACACGACGAGGCGATTCGCTTGACCCCGCCGCGCCGTATGGCGCTCGAGAACGCCCTTGAGTTCATCGGTCCAGACGAGCTCATTGAGGTGACCCCTTCAGCGTTGCGCCTGCGCAAGCGCCTGCTCAACGAGAACGACCGACGCCGTGATGCGGGCCGCCGCGCCGAGATGCGGGAGTCCCAGTAGCCTTCGTCCGATGACGCCAACCCGACTCTTCCTAGATCATGCGGCCGGATCGCCGACGCTCCCAGAGGTCGTCGACTTGATGGCTGAGCTCCAGCGCGCTGGGATCGGCAATCCTAACGGCGGCCATACCGAAGCCCGACGGGCACGAGCGATCCTTGATGATGCGCGCGCTAGCCTCGCCGAAGATTTCAGCGCCGAGCCACGTCAGATCACCTTCACCGCGACTGCTTCTGAGGCGCTCGCCCTCGGCCTGCACTCCGCCTTGTCGCCAACTGTTTCGCTTGTCACGACGGCGGGGGAGCACCGTGGCGCTCGTGCCCTGGCGGCGCAGCACGCCGCCGCGGGCGGCACCGTCGAGCTGCTCGGCCTCGACCCACAGGGTGTGATGCAGGTTGCAGCGCTTCGCACTGATCACCCTGGAGCCGTAGGGCTCTTCGCACTCGCCTCGGGCGAGGTCGGCACGATCCAGCCGTGGGCGACGTTCGCCACCGCGTGGCGCACATCCGGCGGCGGCGCACTTGTGGTCGATGCGGTGCAGGCCGCCTATCACCGCACACTCGACCTCCAGGAGACCGGAGCGGCACACCTTGTTGTCGGCTCCGCCAAGGTCGGTGGACCATTCGGCATCGCCGCGCTGATCAGCGCACCCAATACCAAAGTGCGACCACTCATCGTTGGTGGCGGTCAGGAGCGCGGCCGTCGCGGCGGCACAGAGGCAGTTGTGCTTGCCGCTGGATTCGCCGCCGCGTATCGCGCGCACCGCCTCCAAGCTGCACAAACACGCCAGCACCTCGCCGCGCTCACCGACGCGTTCGACGATGCCCTCGGCTCACTCACTTCCCTCGGACTGGTGCCAACTGGCGCGCCATTCACGAGCGAGGCTCGCCTCGTTGGACACCGTTCATATGCCGCCGACTGGGCGCTCGGGGATGACCTCGTGGCGGCGCTGGACCATGCAGGAATCGCCGCCTCAACAGGCTCCGCGTGCATTAGCGGATCACGCGAGCCATCGGAGGCACTCCGGGCCATGGGGCACAGCGAGGCGGAGTCCCGTGGCGGCCTCCGTCTCACCTTTGGACGCACATCAACAGTGGAGGAGGCACGTCACGCCGCAGGGGTTGTGCGCTCTGTGTTAGAGCGCGTGCGCACGGCGGTGCCAGCATGACGTTGGTGACGACAGCACGTGGCGGACTCCCCACTGGCTGGCAGGCGGCACCTCAGGCAACTACGCCAGAGCGTGTCCTGGTTGCGCTTTCAGGTGGCGTTGACTCTTCGGTTGCCGCCGCACTCTTGGTTGAGGCAGGCCATGAAGTGGTCGGTGTGTGGATGCGACTTCACAACGCAGCCGATCAGCGCGACGGTCACCGCAAGAGCTGCTGCACCCTTGATGCCGCCGATGATGCGCGTCGCGTTGCCGATCATCTTGGTATCCCGTTTCATATTCAAAACCTTGAGCAGGAGTTTGCCGATGCGGTTCTGGAACCGTTCGTTGCGGCGTATCAGAGCGGTGAGACGCCAAGCCCTTGTGTTGGGTGCAACACCGCGGTGAAGTTCGGTGCGCTTGTTGGCAAGGGGAGCGCCCTCTTCGGCTGTGATGCCGTCGCGACTGGGCACTATGCACGTCGCGCTGTCTCTGATGACGGGCGCTCATGGCGACTGCGTGCCGCCGTCGACACGGAGAAGGATCAGACCTACTTCCTGCACGGACTCGACAGCGCTGCGATTGCGCGTGCGCGATTCCCGCTGGGCGGCTTGACGAAGCCTGAGGTGCGCGAGATCGCACGTTCGCGCGGCCTCGTCACGGCGGAGAAGCCCGAGAGTCAAGAGATCTGTTTCGTCCCCGACGGCGATTACCGCAGCCTATTGCGCGATCGTGGTGCCGCACGTGGTGCGGGCGAGGTCCTTGACGAGTCGGGCGCCGTCGTCGGAACGCATGCTGGAAGCGAAGGGTTCACCGTTGGGCAGCGCAGGGGTCTCCCAGGGAGTGGTGTTTCAGCGCGCTATGTCAGCTCGGTTGACCCCGTGACGAATCGGATCACCATTGCGCCACGTGCAGCACTTGATGTGCGCAACATCGCACTGGTTGAAGCGGCCACCCCAGAGGGCCCCATCAGTGATGGAGCGGAGGTCCAGGGCCTGGCGCGCATTCGACATCGCGGTGCGCTCGCCCAGGGCACGGTGACAGGTCTCGGTGGCGGAGCCGCAACGCTCGCGCTGAACGATCCGCTCTGGGCACCATCGCCAGGGCAGACGGTTGTGCTCTATGACGGGGAGACGCTCGTCGCTGGCGCGCGAATTGCCCGACCGCAACGCTCCGCATGATTGAACCGGCGCCGCTTCTCATCGCCCTCTCAGTCGGGGTGGCGCTGCTCGTTGGCAGGCTTCTCTCAGCGCGTGCATCCCTCCCGGTCGGGCTGCTGGGTGCGGTAGTTGGCGCCTTGATTTTGCAGGTAGCGGCCGAGCGGCTGCTTGGCGGTCTCTACCCTGTCGGCGGCACCGCCTGGCCGGCCCCGCTGGTCGGCGCGATCTTTGGCGAGCGGCTCACTGCACGAATTGCAACTGATTGGGATCGAGGGCAGCGCCCCTAAGGCGACGATCTCCTCGGGTACACTCCGAGCGTGGAACGCGATCCTCGAATCCCAACGCAGAGCGCCGCCGACCTTCGGTCTCGGTTCGTGGCGTTCTTCGAGGCGCGTGGACACACCCAGGTCCCGAGCGCTTCACTGGTTCCCGCTGGCGACGCCACCCTCCTCTTCACGAACTCCGGGATGGTGCAGTTCAAAGAGCTCTTCAGTGGCGCCGAGACTCGTTCGTATCGCCGTGCGGTTGACTACCAGCGCTGCCTCCGCGTTGCCGGGAAGCACAACGACTTTGAAGAGGTTGGCCGAACGCCGCGACACCACACCCTCTTTGAGATGCTCGGCTCCTGGTCGTTCGGCGACTACTTCAAGCGCGACGCGATCCTCTGGGCCTGGGAGTTCCTCACCGTCGAGGCGGGGATCCCCGCCGATCGCCTCGCTGTCACGGTCTACAGCGACGACCAAGAGTCGGCCGACATCTGGTTGAAGGAGGTTGGCGTTCCTGCTGATCGCCTCGCGCGCTGGGGCGACGTTGACAAGGGGAACGATGCGAACTTCTGGCGCATGGCGGAGACCGGCCCGTGTGGTCCCTGCTCCGAGATCCACTTCGATCGCGGCGCAGATCTCTCGTGTGGTGCTGACTGTCTGCCCGATCACTCCGAGCACTGCCCGCGTTGGCTTGAGGTGTGGAATCTCGTCTTCATGCAGTACGAGCAGCATCCCGATGGTCGACGCACCGAGCTCCCATTCAAGAGCGTTGATACGGGCATGGGCCTGGAGCGACTCGCCAGCGTTTCGCAGCAGGTGCTCTCCAACTACGACACCGACCTCTTCCTGCCGATCCATGCGGCAATGCGCACGATCACCAAGCACTCCATGGCGGAGTTTGACGCGCAGCGTTTCAGCTATCAGGTGATCGCCGATCACTCGCGCGCTGTGACGTTCTTGCTCGCCGACGGTGTGCGACCGGGGAATGAGGGGCGTGGCTACGTCTTGCGCCGCATCATCCGCCGCGCAGTCCGCCATGCGCGACTGCTTGGCATCACCAAGCCATTCCTCGGCACCATTGCTCGCGAGGTTGTGGCAATCATGGGACCGTCGTATCCGTACCTGCGCGATGCAGAGTCGGCGATCCTTGAAGGGATCGAGCGCGAAGAGGCGCAGTTTGCGCGCACGCTCGATGCCGGCTCAAGCCTGCTCGGCGATGCACTCGTCGAACTCGGTGCAGGGGAGAGCGTCGTTGGCCGTCGCGCCGACGATCTGCCAGCGGCAAGCCCAGTGCTCGCTGGCGAAATCGCGTTCAAATTGCACGACACCTTCGGCTTTCCGATTGATCTCACCGTTGAGCTCGCCGCTGAGCGCGGTGTCGCTGTTGACCGCGCCGGTTTCGAGAGCGCCCTCGCCGAGCAGCGTGAACGCAGCCGCGGTGGCAAGAAGGCCGCCCTTGCGGAGATCGCTGTGATGACCGCCCTCTACGAAGAGATCTTGCGACGTGTCGGCGAGACTGAGTTCGTTGGCTACGAACATCTCGAAACTAAGAGCACTATCGTGGGACTCCTTCGCGATGGTGCCGAGGTCCCTGCGCTAGCGGCCGGGGAGGAGGGTCAACTGATTGTTGACCGGACCCCCTTCTACTCCGAGCGCGGTGGGCAGGTGGGCGACGCGGGGCAGATCCTTGATGCCCGTGGAACGCTCATCGCTGAAGTTAGCGATACGCAGCGCCCAGTCGGCGCACTCACGGTTCACTCTGTCAAAGCTGCAGCGGCTCTCAAGGTGGGCGATGCCGTCGCCTTGCGCGTGGATGCGGTTCGGCGCGCCGCCACGATGCGTAACCACACCGCGACACACGTGCTGCACCGGGCGATCCGCATTGTGGCGGGGGCAGAGGCGAAGCAGCGCGGCTCACTTGTGCATCCCGACTACCTACGCTTCGACTATCCCCTTGAGCGTTCACTCACACGAGATGAACGCGATCAGACTGAGGCCGAGGTTCGCCGCGCCATTCGCGAGGATATGGCGGTCGTCGTTGCACACATGAGCATGGGCGAGGCGGTCAAGGCTGGTGCCGATGCCTTCTTTGATGAGAAGTACGGCGAGGTCGTGCGCACCGTCCGCATGGAGGAGTACTCCCACGAACTGTGTGGTGGCACGCACTGTCGCGCCACCGGTCAGATTGGGAGCTTTGTGATCACGAGCGAGCGGAGCATTGGATCTGGCCTTCGCCGTATTGAGGCGCTCACGGGAGCGGCCGCTGACGAATTCCTACGACGGCAGTCACGCACCCTTGAGGCGAGCGCCGAGGCGGCGGGCGCCCAAGACCCCTACACCGTGCCGCAGCGCATCGCCGCCCTGCAGGCGGAGCTGAAGGAGGCGAAGCGTCGCGCGAAGGCTGGCGGCTCGGTCCGCATTGACCTTTCCGCTCTCGCTGCGCAGGCGACGAAGCAGGGTGAGATCTCACTCCTTGTGACGACGCTAGATGTTGAAGATGACGAGGCCCTGAAGGAGGCGGCGAAGCAGCTCCGCAAGCACATGGGGTCTGGCGTCCTTGCGCTCGTACGCCCTGCCGAAAGCCCGGAGATCTTCGTCTCCGTTGAGGGGAGTGCGGAGCATGACGCTGGTGCGCTCGCTGCCGCTGCGGCAACCGCACTCGGTGGGCGTGGAGGTGGGCGACCGGCGATGGGGCAAGGTCGAGGCGCCGTCGGTAGCAGCGCTGAAGAGGCGGCGAACGCGCTCGCCAAGGCAATCGGCGTTGCGGTGACACGTTCATGAGCGCTACGACGCCACGCCGCTCTCTTGGCATCGATCTCGGCGAACGCCGCATCGGTCTTGCCATTCGCGAAGACGTGGCAGCCCCGCGTGGGCTCCCAACGATGATGCGTCGACCTACCGCGTCAGCTGACGCCGAGCGACTACGCACCATCGCCGTCGAAGGGCGCGTGACGGAGCTTGTGGTGGGACTTCCACTGCACAGCGATGGCAACCTGAGCCCGCAGGCAACTGCCACGCTGCACTGGGCAACCGAGGTTGCCGAGGCGCTGCAGCTGCCGATCACCTTCGTTGACGAGCGCTACTCGTCGCAGCGCGCGGAAGCATCGCTCGGTCGAGCGGCGCGAGGGAGTAACGGTGGCGCACCAGGCCCAGCGCGACGTGAGGCGCGCCGCGCTGCCGTTGATCAAGAGGCGGCGCGACTGATCCTTGAAGATGCGCTCAATCCAGAACTGCTCATCGACCCGACCACGCTGGCCGTTGACGTGCGGGAGTCGGCCCGATGAGCCGAACGCCGATTGTGCGCGCTGTGGCTGGCCTACTGATAGTTGCGGTACTGCTCCGCGTCGCAGCCCCGCCACTCATTGGTGACACGCTGGTCTCGGCGGGTGTGCGCTCCCCAGGAATCGCCACGCTACCAATCATTAGTGACATCATTAAGGAGCGTCTCGGCACACGCACGACTGCTCCCGCCGGAAGCGATACCACCTTGGTGACTGTGGAGATTGCCTCAGGCACCGGGACCGCCGCCATCGCTAACCAACTGCTTGAGACTGGCCTGATCGCCGACGAGGTTGGCTTCATCTATGCGGTGCGTGCAGCTGGCCTTGACGGCAAACTACAGGCGGGAACGTTCAAGGTGGCAGCCTCTATGACCCCCACCGAGGTTGCGACCGCGCTGACTGATCCCTATCGCGAGCCAGCGATCGGTGTCGACATTCGCGCCGGACTTCGCATCGAGCAGGTCGTTGCGAAGCTGACCACGCTGGAGCTCCCGTTTGAGCCAGCAGATGTGCTGACCATCCTGCGCGATCCGAGCGCCGCGCTCATCGCCGATTACCCATGGCTTGACTTGCCGAAGGGGGGAACCCTCGAGGGTCGCCTCGGCTCCGGCTCCTTGAGCGTCCCTGTTTCGGCTACTGCAGAAACGTTCGTGCGCATCCTGCTTGATCGCTTCGCACAGCAGGTGCCGGAGCAGTATCGCGGGAGTTCTGGCGGCTATTCGTTTAATCAGATCTTGACCCTCGCTTCTATCGTTGAGAAGGAGGCTGCCGTCGATGATGAGCGACCTCGAATGGCCGGTGTGTATACCTATCGTCTGCAGCTTGGGCAGGGGCTCTTCGCTGATCCCTCCATCATCTGGGTTGCCGACTCCGCGGCACTCCGCAAACTGAAGTTGTCAAAGTGGGCAAGCTACGAGTTCTGGAAGTTCCCTGCAAAACCGTATTCGGGGCTGATCCCACCGCGCGTTCCCGCTGATCTCGTACCGTGGAATACCTTCGTTCGGGGCGGAATTCCGCCAGCACCGCTCTGCTCCCCAACGCTGGCCTCCATCGCTGCCGTGCGCAAGCCCGATTCGAGTCGGAAGGAGCTCTACTTCGTGCTGATCCCAGATAGCGGTGGCCGTCACGACTTCAGTAAGACGCTTGCGGAGCATGAGGCGAAGGCTCGAAAGTACGGCTGGAAGTAATGCGCGTTCGCACTTCACTGCCGCTGCCTGAAGAGTTTGCTTCCGCCCCAACTACAGAGGACCTTGAACGATGGCGCGCCGCCGATCATGGAGCGCGGCCGAATCGCCTTGCCGCTCTCCGTGCACGCGCAGCCGAGGAACGTCTTGACGCGCTGCTCCTGACCTCACATGCCGATGCGCGGTACTTCTCGGGAATGGAGTTCGGGCCGAATGAAGAGCCCGTCGCCGGTTCTAGTGGCTGGCTGTTGGTCAGTGGCGACGATCTCGCCGTGCTTGTGGACTCGCGATACGCCGTGCAGGCACGACGCGAGGCGCCGTTGGCTACGGCACTTGACTATGGCAGCGATGCGGGCGAGACGATCGGTCGCTGGTTGGTGGCGCACGGTGTTCAACGTTGTGCGCTCGATCCGCAGGCGGTTCGACACGCCGTTTGGGAGCGCATCGCTGCGACTGCGACGGGCGTCGAACTCGTTCCGGTGAAGGGGTTCGGCGGCGTACAGCGCGCGCGCAAAGAGCCAGCGGAGTTCGAACGAATCACCGCCGCCTGTGCCGTAGCGGACCGCGCACTAGCTCGGATCTTGCCCCAGATTCGCCCAGGAGCTACCGAGGCGGCACTGGCGTGGTCTCTGGAGCGCGGCATGCGTGAAGACGGTGCTGAGGCACTTGCGTTCGACGTGGCTGCCCTCGCTGGTGGCAACGCCGCACTGCCGCATGGAAGTCCGGGGGCTCGCGAGCTGGTGCGTGGCGAGGTGATCCTCTTCGATTTCGGGGCGCAGGTTGCCGGCTATCGCAGCGATATGACCCGCACCCTTTTCGTGGGGGCGGCGAGCGATGCAGACCTTGCACTCTACGAGCAGGTGCACCGCGGCCAGGCCGCAACCGTGGACCTGCTTCGACGCGCCATTTCGGGGCCGAACGGCGTACTCCCTTCGGGTCGCAGCTGCGATGAAGAGACGCGGCGAGCGATGGGCTCAGGGGTCGGCATCTACGATCACGGACTCGGGCACGGCATCGGCCTGCAGACGCACGAGGCGCCCAGCCTCTCTCGTGCCGCGAGTACGGAGCCGCTCCCATCACCAACCGTCTTTAGCGTTGAGCCGGGGATCTACCTCGAGGATCAGATTGGGATTCGCATTGAAGACCTCGTTGCCGTTGATGCCACGAAGGGAACGCTGGAGCTGCTCACACGCTTCCCATCGGATCCCATAATCGTCGGCTGACGGCTAGAATGCCCCAGATGCAGACGTTGCCGCAGCGCACGGCCCAGTAGAGGAGAGTCCAATATGATCTCAACCGGTGAGCTAAAAAAGGGTGTCGTGATTGAGCTTGAGGGCGACCTCTGGCAGATTCTCGACTACCACCACATCAAGATGGGACGTGGCTCTGCGCAGGTTCGCATCAAGTTCCGCAACGTCCGCAAGCAGTCCATCGTTGAGAAGACCTTCCAGGCGGGCGAAAAGTTCCCACGCGCCACGATGGAGCGTCGCACCGCCCAGTTCCTCTTCTCTGAGGGCGACGACTACACTTTCATGGACACAGAGACCTACGACCAGTTCGTGATCACGGCAGAGCAGCTTGGCGATGCAAAGGAATACATCAAGGATGGCTTGCAGCTCGACCGAGTCAGCTACGAGGGCGAGACGCTTGGCGTCGAGCTGCCAATCAACCTTGACCTGACCGTGACTGAGACTGACCCAGGATTTGCTGGTGACACGGCCACTGGCACACGAAAGCCGGCCACCCTCGAGACAGGTCTGGTCGTCCAGGTACCGCTCTTCGTTAGCGTGGGTGATGTCATTCGCGTTGATACACGAACGGGCGAGTACCAGACGCGCGTCTGAACCCGTTTGACGGCCCCGTCGAGGCGCTCAGCGTCTCCGAGGTTGCCGCGCGCATCAAGGAGCGTATCAGCGCCGATCCGTCGTTAGTTGATTGCGCCGTTGCTGGCGAGGTGCAGAGTGCCATGCGCAGCTCTGCGGGGCACGAGTACCTCACGCTGCGAGATGAGGAGTCCACCCTCGATGTGGTGCGCTTCCGCGGCGCCATTCGCCCGGGCGAAGAGACACCAGCAGTTGGCGAGATCGTCGTGGTTCGTGGTCGCATTGATCTATACAGCCCGCGAAGCCGCTATCAACTAGTCGCGACAGCCGTGGAGCGATCTGGTGGGATAGGCCTCATGTCGCGAGAGCTTGAAGCGCTCAAGCGAAAGCTACAGACCGAAGGTCTCTTCGATAACGCACGGAAGCGGCCGATCCCACACTCGCCACGCGGCATCGGATTGATAACCTCAACGTCTGGTGCTGTATTGCATGACGTGCTGCGGGTGCTTCGCCGCGACGCGCCCCTGGCCCGCTTAGTCGTTGTGCACACCGCAGTGCAAGGTGCGGGTGCCCCCGAAGAGATCGCCAAGGCGATTGCGCGCATCGACGCCTGTGCCGTCAAGGAGCGGCGCAGTGGTCGGCCCGATGCCATCAGTGTGCTCCTCTTGGCGCGTGGTGGCGGCTCTAGTGACGATCTCGGTGCATTCAACGCTGAGGTGGTGCTGCGCTCAATTGCCGCCTCAGCGACCCCGCTGATTTCCGCGGTTGGGCATGAGTCGGACGTCACGCTTGCCGACCTAGTCGCAGATCTGCGCGCCGGAACGCCGAGCATTGGCGCCGCCGCGCTCTCCAGTGATCTTCTGCAAACGCGACATGACCTTGCGCGAGTGCTGGATCGTGGCGGTCGGGCCTTGACGTTCGCGCTTGACCGCTCGGAACGTCAACTGCAGATGGTGGCGCGCGCCCTCGATGATGTTGGGCTATTCGACCGTCTTGAGCGGGCACGAGAGCGCGTCGCACAACTCTCAGATGATCTGGCTCGTGCCGCGCTCGCACGCCTCCAAGCTGCTGCGAACGGCCTTGGGGAGCTGGACCTCCTTCTCGGGGCCCTCTCGCCCCAGCGGGTTCTCGCACGGGGGTACGCGATTGTGGCGGGGGATGGGGGAAGGGCGGTACGCTCTTGGCGAGATGCCCCGGTTGGGACGTCGCTACAGATCCGCTTGTCGCAGGGTGCCGTACGGGCAACCGTGACAGAGCGGGTGAGGGAGGTGGCTGATGGCGAAGCGTAAGGTCACCTCGGCACGCGCCGCCCGACGCGTGGAGACCGATGCCACGCTCCCTGCAACCTTCGAGGCGACCGTTGCGGAACTGCGCTCCATCGTGGATGATCTCGAGACGCACGATGCAGATCTTGAGGCTGCAGTGGGGCAGTACGAACGAGGTGTCGCGCTTCAAAGGCACGCCGAGTCGCAGTTGAAGGCGGCGCGCCTGCGGGTCGAAGAGTTGCTCCCAGATGGCTCAACGGCCCTGAGCGACGACGAAGTGGAGGACGAGGATGCCTGACGAAGGGGTCGCACTGCGCGCCGTTGGCGCTGACTCCCTGCTCGCTCGCCTAGATGGCCCCGCCGGCCTGAAAACGCTCTCGAGCGCCGAGCTCGACCAGATTGCCGAGCAGATCCGGACGGCGATTATCGCCACTACCGCCGTTACGGGCGGACATCTCGGGCCGAGCCTCGGTGTTGTCGAGCTAACGGTCGCCCTTCATCGAGTGATGAACTCCCCGGTGGATCGCATCGTCTTTGACACCGGCCACCAGGCGTATCCGCACAAACTGCTCACCGGTCGACTTGCGCGATTCGGCACACTTCGTCAGCTTGGCGGCATCGGCGGCTTCCCACGCCGCACTGAGTCCCCACATGATGTGTTTGATGGCGGCCATGCCGGCACTGGCATCTCGATTGGCCAAGGGCTCGCGTTGGCGCGCGACGCTCGCGGCAGCAACGAGAAGGTGGCCGTGGTCGTTGGCGACGCTGCGTTGATGAGCGGACTAAGCCTTGAGGCACTCAACGATATTGGCGATCGCGGGACACCGCTGCTGATCGTTCTCAATGACAACGAGATGTCAATCTCGCCGACGGTCGGCGCAATCTCCTCCTATCTATCAAAGGTGAAGCTCTCTGGTCGCTGGCGCGAAAGCAAGAGCTGGTACGACCGCACCGTATCGCGTGTACCACTCGTTGGGAAGCAACTCGCCGCATCGTCCAAGCGACTGCGTCGCGCAGTGGTGGCGTTCATGCAGGAGCCAGGGCGTCTCTTTGAAGATCTCGGGATCACCTACGTGGGAGTTCTCGACGGTCACAACCGGGCACAACTCGAAGAGGCATTCGCGAAGGCTTTCACCATGAACGGCCCCGTGATTGTGCATGTGCTGACGCAGAAGGGTCGCGGCTACCGTCCGGCAGAAGTTGATCCAATCACCTTCCACGGTGCGGCTCTCCCCAAGGTCCCAGTTGGCGCGACCGATAGCTACGGCAAGGCTGGCGCTGATCCGATCGCAACGCCGGCCAAGGTGCCGAACTACACCGCCTTCTTCGCCGCCGAAGTGGTTGCCGCCGCTGCGACTGACCAGCGCATCGTTGCTATTACCGCAGGGATGCCAACAGGAACCGGCCTCGACAAGTTCGCTGTGGCCTATCCAGACCGCTTCTATGACGTTGGCATCGCCGAGCAGCATGCTGTCGCTGCGGCAACCGGTATCGCCATGGGTGGCGGCCGACCAGTCGTTGCGATCTATTCAACCTTCCTGCAGCGTGCCTGGGACCAGATCGTGCACGACGTCTGCCAGAACGATCAGCCAGTCCTCATCGGGGTAGACCGCGCAGGGCTCGTTGGCGAAGACGGCACCAGCCATCAGGGAATGTTCATGCTCACTGCCCAGCGTCAGATCCCGCGGCTCTTGATCGCATCGCCAAAAGATGAGCAGCAGCTTCGCTCGCTGGTTCGCACCGCACTGGCACAGGATCATCCATTTGCCCTGCACTACCCACGAGACAGCGTGGTGGGTGTTCCAGAGGTGGCTCCAACGATCCTGCCGGTTGGCGTTGCCGAGGTGCTTGAAGAGGGGAGCCAGATCGCGATCATGGCCTTTGGGCCGATCATTCAACGGGTCGCGCCTATCGCGGCGCGTCTGCGCGCCGAGGGGATCTCCGTCGCGGTCGTCAACGCAATTTGGGCGAGTCCACTTGATCACGCCATGGTGCGCCGGTATGGCGAGACCGCCGACCTCATCGTGACGCTCGAGGAGAGCGTTGAAGCGGGCGGCTTTGGTGGTGCCGTTGTTGAGTCGCTGGCGGCGCACGAAGCGGCTACGGGGCGCCGCGTCAAGGCCGCCGTCGACACCATCGGGATCCCGGCTGGCAGCTTCGTCGACCACGGCAGCGTCTCAGATCTCCGCACACTGATCGGCCTTGATGAGGCTGGGATTGAGCGCCGCATTCGAGCCGCCTGGAGCGTGCGCAACCAGTAATCCTCGCCGTTCGCCGCGCCCCGAAGCCCCCTGCGGGGAACGCGAACGCTGATTCTCATGTGCGATGATGTGGGCATGCGCCGCTTCGGATTTGTCTACAACCCGACCAACGACCTTGCCCAAGAGGCGTGGGATGAGGCTGCCGGCTGGTGCGCCGCCAACGGAGTGGAGTACTGGGGGCATGCCGCCGAAGAGGTTGCTGTAGTCCGTTCAGCGCTCCCCGACACCGAGGTCTTGATCTCATTCGGCGGCGACGGCACCTTTTTGCGCGCCGCCTCTGCCGTTGCTGGCACCGCCACCCCGCTGCTCGGCGTCAACCTAGGCAAGATCGGGTTCCTCGCGCGCGCTGAAGCCTTCCAGATCGAACCGACCCTCGACGCGCTCCTTGCCAAGCGCTGGTCAACGCAGCCCCGCATGGCGCTCCGCGCAACCATTCACCATGGTGATGGACGCACCGAACAGATTGACGCGTTGAATGATGTGGTGGTCGCGCGCGGTCGCCTGCCCCGCGTCCTTCGGCTTGATGTGGCGGTGGGGGAGAGCCACCTAGCGACCTATATTGCCGACGGCGTGATCGTCTCCTCGCCGACTGGCTCAACCGGCTACTCATTCTCAGCGGGTGGGCCAATTCTCGAGCCGACGAGTCGCAATCTCATCGTGACGCCAATCGCTGCCTACCTTGCCACGCTGCGCTCGGTCACCGTCTCTGCAACACAAACGGTGACGTGCACGATTGTGCATGGTGAGGATGCGGTCGTCTCCATCGACGGCTGGATCGATCAGCCCCTCACGATCGGTGATCGCGTCTCAGTGACCGAAGCTGCGCAGCCAATCAACTTCGTCGAGCTACAGGGCGCCGCCCCATTCTGGGATCTGGTCCGCCAGAAGGTCGACCTTCTCCCACGGTGAGTGCGCCGAAGGGTTCGCACATTCGCGAGCTTGGCGTGGCCGGCCTCGCAATCATTGATGCGGTCCGTGTTGAGTTTGGACTCGGCCTCACGGTGCTCACCGGCGAAACTGGAGCGGGCAAGTCACTCCTTGTTGACGCGCTTGCGCTCGCGCGTGGTGGTCGCGGAGACTCAGGTGCCGTACGCGCCGGATCTGACCGTCTCCGGGTCGACCTGCAGATCTCCTCTCAGGGGCGGGATCAGATCGCCGTTCGTGAGGTCTATGCCGAAGGGCGTTCTGTGGCCCGCATCGACGACGAACTGGTGACGATCGGTCGCCTCGCTGGCGAGATTGGCCCTCTTGTTGATATTCATGGTCAGCATGACCAGCAGCGCCTCGGTGACCCAGCACGACAGCGCGACCTGCTCGATCGTTGGTCAAAGGCCGATGGGCATCGTGCCGAAGTGGCGAGTCTCATTCAGCAGCGCGGCGCCCTACGCGAGGAGCTCCAAGGTCTCGGTGGCGATGACGTGCGTCGCCTCGCTCTGTTGGAGGTTGCACGCACAGAGCGCGACGATCTTGAAGCGGCCAACGTGCGCGAGGGGGAAGAGGCCGAACTGAAAGAAGAGTTGCGCCGCGCCTCAAACAGCGAGCGAATTTCCGCCCTGCAAGACGAGCTGCGCGAGGCGCTGAACGAGGATCGCAGCGGCCTCCGCGCCCGTGCGGCAGCCGCCGAGCGGATCGCTCGCGAGCTGGCCCGGCTCGATGGCGATGCCACGGCGCTGCAAGAGCGGGTGAGCGCCCTCTCCATTGAAATTGATGACCTTGGTCGTGAGGCTGCTGGGCTCACACCCTTCGCTGGAGGTGCGCGCAGCCTAGGTGAACTCGAGGACCGACTAGCGCTGCTCCTGGCGCTGCAGCGACGCTTCCGCACTGACGAGGCGGGCCTCCTCATGGCGTTGACACGCGCGCGTGAAGAGGTAGAGCGTCTCGATGGTGCAGAAGAGCGAAGGACCGCAATTGCTCAGCAGCTCACGGTGCTCAATACCCGTATCAGTGAGGCCGCCACGGCGCTTCGCGCGGTGCGTCGCGCAGGTGCTACCACGCTGACATCTGC
>Ga0214917_10002625_pt1 | contig 21620 bp, 8 predicted proteins | sample LL_1208_BB_MetaG_FD_177983 | JGI IMG/M metagenome (GOLD analysis project Ga0214917, IMG submission 177983) | Freshwater microbial communities from Lake Lanier, Atlanta, Georgia, United States - LL_1208_BB | ecosystem: Environmental > Aquatic > Freshwater > Lake | place: USA: Georgia | collected...
CCACCCTCTGGCTCTCCAATTTCTAGTGTTGCAATTACACCAAGACCGTAGCCAGTGTCGTCCCACATATCAAATTCACGAATAGATTCCATAAGAATCCAAGCGTCAACTACAGAAATTTCACTGCTCTCTTGTATTTTAGAACCAGCAGGTGGTCTACCATTTTGACCAACAGTAGGGATTTCACGAGATATGCTGACAGCAACAGTTGCACTTCTGGGAACGTTACAACGCTGAGGCTGTGCAATTTCATCGCCAGGAGAGCCTAAGTACATTCCCATAAAAGAAACTACTACTTGGTCGCAATCTACTGGTGGCTGTCCGATGTTCCAATAGCGTCTATTGGGAAGTGGAACGTTGTAAGACTGGAAGACAGACTCTACTCTTTCAAGTATTCCGTCCATCATATTCTTTAAACGGAGAGCCTCCTCAGTAAACTCTGATGTTACTAGGGGCTGTGTCATTGTTACTCCGCTTCGGTATCTACAGTTTCTTCAACAGCAGGAGCCTCTTCAACTACTACTTCTTCGACTACTACTGGAGTCTCCACAACTGCAACTTTTTCCTTCTTAACTGGCTTTTCAACCTTAGTTACAGGCTTTACTACAGCATTAGGCTTTACGCCAGTGTTCATTGACTCAGCGGTGAAGTTTGTCTGAATGTGTGCCATTTTTATACTTTCCTTAGTGATTGGTATATATCTATTGTAAAACTATACGACTGTGTTGATTTTTAGGTTTCCGCTAGTAATAAGCACGACGCTGTTATTTGTGTGAGTAGCGTACAAATCCCAAGAACCTGGGTCTACTCTGCCCAGCGTATTGTTAGCGTCGTTATAGCCAACCGTAAGAGTTATTGTAGAAGCGTTGGCATTGACTGTAGCCGAAGTAGCACCTAAGTCTTTGGAATTCATCCCTGAGTAACTTTTAACAGTAAGGCTTGGAGTCCAGCCAGCCTGTGACGTAAGGAACGTGGCATTTATGTTAGAGAGACCTAAAGTAATAGATTTAGTAGAAGTTGCACCAGCGTTTACCGTTATGTCTTTAGTTGCACTAACTGTGTAAACAGCAGTTTTTGGAGTATAGCGACGTGCTCTAGGAGCGTCAACAGAAAATACCTTTGCCTTGGCACGAGCCTTGTCAGGGTTTGCAGTCTTAAGGAATAAGTCAATTGCATACAAACCTGTACGCATATCGTCAATAAAGTCTTGGCTATCCAAGATTGTGTAAGAGACACCCTGACGAGATACAGAAGTAATACGCTGAGGAAGAGCACAGTCTTCGTCATTCCACAACTTTGCCAACTCAATGGCTAGGGTTCTTGCTGCCATCTTTCCAGAAGTTGGAGGTAGAGAACCGTAAGAATAAGTGATTTCAGTATTGCAAGGAGTCCAAGGTGCACCTACTGAAATTTGCACAGTTGAGTGGTCTACTAAGTAATAGTAGGAAGGGTCTAGAACTTCACCAAGGCGGTTACGAATTGAGTGGATTTCAGTGACAGGACCTCCACGCAATTTGATTCTAGATTCTGGAGAAATACCATCAACAGTTAGTGAAGAGTATTCATCAAAATCAAAACTATCTCGTGGTATGTCATAAACGCTTCCGTTGAAGAGCAAGGCATCAGTGGTGTGCGTTGAGTTACCAATGCGACCACGACGTAGCACACAGGTATAGCGTTCAGTGACAGTTGTTACTCCAGAAAATTTGCGACCAGACATTGCCCATAGCAAATATGATGCAGTCTCGGCAGCCTCTTGTGCAAACTCGGTGTTGGCGTAATCGCCGAGTTCTGATGGTTGAATCCAAAGTGCTGTCATTTTAAACCTTAGGTAAAAAGTAAGGCGACGTGTTTATGGTTTTTGTAGCACCAAAACACGCCGCCTTCCTTATTTAATTTATGAAGCCTCGTTCGAACGAATTACGAAGTCGACGTTGTTGTCTGGGTTGTAGACGATGTTACCAGGTACGTTGTATGCACTCGTACTGTTAGGTGTTGCACCACCGTACTTGGTGTCTAGAGCATCACTTGTCACAACAGTGTAGGCAGGAGCCTCAGTTGGCTGGTTCACAAGTGTTAGACGGCTGTACTTGTCAAGGGTAGCGGTTAGGCTAGTGGTTCCAACGTTATCAGTTAGGGTGTAAGTGAAGGTATTTGCTGCTGTGTTAACGTTAGCAACTACAACACCAGCACTGTTGAAGGTGTAGACACCGTCAGTGTTGGTGCGAGTGTTGAATAGGTCTCCAGCACTGCTAATTGTTACGAAGTCACCGTTAGCAATACCAGCGGCGGTTACGTTGCTCAAAGTTACAGTACCAATGGTGTTAACACCAGCAATGCTTGTAATTGTCTGAGCGGTTGCACCTTGGATACCAGACTTGGTGAAGAATACTGCCTCAGGTGTAGCACCATCTGACCAAGTGTAGAAGCCCTGAAGTGATACAGGTGCCCATGCTGAACGTGAGTATGAGTATGGACGCTCTGCGGCAACTGGGAACTCCCAGCGTCCGTCAGGACCTGCACCAAAGTTCACGTTTCCAAGACCGTAGCCCTCGAATGTGTTAGCAAGCATACCGTTTTCAATAACACGGTCACCTGACTGACGCATCTTGGCATATGGGAATACCCAGTGGAAGTAAGGAAGTACCGAAGCACGCTTACCACCCTTAACTGCGTGTGACCAAACTTCAACGGCTACACCGTTACCTGCTGGGTCATCTCCCACACCTGGGGCTGCCCAACCAACGCTCTTAACTTCGTTGTTGACGCTCTTGCGAAGCAAGAGACCGCCAGAAAGAAGTTGAGATAGTTCTGGGTCTGGCTCACAGATTGCGAGTTCCATAGTGATACGCTTCAATGTGTCTGGAGCCTTGTAAGACACACAGATAACACCGTTCGCACCCTTCTCAGTGATTTCTTCGCCTTCTTCGTATTCAGGTGTAAATGAAACACGCATGAAGGCTGATGTGGTGTAAGAGTCACCAGCACCATTTAGTAGATTGCCAGCAGCGTCCAGACGGGTGACACGAATCGACACACCTTGGATGCTGGCTGCATAGTCTTGAGTAGCCATTACGCTATTCTCCTTAGTTGTTATGCTGTTAGGTCGACCCGAACAGCGAGGTGGATGGAAGTATCAAAGTAAACCGCTGCAGGGCGAATTGCTTTGATACGCATGTCATTCGCATTACCCGACACATCGTAAGCCTGACTTAGATTGTCGTTCACGACATCGATATCGCCAAGATAAACCTTGACAGTACCAGTGGCGTAAATCCATTTTGCAGAGTTGGTTCCCAACTGCTGAATATAACCAGTAACCGCTTCTTGAGTGCGGTTAGTGGCACTTGCAATAGTGATTGTTACTGTGTCAGCATCGACTTTAGTAACAACTGCTGTAGAAGTTGAAGACTGGTTGATGTTTGCTCCAACAACAGAATAGCGAACAGTGTCACCTGCAAGTAGGTAGTGGTCGCCTGAAGTGTTAATAGTCAGCGTAGTGTTGCTAGTAATGCTTGCAGTAGCAGCAGTAATGCGAGGACCGTTACCGCTATAGCCTCCACCAACAACAACAGGAGTTCCGCCCATAGTCTGTAGGTGGTCTTTTTCGGTCTCGTGGAAAAGCATGTTTGAGTTGCTTGAAAGAAGAGCGACTACGTCGCGAGTTGCGTGGATAACACCCTGTTCGCCAGCATCTGATGCTGAACCAATACCGTTTTCTAGCACTGCCAAAGCACGCTTTGATGCAAGCCCTGTACCGTCGAGCACAGTAACACCAGAAGAAACTAGAGCACGGTTAGAGTGGCTTTCGCTAATTCGGATAGACCCATCCCAAAGTTCTGCTTCTAAAGCGTGCTGAGTGACGCCTTCAATTTGACGCTTTAGGCGTTCAATTCTGTCTAGTCCTAGGAATCCAAGAGTAGAGCGGTACTCTTCTGCCTCGATAAAGAATGGGTCAATTTTAGTGAAATAATTAGGGACGCCAGCGATTACAACTACACTACTGGTAGTGTCTGTGTCGTCCCAGTTTTTTGCTGCGTAAAGTTCAGTTTCATACTCCTGAGAAAAACCACGAATCCATTGGTCTTCATCCGCAGAATTCTCTGGCTTAACTACAGCAAGTAGACCAAAAGCGGAGGGCACAATCTTTGGTGCCTCTACAACGCCATTCTTTGGGAAAGCCATTTTAATCCTTATCTAAAATTTAAGATTTGAGGTAGGGAGTGGAGTCCGAAGACCCCACTCCCAAACCTTGAGGTTTTTACTCCTCGATTGCTGCGGCGGCTGCACCACCAGTGGTGTCGCGTAGAGCGGCAGCCACACCGTTAATGCTGATGCTTGAAGTAATCTTCAAGGACTCAACACCAACGAAAGCGACGTTCTCGAAGGTTTCGATGAACATCTTGTAGTCGTTAGTACCAACAAGTGACGAGTCACGAATGATACCTAGGTCTAGGGTTCCACCATCTAGGAAGAGGAATGAACCTTCAGCAAATAGGTACCAAGTGATGCTGTCTGGGAACTCCAACAACTTAGCAGCAGAACCCTGCTGTGCACCGAACGAGTTCAGGTCAAGCGAGCCAACCATGTCGACGTTGCTGTTACCAAGGTAACCCTTGATTTCTGCTTCGCCAGCACCTAGGTTTCCGTCACCTGGCATGTTTAGTGCCAAGTCAGCAGCCATAGCGTCGTAAATCCAAGCAGGAACAATTGCCTTTAGGCGAGTTCCAGCATCGATACGGTGACGTGAACGGTAAGCAACAGATGCCTTACGAACCTGCACCAAGAAGTCACGAGCAAAACCAATTAGGTTTGCAGCCTCAGTGGTTGCAACGTGTGCGTTTACTGAAGTTGATGCTGTGTCAATCTTGCTGATTAGGTTTAGTTCTGCTTCACGAGCGTGCTGAACTAGAGCCAACTCGTTGTGACGAGCGATTAGTTCTGGGTACGCACGAGTCATCAAGTTACCGAACTGTAGTTGCAAAGTAACAGCGTCAGTTGCGACGGTGTTTTCTGCTGCAGCAGTTACTGTAAGTGAAGACTTGCTTGCTGGTGATGGTGTAGTCGCAGAGTCGTTAGCGGCTGTCCAGACACCAACGGCACTGTCGTAAGTGTACGAAGTTCCGCCTGAGTATGAAACCAAGGTTGGAGGAGTTACGAAGCGGATACCGCCACGGTCTGCCTGAAACTTTGGAAGTGCGTCACGAACTGGACGGTCAGTGGTTGAACCGAGACCAAAGATGTCGTACTTAACCTCGAAAGGTGTAGCGTGACCACCAGAAGCAACAAGTGCCTCAGGGCCTACGACAGCGTTCACCTTGATGGCGTTCGCTTCTGGGTCGGTTGTCAGAGTGCGTTCCTCTGGGTACTGAGTGGCGAAGGATGCAACGATGTGCTGCTCTCCATCTCCACCGTTGACACGACGAAGCGAGTGAAGACGCTTCTCCATTGCAGTTGCAACTTCGTTCATGTCATTGATAGTGCTACCTGCGGTGTAACCAGGAATATCGGCACCAGCAGTAATTGCAATGCGTGCTGGCTCCGAAACCTGAATTACAGGCTGGCGGTCAGCCGGGACTACTGGAGTCTCATCTGCTGAAGCGGTCACGGGGGCCTGCTCTTCCTGTTGAGTTTCCTCAACGATTGGGGTTTCAATTGGTGCTGCCTCTGGTAGAACTTCTCCACCTTCGGTTGAGGCTACAACAGCCTCGGTTGTTTCGGATGAGAACTCAGAGTTCTCCTGTGTGGTAGCAGACGCATCAGTTGACTCGGCAGAGAAAGGCATATCCTTCTTTTCCTCGTCTTCTTCGGCAGGAACTTCAGTAACTTCTTCAGCAGGTACTTCTTCAACCTTTGATGGCTCCTCTTCAGGAGTATCGGTTTCAGCGTATGCTGCTTCTTCTTCAACTGGAGTATCACCTTCGGGTGCTGATACTGGCTCGTCGGTAGGAACTACTTCCTCCATTGGAGCAACATCTTCACCATAGGTGCCCATGTCTCCCTCGCCCTTAACACGCATGGCTGCTTCGGCGGCTCTGGTAGCCAGTTCCTCAGCGGCAGCCTCACGACGTGCAGTTTCACCACGAACGGTGTCTAGCATGTCTGCGAGCGAAGTCATAGCGTCAACTACCTCAGGAGTAGGCTCTTGACCCTCAACCACTTCGAATTCGCTAACAATAGCCTGTTGCAACTCTGCGACTTGTTCATCGCTAAGTTCTGCAAGGTTATCTACCTGCGACTTGATTTGGTCCACTGTGCCTCCTAAGGACAGTTTGTATAGATGTATTTCACCTATACGCTTTCGGTACAAGGTAAAGGGACTTTACGTACGGGCACGCAAGGCACTCCACCTAGTCTTTATTTTACAATAGATTTCTATTGCTTATTATTTAAGTAAGGAGTCTCAGAAGTTTGGACATCTGAGAAGAAATCTCGCCCTGACTATAAACGTCAGAGCCAGACCTAAACGCATTCAAATCTGCATTAGCAATTGCTGCGTCATCCTTACCAATTTTTGCCTCAACTCTGGTCATCATGTCATCCATGAGATTTTGCAGAGAAGGTGGCAAGTCTGAATATCTAACTTTTTCTGCTTGGTTGTTAAAGCCAAGAGGTAGGTTAGAAATCACCTTTCCAAGTTCACGTGCTGAACTACGCACGTTTTCTACGGAAACTTTGTTCAAAGCACCAGTATCTAGTCTGTTCAAGATGTCTAGAAGATTTACGGCTGCTCCAGCGGACTCTACATAGTTTCCGATTTCGTGGAGTTTATCTACCTTTTTTGCTTCGTCAACAATGTCTTGCAAACCAGAAGTTCCGAGGTCTTGCTTCAAACGAGCAAGAACCTGACGGAACTTTCCTGATTCATCACGCGGTTGAGTCTGTGGGGTGTACTTTCCATCTACCTTAAGTCCACTCTCCACTGTAGGAGTATTGTCTACTACTTTTTCAGTCTCAACCGCATCAGATTTTGGGGATTGGTCATCCTGCTCTGGTTCTACATAAGGAACAGTATCTACTGGTGCTGCCACTAATGAAGAGAACTCTGCAATCTTTGAACGCATAGAATCTAATCTAGAAGTAGCCTCGTCGATAGAAGCAGTCTTCCAATTATCAGGAATTAGATTTCCCCTCTTCAACTGACGAGCACGCTTAATAATGTGTCTGCGAACCTTTGCACGGTCACCCTTAGTTGAGCGTCCATAAGAATGAATTGCATTCTTTAGGTCACCCTCGTTTCGAATTGGGAATGAACCGTCTGGTAGAGCCTCGCCCTTTTCTGCTAAATCTTTACGTTCACGACGAGAGATAAAAGCAAAATCATCCAAGTACTCAAAGTTTCCATCAAAGCGTGATGAAAGTTCAGCCATTCTATTTAGCAGTTCGTCATTCTTCTGAGCCTTGATTTCAGCAAACACTGCTCTTGCGGACTCAGCCTTAGCAACTAATTCAGAGTTGTTAGTCATTTCTAGTTTAGAAAGTCTTTCGCTCAACTCGGTTAGTGGGTCGTGCTTCATCTTGGCTAGTGCAGAAGCACCTGCTGCAACAAGAGCCATAACAGCACCTGAAGCAACACGAGCACGAGCAATTGGGAATCCTGGAACGTTTACCTGACATACAGCAACAAGTTCAAGAGAACCACGAATCGGTCTCCAGTCACCAGAAGGTGCTGAAGCACGAAGTGCTCTAATCTGCTCTGGGGTAGTACCTGGTCTTAGTGAACCAGCAACCCAAATTCCATGACGGTCTTCACCTGCGTGTACATCTGCTACTGCCGATGCGGTGTCATCATAGTGACGAACTGCCTCTTCTGCACTTGCGTGTAGAGAAGCGTGACCGCCAGCAAGGGTAAGTTGTCCAACTGGCACATCATCTCCACTTTCGGTGCGTACTACACCAGTGTGGAAATATGAGTAATTGCTCTTGCTACGTGGCGGTTTGGTACCGTATGCAAGACCAATGTGGTCTACATGCCAAGCAGCGATGTGACCAAACACCTTTCCTTCATCGGTAACTGTTAGTGGCGTTGGCTTGTCTAAGTTTGGATTAGCAAACCACACCTTTGGCGGTGTGACAGGGATTGCCCCAGCGACAAAACCACACGCAACGAGGCTTTGAGCGTCTAGAGAATCAGCGTCATCCGCATAGATTCCATCGGAAATCAATGGTTCCTCCTGCTGATTGATTAGTTCTTCACTTGTTTGAAGAATGATTTTGCATTCTTGGAACGCTGGCTTAGGGACGATAGTTACGCCCATAACGCGTGCCTTGTTGATAATGATTTTGTCTTTACCTAAAGTTTTTTCGGCAGTTTCAGAATCTTCCTTCTTTATTTCGGATTTCTTTTCAACTGCTTCAAATCTGTCCATGTCTGCTGAAATTCCACGAATGAATCCATTCTTTAAAAGACGGATTACTTCCTGTGCTTGGCTTCCAGTGTCAAAAACTCCATAAGCATTACCAATACCATTTTCGGTTCTTTCCATATGGTCGATTCGACCAACTACAACAGAACCATTGTGACCCTCAGCGGTTTGTGTCTGCCACATAAGAGGTAGCGGTAATTCACGGAAAGAAATTGCACCCTTTTCAAAACTACGTCCGTCTCCAGATTCGACTTCTTCTGGAATAACTAAAGGTATGACGAATGATTGTAATCCATTTACTATAGGAGTAGAGGCAGTAATTCCAACTCTGTTTTTTGCATCATTTGCTCTTGCAACAAGTTGAGAAACTTCTATAACTTTTTCTGAGTTATTTATGACTTCGGTACTAAATAAGTTTTTACCTAGACTGTTTCTTCCATACATTTGTAGGTGCTTTCGGTCACCTGTCCACATTCCAGTCATTTCTTTATGACGTAGAGCACAGTATCCCTTAGCACGAGGTCCAATGTACTTAGATAAATGTCTAACGCATCTTGTCCAGTCTCCACCAGTGTTCCAACGAATCTTGGCTGCACCCTTACCTACAGTCCAATAGCGACGTAGTTTTTCAGCGTTCTTACGGTTCTTATCAAAGTTGAATCCGCTAGGTGGTCGAGCACCAGCGACGAGAGCGTACTCTTCATCACTACACTTTGCTAGTTCTTTTAGAGAAGAGACAATGTGATTATCTGGATTCCAATGGTGGTCATAAATATCATCTTTTTCACGCATAATGTCTTGAATAGGCATAAGCATGTCTTTGTCAGTTATGACAGTAGGTTTGCCTGTGTTTTTGCCCCAGACTTCTTCCATAATAAATTCCTGAGTAGAATTTTCATTTCCAGGATTTAGACGTGAGCCAGTGTAGACACCAGTGGCTTCCTTGTGGCGAAGTTGGCAGTAGCCCTTTGCACGAACACCTAGGTACTTAGATAAGTGACGAACGCAACGCTTCCAGTCGCCAGGAGTACCCCAACGAATCTTTGCAGCACCCTTACCACGAGTCCAGTAGCGACGAAGTTCTTCTGCATTTCCCCTGTTTCTATCTGCACCACCAGCAGATAAAAGTGATTCCAAATTATCTTCAAAAGCCTCTTCTAGAGCAAAATTCATTAGTTTAGGGTCAGGTCCCCACAAAACCATAAGTGTGTGGTCTAAGTCATAAATGGCGGAAGCCTGTAGCCCATCTACCTGAATTAGAACATCGTTCAAAACGCTTGCGTCAAGTGGCACTACTGGTGGTGGAGTTGCTGACTTCAAGTCATTCAAGTACTTAGGGTCACGCTCCCACTTCTTGTTGCGACGAACATAAGTCATAGGGTCGTTAGAAGTTGCACTTGCAGGGACAATGCTAATTAAATCTAGAACTGCACGAGGGTCATCTGGTGCGACAATAGCCAAATATACAGGTGGAACATCAGATTTTTTTGCCTCGCCAGCAGCAACAACTGGCTTTGCCCATTCTGGAACTTCTCCAATATTTTTCTCAGGCTTGTCCTGCTTATCTTTCCACTTAGTTAGTAGTGGATGAACCTCAGGAGTTTCTTTATCTTTATTTTCAGAATCTACGCCATCTTCCCAAGACTCTTTATCTTCTTCTTTACTGTTTAGGGTAGTAAGTTCGTCTGAGATTAAAGCATAGTTAGGCATATCGTCAATAATTTTTTTGCCTGGATACTTGTTATAACCGTACTTATAAATTTCTGGTTTTTCAAATCTCTTAAATTCTTGTCGTTGACCAGCAACCCATCCATTCCAGTCTTTCAAAAGAGAGTGCAAATCGTTAGGTGTAAGTGCTGGCAAAGTTCCAGGCAACTGACCCTTTACTCCTTGAGGAGTTCTAGGCTCTCCTAGAATTCCAGAAACATCCAATGGTCTTTCAAACTCGTCTGGTAGTACTTGTTTCTCTAGCAAACTCTGAGGTTTTGCAAGTTCACTTGCTTCATCACGAGTTGACTTAGCATCAACATTGATAGATTTTCCACTGTCAAGTTTTACAGTTAGGCTTTTATCAGGGTTGACGCTAGTGATAGTTCCTCTACCGTTTTGTCTGTCTCCGCCAACAACTACTCGACCACCCTGCTTCGAGAACTTTCCACCAGCATCTCTAACTTGACTAGATGCATTTTTAGAACGTTCTTCTGGAGTGTATTGTCCATCAGTTTTTACAGTACTTTTTAGGGACACACCTGAATCTGCACCAGTTGCTGCTGTAATTGCAGAGTCTATAAATCCAAACTCATCTGACAAATCAGATTCAGCAAACATTTCTGCTTCTTCTCTGTCAATGTCAGCAATAGATATATTTTTGAATGGGTGATTCTGTAGTTTTGCACAAATTAAAATTGCAGAGTCTGGGTCAATTTGGACGTGAGATTTTTCGCAGGTGTCGTACGGGTCATCTAAGGCACTGTCGTAAGTCCAGACATCTCCCTCAATGTGACCCAAGTCGTCCCAAGTGCCGTCGTCCCAAACATAAACCTGACCGCTAATGTCAATCTTATAAACTCGGTCAATACCAGAGCCATCCATTCTGACTCTCGCTAAGAAGTCAGGAGCAGCAGTTTCATTAGTCTCAGTCGCTTCAATAAATGGATTTAACTCAGCACCGTACTGATTATAGAATCCGTCAGCCCTAACTGGTTTGTTATTTTCACGCTCAACGATTGCCTTAGCCCAACGCCAAGCGGCGTCACCGCCCCACAACGCCCACGCAATTCGTCCGTTGCTTGGGAAGTTGTCTTGACCGGGCTTCCAGCCTTTACCTTTTTTATCTACTTCGTGTCTTGGGAAATATTTTGCGATGTGGCGAATTTTCTCGATGCCAATCTGACCACCACGAGCAAGAGTACGAGCAGTGTTCAGACCAACAGGAGTGCCACCACGCTTGTGCTCCTTACGCCACTCAAGAGCCTTCTTAGCCTCAGCCTTGACTCCTGCTGGTATGGTGTATAAACGTGCTGAAGCAATTAAAGAATTTTCATCAGGTTTATTCAGATTACCTAAGGCAATTTCAGCCAAATTAAGAATTTCTTCAGAAACGTATTCTTCAGAAAAATTCCAATCCTGAGAGCCTAGGATTTCTTCTTCTTTTCCGTAATTCACAAGCATCGCTAGTTCAGTGTCAATAACTACCGAAGCATCACCTGAAGAAAATACGGCTAGCGAACCCTGCTTACCTAAGTAAACAGGTAGAGAAAAACCGTAATTCTTTTCCATTTTTATTTACTAACCTTAATGGTATATTTCTTAGCCTCTTGTAGAGAAACTATTCCGAGATTGTCGTCATACAAATTTATTAAAGCGTTTGCATTTGCAGGGCTTACATCCTCAGTTACTAAATCTTGCAGTTCTGGCAGGTTTAAATCTATGTCCTGCCAATCGGCTTCACTTCTTGAGAATATTCCGTAAGAACTCATGTATATAATTGTAGACAATCTATCTGAGTCTGATTCATAGTAAATATATAATGACTCAAAGTCTGGCAAGGTGTCTGGCAAAGCAATTTTAGTTAGTTGCTGAATTACATTCTTTGACTTGGTGACAATCATCTGCTGTAGGACAGGTATAGGCAGTTCAGTTTTGTAAACCGACATCCACAATCCATCTTCTTCATCTAATTCACGAATTAAATAAGAGACTTCTTCGGAATTAAATTCCACATATCCAGTTAGACCGACAGGATATAAGTCTCCTGCTTGGATATCAAAATATTTAATTCCATCAGTACTTATAACATAAAGACCGCTAAACTCAGGGCTTCTATCGTAGTAAGCACCTAAGACAGCAACTTTAGAGGTATCAGATTCCAAAACGCCAACACGCCCATAAACGGGTGCGACTGTTTCTGAGTTCATATCAAACTCTGGGCGTTGAGGCATTTCGTCTCCAATTGATATCTATAATCAATCTTACATTAAAAAAGATTGAGTTATTGTAGATTAAAAGTAAAACTCGCTAGGAATAGTTTTTGAAACGTTAGGCGGAGTTGGGTTTAGTCTTTCTTCTTCTTCCCAGTTTTCCCACATTGCATCGATGGCATCCATGTATTCGTAAGGAATAGCCAAAGAGTCATAAGCATCTTCGTTACTTAATCCATTCAAAAATGCAGCGTATACGCTATACATAATTGAAGTCGGGACTATTGCTTTTTGCTCTTCCATAATTTACCTCTAATTCTTACTTCTAAAGTAGTCAATAATCTGGGCTAGCGATGCTCCGTTAGCAATCAGGTTTGCTACCATAGGGTCTCTAGTCACCTGAGAAGGTGTCAGTCCAAGTGCTGCAGCGACGCTATTTACAAGTTGCATCCTAGATATCTTCTTTTCAGCAAAAGAGTCTCCCTGAGGCTTTTTGCCAGATATTCTATTGGCTGTTTGCTCTCTTTCCCTCTTTTTTACTGCTTCTCTAACTAGAGCCTTACTTTGCTCATCCAACCTCTTGTGAATGTTGTCTGGGTGCATAGGGTGCTCTTTATCAGACTGGTCATCTATTGGCTGAAGTTCGCTTCTAAGTTTTTCCAAAACCAAGTTACCTTCTTGACCATTCACTTGGAATTCTTCTCCCTTTTTACTGGTTCCAACTAAGAACGGAGGAGTACCAAATTCTCTTCTGTCATAAAGATAAAATTCATCAAAAACTCCATCCAATATAGATTCCTGAGGCTTACCACTAAAATCTCTCTTGGAAAGCATTGTTGCTAGGCTCATAAATGTACCTGTTTGAATATTTTTTTTAATGGTTCTAAAAGTATCTAATCCTCTGACTGTCGCACCAGCAATTGCATCTACCGCTGGAGCATTCAAGTAAATTCCAATAGTAGTGTAATCATTGGCTTTTGCTGCTTTCACTTTGCCCTTCATACTCTTTACGCCGTTATCACCAGTACCATCATAAACTATGTCAAGTTTTCTTTCCATAGCACGGGCAGTCAAAATTTTAGCAAGGATGGAAGACTCTTCGTGAATTGCACCAGCCCAGTTTTGGTCTCCTTTTTCAAGTGAAACATTAGGGTCACTCTCATTTAGAGTCATTCTTAGCATCGAAGCCTGTGCTTCAGGAAGTTGAACCTTCAAATCGTCTGGATTAATCATAACAGCCTCAGGCTCGCCATCAAATGGCTTTTGTGAGCCATCAACTTCCCACTCAACAGTAAGTGGAACTATCGGTCTCTCAAAACCTTTAGGGTCGTCATCCCTCTTCTTTCCTCTAGCATTTTTACCGCTTAGGCTACTCTTACCAGCACCAGGACCTCCACCAGTGAAGAAAATCCTAGGTTTACCACTCTTGTTAGGCTTTACCGAATCTGGAATCATTCTTGAAAGAATTCTTTCGTATTCAGCCTCTCGTTCTGGAGTGATAATCGATTGACCACCAACTGGTCTTCTAAAGTATTTAGAACTCACTGGAGATGACATTAGGTTTAAGAAGTCAGGGTAGTTTACAGCATAGCCAAGTACCTCGTGAGGACCTGTTGCGTTGTACTCAGCCCAGTCCTTAAGTTTTTCCTTTGCACGCTGTACACGTGTTTCTTGGGAAGCGTCTTTCCTAATCTTAGTTACTATGCCATTTGTTCTCTTGGCAGCATTTTCTGCATCAGGATAAGTTACAATTACATCTTTACCCTTTTTATCTTTAGTTATGATTGAGACTGGCTGGTTGGCGTCAAGACTATTACCTTTTTCGTCCTCAACTCCACTCAGGGAAATTTCTGTTTCACCCTTATCATTAGTAGAAACTTTATAAGTTGCGTTGTTAATCTGTTCTATAGGGCTGTAAGGTTTGTTTTCCTCAAAATCTTCTCCTTGCTTTCTATCCAAGTTCTGAATAGCACGTGGGTTAGAGGGCTTGGAAGGTGTTTTGGTACTGCTATCAGATGGTGCAACTTGATTATCAGATGTAGAGTACTTATCCTCTAAATCATTCATTTTTGCAACCATCCACTGCTGGGCAACGTTTTTGTCATTTACTCTAACGCTACCGTCAGAAAGATTTCTATCTGGGGATTGACCTCTACCCCAAACCATTGCATAGTATTGCTTTCTACCGTAAGCATCAGTGGTAGTAACAATTCTTCCTTGACTGTGGCTTATTGGGTCTTGAGCGTGTTTTACAACTCTGATAGAACCAGCATCTCTTACAGCAAAACCGCTAGGCAAACCTACTGGCTCTTCAAAAAGACTGTCTTCCTTAGTAGGTGTTTTAATTTCTGGAGAACTTCCGTCTGCACGTCTAATAATTTCTAGGTTTTTCGCAACGATTGGGCTTCTAGTTCCGTCATCAAAAGTGACACGAAGTACGTCTGTGTAGCCATACTCACCCTGAGCACGCTTGTTTACCATCAAAGGTTCACGAGAAATTACGCGACCCTCTCTTATTGTTCCGTCTGGGTGATAGTGTCTAACTCTATCGCCAGGGCGAACTATGTTCTGCCCATCTCTCGATACGTAAGGAATCTGGTTTACACCTGGGAACTGTCTGTTAGCCTGAATTCTTTCAGCAACGTCATAAACCTGAGAAGGTGTAAGTACAGTCTGGCTGTTTAGCCTCTTCATAACATCGGATACAGATGTATTTCTATCAATCAAGTCAGCAACGTGAGAAATCAAGGCATCCTTGATAGGGTCTCCAGTACTTACAATTCCAGTATTTCCAACGTAAGTTTCATTTAGATTTTCTGGTGCAAGGCTGGCTGGGATAGGTTGCTTAGTTCCAGGGTGGATAACTTCACGTTGCAAATCAGGAGAGTTGTTGAACCAGTTCTGAGGATACTCAGCGTTGATTCCCTTCCACCTTCCTCCACCGAGTAGCGGAGTTATTCTATTATTTAGGTGTCTAGCAGAGTGAGTTTCTTTGCTGATTCTACCAACCGTGACTTCTCCAATTTGGTTTCCTCTTTCGTCTACCTGAGTACGACGAACGTAGGAAACAAATTTTTCATTTGGAAGTCTGTGAACAACTACGTCATAACGGAAAGTTCTACGTAGTCTTGTAGCCTCGGTTCTAGTGCTAGAAGAAATTACCAAGTCTCCATTAGGCAAAGTGCTACATCCTGGATACTTAGACTTAATTTCTTGTAGAACTAAGTTACTTCTTGAACGTAGTCTGTTTACAAAACGCATACGCTCTGGGGTATTTGGCATACCGTTAGGTGGTACCTGAGACTCTGGGACTGCTCCACCCTTAGTTCCAATGTCAACTTTTACGCTGTCATTGTTGTCATAGATTTTTTCAACGTAATTTCTATCTTTATCAATTAAACCTACGTATTGCTTACCATCGGGTCTTCTTTGCTTGATTATTACGTGACCAATAGGGTTGTCTTTTTCATCTAGAAGTAAGTCACCATAAGATACTTTGTCTACCTTTTTATCGGTAATGATTACAACGTCAGGTACTTCAGATTCTTCGTATTTGGAATCACTTACACCATTGGTAGGGAATCCAGAAGTATCAGGAGTAAGGTCTTTTGCTGACTGTTCGCGTTCTTGTAGAGCATTCTCTCGAAGAGTGTCTACACTCTCTTTACCCTTTTCTTCCCTAAGTTTCTTTAGGTCTTGGATAATTCCTGAAAGTTTTCCAGCGGTCATGTCTGGCTGTGCAACTTTTAGACCTAATTCAACTCTTTCATCCATGCTCAATGGACTTTCATCCAATGCAATTAGAAACTCATCAAGTTGATGCTTGTAAGGTACATTGTTGAGCAATCTTTGCTCATCTGGGTTGTAAGTATCTTCAATTCCAAAGTGCTCTAGAATTTTTGAACGTCTGTGATTTAAAGTCTCAGCAACGATTGCACGGTCAATAGGGTCTCTAATGATACGAGAAATTTTGTCAATCTTATCTGGAGTCATTGTCTCCAAAAGATAACGTCTAGCCTGTTCCCTGTATTCTTCATCGGTACCGCCATCGAGAACGCTATTACGGGCTTGCATACCACCGCTATTCCAGTGCCAGCCTTCTTTGTTTAGGTAGTAATCTAAACCGAACTCGATTCCGTTGTTGATGAAAGGACCGTCCCTGCGACAATCTCTCCAAACTCTCTGTTGCTCTGGAGTAGCACCGTTAGGGAATTGACCAGCAGCAAATCTGTCGGTTTCTGACTTTAGACCTTCTGACGGAATTGGGTCCCACAACAGACCTCCACCACCGTCAATACGCATTAGATGACCATTTTCATCAATAATTATGTTTCCAGTATTGAATCCACCGTCAACTTGGTCTAGGAATAGGTCTGCAATAATTCCATTTCTAACTACTTGACCAGCATTGCCATAAAATAGTTCATCGGAATATTCTAGTGTTGGGTGCCCCTCTGTCCATTCAGCAACAACATAGTTGTCTTCACCATTTAAAGTTCCACGACAAGGTGCACTGGCGTTGATTCCAATAGCACGATAGAAAGCCTGAGTAGCCAACTCTTGGTCTACAGCACGATTATCTCTATCTGCGTCATTGTCACTGTCAATTCTCTTAACTACATAACGTTTTCCAGTGTTAGGGTCTTCAAACACGCTAGGAGAGTTAATTCCACCAAGATACATTGGAACTCTTGTCATACCATTCAAATCAATTACTGTATTTGCGTGGTCTACTACTTCTTGAGGAGTTCTAGGAACAATTCTACCTTCAGCCTTTAGTTTCTCGTCCATTACTGAACGGTCAACTTTATTAGAGATAACTTCTCTTGCTAAACCATTTGTGTCTACACCCTTGTACTGAAGTGCGTCACGAATTGATGCTAGTGGAATATCTCTAACAACTCCACTGGAGAATCTAAGAGTTACAGAATCTCTCTCGTCCCTAATTGAATCTGCAAATGCATTTTTTAAATCATCTTTGTCAAAGTTTTTAGCAATATAAGCAGGGTTTGCAGTGCTTCCTGGATTTTCATCAAACTTTAAGTAGTCATCGCTCTGGAAGTAGTTATCCATTACTGGAGGTGCACCTAGCACATCTTCTCTACCATCAGAATAGTCAAACTTATCGTTTGCAATCAATTGCGAGAAAGTTCCCTCTGGTTGAGCAGTTCTTGCAGCAGCAGCCCATGCATAACCAGCGTATTCATCTGCTCTGGTTGAACTTACTGTTTTTGTTTCAGGGTCATACTTGTTTGCTGGCATGTTAGAAATTCTGCTTCTTTTTGCAAGAACTTCGCCACCTATTTTTAGTTGTGCAAGAACGGAATCAATTTCACGCATCATATTTGCTTTAGGTGTATTTGCTTCAGCAAGTGCTTCAGAAACATCGGTGTTTCCATTTTTTTCGTCAGCCAATTCAGCCAAGAAACTGTCAACATCTACACCCTGCAAATGCAATGCATTTAATACGTTTTTAACCGAGTTAAACCCATAACTTGGATTTTCTGCATATTCTCTAGAGTGGTCTAATTTAACACCCCAGCCCTCGACAGCACTAGCACCAGGAGTTGCCTTCATTAGTTTGTCACCTAAAATTGCATCTCTTAATGCTGTTTTTAGTTCATCTGAAGTGTTACGTTGAGCAAGTAGGGTTGGATTATTAGTCCAGTTGTCTGGTGGATACTCTCCAAAAGCATCAAAATAACTGTTAGACGATAGATGACGTGTGCTGGGATTTTGATAGTCATTTATCTCTTCAGAGCCAAGACCAAAATCAATTTTTTTGGAATCAAAATCTGCCGCAGAAGACTTTTGCTTGTACTTTCTAAATTCACTAGAAGGGAGAGGCTTAGGTCTATCAATGCGTGCCTCATCAAAACCATCCCACTGCTCTAAACCATCTATTAGTTGCTTTATTGCTTGCTGAGTTGATTCATATTTTATACGAACCTCTTGGGTTGCATAGTCTTCCTGCTCCCCAGGTTTAGGTTGCGGATACGCTACGCTAAGGTCTTTTTGCATTGCTTTAAGACGCTTTATGCCTTCTTCTTTGGATATTCCATCTTTGTAAGACATCTCTGTCAACAAAGTTCTGACCGAGAATGATGAATAATTACCCTTGGCAGATTTCATATGTTCTTCAAGGAATGCAGGATAATCAACTCCAGCAACAGCCTCTTTATCTGGAGTCTGAGTCTGACGTCTTTTAGCAATATTTGCTATTGACACAAAATCTTGGTCAATTATGTGAAGATGACCAATCATGTCGCCAGAACCAATTTGAGTACGTTGGTCAGTGCTTATCGGTCTTAAGAAATTCTTAAAAGATAGTCCTACACCATAAGAAGAATTTTTGTACCTGTAGGTGTCTTCAAACCAGCCAACTCTTTTCATAAGTTCAATTGCTGGAGCACCCATCATGTGAAGTACTTTTTCAGCCTGACCCATGTGGTGGCGGTCTGGGTCATTTCTGTCTATACCCTTAGAGTTATTGGCACCATCGTTAGTAAGTGCAGCACTGTGGGCAAGATGCCTTCCACTCATTTCGCAACCTAAACGAGCAAGGGTAATATTTGCAGCACCAATTCCATCAGCACGATATCTAGGAGAAGTTCTTAGATAGGAAGGGGTCACTGATGGTTCAAATTCAGGACCTCTAGCCATTTCCCCACTGTAGTTAAGGGTTACGTACCCAGCAACGTCTCCAATACTGCCATCTGCATTTATGGTATAGCACTTACTACCACTGTAGTCAGTTCCATACTTCATAAAGTAAGTCTTACCACTCTTAGATGTGTAATAAGCGTGCATACTTTTTACAATTCTTCTGCCGTCATTTCCTATTTTTGTTTCAATAGAGTTTTCAAGAATTAAGAAGTTTTTTACTCTATCTTCTTCTCCACTACCAAAATTGTAGTCAGCACCGTGTTGCTCTACTCCACCAGCAAAACGTTTAATTGCTTGAGTGGTTGCAAGTACATAATTGTAACTATTTTCATACGCTGCCCTAATTTGAGCCTCGTCGTCGGTACCAAGAGAATTTCTAGAGTATTTACCTCTATTTTTAAGGTTTTGTTCCATTGCTTTAATAGCCTTGTTGCGATTTCTGACCATTGTTGCAAGGATTTTTTTCTGACGTTCAGTCATTTTTGAACGGTCAATTGTTCTAGTGTTCAAAGTTATGGCAGCAACTTTTTCTAGTTCTATTTGCTTATAAAAATCAGAATTACTGACTTCTTCAACGTTATCTACACCGTTGACAATAGAATCCGCATCGCTTTCAGGTTCTTTGTTTTCGTTTTCGTCTGACCCTGGATTTTCTGGAAAATTTTCATCAGGGAACTCACCGTTTTCAGCACGATTAGGTCTATATGAACGCTTAAACTTTTTATTTCTGTTTACTACACTTTGTAGTTCCCTAACTGCGTCAGAATCCAAATCATCGCTACCACTCTTTAATCTAAGAGATGTTAGTAGGTCACCAATTAAGTTAGAGGCATCGTCTGAATTTTCAGAATTGTTGATGTTGTCTAATCTTCTAGATAGTTCATCGCTACCTAAAGTATCTAAACAGAAATTGTCTGACTTTACTCTTGGTAGATTTTCAGCCAACTGGCTTCTAAATTTAACGTCGTCGCCAATTTGAGGTGCAACAGTTGGAGTTGCTAGTATTCCAGGAAGTCTCTTCTTGTGGTTGTTGTAGACGTTTTTAGCACTGTCTACAAACCTATCTATTCTGTCTCTGAATGGTTTTAGGTCAGCCCATTCTTCATCATCAAATGAATCATCGTTTTCACTGTGCTGAGACCTGTAGTAAAGTTCGTGAAGTTTGTTACTTAGATTTCTTAATGAATTTAAAACTGCATCTTTGTTGTAGACTCCAGCATTACCTGGTTTCTCGTCTGATTTAATTACATCTTCAAGAAGAGAATCAACCTGACGTGACTCATCGCTAGGTCTAATTCTCTTAGTTATTCCTTTAAGTTCAGGTAGTAGGCTTCTAACACCTTGATAAACTTCAGATGGGTATGCTTCATTGCTGACAGAACGTGCCCACCAATATAGACTTCTGCTCAACTCTGATGCAGGGCTATAATCAAACCTTTCTTCACCGTCTGCATAAGCACTATTTAAAGTTTCTAGTGAAAGTTTTTGTAGTTCATCGATGGCTTCATCTACAGAATCTGAATTTCCACTAGCAAGTTTTTCTTGTATGAATTCAAATCGTTTTCTGTATTCTTCCTTTTTGCTATCTTCTACACCATCAAGGTCATCTAGGATTTTATCCATAGAAATGCTAATTAATGCAAGTCCGTCTTTTTCCCTGTCCCCAGTTTGGACATAGTTATCATATTCAGGTATAAAACCGTCAGTACCTCTAGAATCTAGGTTTCCGAAGTCTCTTGATTCGAAGGCGTCGAGTTCAGGAGTTCCTGAGAGATTTGCTCTCTCAGTAGGGAAACTTTCTCCATCTTCTCTGCCTGAGATAGGAGATTCCACTCCTCTTTGTTTATCAGTAGGTCGGAGACTACTCTCGCCTCTTGATTGTTCACGTTCTCTTCTTGCTCTGCCACGGTCTCCAGTACCTCCAGTGTCGATATATTCTTTATTGCTTAGTTTAAAGATACCCTGCTGGTTACGAGTTTGTCCAGCAGCAATAGCCTCATCCCTTTTTGCTTCAGGGAAAAGTTCAATAACATCGAGGGTTACCTCGTTGTTGTCTTTGTCATGCCAAGTTCCTAGTTTAAAGTTACCATCAAACTTGTCCATGTTCTTGTCAATATAATCAGCAAGAAGTAGGTTACCCAACTTCTCATCAAAAAATACAGTGTCAATAGTTTCTTCGTTGCGACCATCTAGGGCAACGGCAATTCCCTTACGGTTCTGAGCAAGGCTGAAAGGGTCAATTGTTGTACCCTCTTTACGCTCAGTAACTTTTTGAATTGTGTCTGCTTTTCCAGCAAACTTGCTTCTACCGCCAGCAACGCCATTTGCCTTGTTTTCAAAATGCTTTATTAAAGAATCAGCAAGTCTGTCGTAAAGTTCAGATGAATCGACACTTCCATCTTGACTTGCTTTCTCAATCAAATCAGAGACATGTAAAAGAGTATCCTTCGCCTGAGCGTGCGTCTCGTCATTAGATGACTGACTTAGGTCTATGCCAGTAGCGTCAAGAATTTTTTTAGTGACCGCATCTACTGAAGGCTTACGATTCAGTTCCCTGAATGCATCAGATATTTCTTGCCTGTCACTCTCATCGGCGTAACCATTACGCTTTATGAAAGCAATGGTCTCTCTTAGAGAATCAGCATTAGAAGGGTTCTGCTCTAGCAGT
>Ga0214917_10002626_pt1 | contig 21604 bp, 20 predicted proteins | sample LL_1208_BB_MetaG_FD_177983 | JGI IMG/M metagenome (GOLD analysis project Ga0214917, IMG submission 177983) | Freshwater microbial communities from Lake Lanier, Atlanta, Georgia, United States - LL_1208_BB | ecosystem: Environmental > Aquatic > Freshwater > Lake | place: USA: Georgia | collected...
TATTGGATCAACATCAGATGCATTCTCAGGCCAAATTACTAAATCAGCGCTGCTCCGCTTAGGAGTTGCATCTATATGATTATTTAAAACCGCTAAGGCACGTTGATTAAATTCCAAACCCAGTTGAGGAACAGAGCCTTGGACCGCAACAATTTTCAGACTTTTCCCTGATGGCGTATTTTGATTCACATCAAAAAAACTTAAGGCAAATATAGAAATCAAAACAAATAAAAATCTTGGCCTCACGATTACTAAGGCAGAAAGAGATAACACAATAAAACTAACTCCAACAGCTCCGATAATTGGATAGAACACTTGTAGCGAATCAACTTGAGTAAATCCGATTCGACCCCATCCAAAGCCGCCAAATGGAGCTTTCATCCGGAGTAATTCAATTAAGGTGAATGAAGATGCGAATAGAATTGCGCCATAGATACCTCTCTTTATCGGAGCTAGAGCAATTAATGAAAATAGTAGACTCTCCCCCAAAGCCAGTATCAACCAGGGCAAGGCTCCAACATAGATAGAGCTCCAATGTAGAAGTGGGGCAAAGAAAGCTCCCCCAGCCAGTAGAGCTAGGAGAAAACGTCGGCTTAGCTTCTCATCAGCCAATAGAAAAAAGAGGAGTCCAGCTCCGAGGAATGCTGCAGGCCAGAGAGTAAACGGAGGAAAGGCGGCAAAAAGGAGTAACCCTGATGCAATTGCTAGGCCAAATTTTTTCATTCTCTACTTCCAATTAAAGGCTGAGAGGAGACGATCGACGCTCGCTCCGAGCCCGTAATCACTTTTCATAGTCTCTAGGTATTTTGCATTCTTTGCAGAGTTTGGAATACTCAAATCTATCTCTGGAAGATTTACATCTTTTGCACATTTCACTAATCGCTCCGCAACAGAGGCATAATCAAGATCCGCGAGTATTTTCTTGCGATGATTTTGCGAAAGCTTAGAATCATCACCTTTCGCTGCCTCTATCAACTCTGCCATACTGGAATAATTCTTAGCTATCTCAGCAGCTCCTTTTTCGCCAATTCCTTTAATACCTGGCAATCCATCAGATGCATCTCCCCTGATCATTGCAAAGAGCGCATATCTCTCACCTGGTATCTCATACTTCTTCTCTATCCAGGAGTGATTAACTAAATCATGATTACTGATGCCTTTAGCCAGATAGGCGACTTTCACATCGCGCTTCTCATCTACTAATTGAAATAGATCTCGATCGCCAGTTGCAATGCGAATCGGACCCTTCTCCCTGGTTGCAAATGTTGCGATGACATCATCTGCCTCATAATCATCCATTCCAACTATCGCTATCCCTGCAGCTTCAAAGAAATCAAGAATTAGAGGTACTTGCGGAGTTAACAGATCTGGCTCTTCTTCTCCTTCTCCATCATCATCTACGCGATTGAGTTTATATCCGGGAAAGAGCTCTACTCTCCAAGATGGTCTCCAATCACCATCTAGGCAGAGAGCTAAACGATCTGGCTTGTACTGATTAATCAACCTTGCGCTCATATCGATAAAACCTTTTACTGCATTTATTGGCTCGCCTTGAGGCGAGAGCAAGTTATCTGGCATTCCGTAGTAGGCGCGATACCAGAGCGATGCGCTATCGATTAATAACAGGCTCATGCCACCACCGCGGAGTAGGCGATAACTCCCCTATCGATTCTTTTCACTGCTTCTTTGACCGTTGGAGCCAGCTGTGGATTGGCATTTAATAATTGTCCAAGTAGGTCAATTATCTGACGGATTGCTCTAACAAAATCTCCCACGGTAATTTCAGTCTCTCTCAAAATTGTTTGAAGGCTATGGCCATTAGCCCAACGATATGCGCTCCATGCCAAATCAAAATTCGGTTCCTTCTGTGGCGTAATTCCGTGATCTTCTTCCAGCTTTACAATATTGAGCCAAACTTTTATCACCATAGGAATAGAAACATCAAGAGTCTTTGGAAGTCTTGGACTCCTACTGCGTTCGCCTCGCCCGTCGTAGACCAACGCGGATAACAATCCAACTAGATCTGCAGGAGAGTATTGCTTAAGCAAGTCAGAGCTAATTAGCTCGGATAAGAGCAGATCACTTTCTGCATATATTTTTGTAAGAACTGCTCCTTTAGGAGTTAATTGATCACCACTTAAATAGTTAAGCTCCTTTAGTACCTCACTAACGCGATCAAAAGTTCGAGGAATAACGTTGGTTCTCCCCTCCATGCGCGATTTAAGTCCCGCTGACTCTTTTTCAAGCCGAGCTGCTTTCTCAAAACCACGTGCATTACTCTCGCGATTCGGACAGCTATGACATGGATGGTTTTTGAGAAATCTTCGATGCTCACTTATCTGCTCTTCGATATTTTCATGGTGTTTTCTCCGGCTCCCACCAGTGATCCTTCTAGATGAGAATTGAGCCTCGAGCTCTTTAATTGCAAAGCGCGCCTTCATATACTCACCCATATCGCCAAGATCGCTTTGAGATCCTTCAATTAGAGCCTTGATGGCAACTTCATTTTTTGCAATCTGTCTAGCCAAACCAACAACAGCTTTATCTGCTTGAAACTGGGCGAAGGAAAAACCAAGCGACTTTCGTGCCCGATCATGGCCGAATCTTGAAATCAAATTAGCGCTCATGTTATAGGTTGGAGAAAATGATGAACGAAGCGGATAGGTTCTTGTACTTGCAAGTCCTGCCGCAATTGAGCTATCCATCTGTTCATTCCAAAGAATTAAAGCATTACCTTCAATATCTATTCCTCGCCTACCAGCTCTTCCTGTTAGTTGGGTGTACTCCCCTGGTGAAACATTGACATGGCTTTCACCATTCCATTTAACAAGTTTTTCTATAACCACACTTCTTGCTGGCATATTGATTCCAAGAGCCAAGGTCTCGGTTGCAAAAACGATCTTTAAAAGCCCTCGCTGAAAGAGCTCCTCAATAGTTTCCTTAAACATTGGAAGTAGCCCCGCGTGATGAGCAGCGATGCCTCGCTCTAGTGCTTGGGCCCATTCATGAAAACCAAGAACTCCGAAATCCTCTGAAGGTAACTCATGAGTTTTTAGAGCAATTACTCGCCTAATCTCCTCTTTCTCAAGCGAATTGGTTAGCGATAGCCCTTCACGTATACAAGATGCAACAGCCCCATCACATCCGGCCCGAGAGAAGATAAAGAAAATTGCTGGAAGAAAACCGCGCTCGGAAAGCTTTTCAACCACTTCTGGCCTAGTAAGAGGCTTAATCGAGCTAAATTTGCTCTCTTTCCAACTCTTGCTCCCACCAGGCACCTTCTTAATCGAATTCTTCTCAATACGCAGGATCTCTGGATTCACCCGTCCCTCATCGACAAAGAGATCTAGAATTCGATTTCCAATCAAGATGTGCTGATAGAGCGGAACGGGTCTGATTTCACTAAGCACCACCTCTGTTTCCCCGCGTACCGTCTTTAACCAATCTCCAAATTCCTCAGCATTTGAGACAGTAGCTGATAGCGAGACTATTTGAATTCTCTCTGGAAGATGAATCAGGATCTCCTCCCAAACCGCCCCTCGAAACTTATCTGCCAGATAATGAACTTCATCCATAACAACATAACCAAGATCATCAATTGCATTTGAACCGGCATAGATCATGTTTCGCAAAACTTCAGTGGTCATAACTACGATGCGAGCTTCACTATTAATGGAGGAATCTCCAGTAAGGAGGCCAACTTCAGAATCGCCATAAAGTTTTACCAAGTCCTGATATTTTTGATTTGATAGCGCTTTAATTGGCGTGGTGTAGAAGCAACGATTGCCATTCTTTTCAGCCAGAAACGTTGCAAACTCTCCAACAATTGTCTTTCCAGCCCCTGTGGGAGCTGCAACTAATACGCTTTTGCCGTCCTCTAGATGATGGCAGCCTAGGCTTTGAAACTCATCAAAACCAAAGTCGTAGTTCGCCATAAACTCCGTTGTTAGAGGGTGCGAATTGCGCTTTTTGGCGGCGGCATATCTTTCAGCCGGAGAGGGAGTACTCACATGCGCCACGTTAGTAGGCCGCGCTCTATTACGCGCGCTTTAACTGGAAGTGGCCCAACTCTCTCTCCATCGGCATAGGCCACCGCATCAGAATCAATTTCAACGTTTCGACCCCGTGAAATTTTCACTGCAGGGTGTGTGGTGTGTTTTCCGGAGAAAACCTTTGGAAAAACTTTTAGGAATTCAAATTTAGATACTGGACTGAGAATTAGAATGTCAAATAATCCGTCATCGATTTTTGCATCAGGGGTGACCTTCATCCCTCCCCCATAACAGATTCCATTAGAAACAGCTATCAGCATGGCTTTACTTTCGAAAGAAAATCCATCGATATTGAATCTATAGCTCTTAGCTTTGAAGGTTGATAAAACCATAAGTATTGAAACATTGTATTTGGCTCTTCCTTTAATTCTCTTCATAGCATTTGCTCGTTCATTAACCATTGAATCAAAGCCTGTGCTAAGAACATCTACGAAATACTTTTCTCCTACTTTTCCAACATCGATTAATGAAGGACGGCTCGAGAGGTAATAGCTGATTAGTTGTTCTGGGTTCTTTAGTTTTAGATTGAGCGTCCTGGCGAAATCATTTCCAGTTCCAGCAGGTATTAAAGCTAAACCAAGATCACTTCCTACTAACTCTTGTACTGCGAGGTTAACGGTGCCATCGCCACCAATGAGGAATAGGCCCTCGAATTCCTGGCTTTCACTCAATTTGCTCTTTAGATTCTCCTGAGACTCTCGAGCGCTATCGGCTGAAACATCTATATATTCAATACCGAGAGCTTTCAATTCTTGTTTTACAAGCTTTCCGATTCTATTTCCGCGTCCATTTCCTGACTTGGGATTTATCAGCAGAAGCCACATGAGAAAAGATAAATCTATTCAGGAAGTGGTTCATCAATTGGTGATGCTTGATCAATATCTGCTGCTTGATTATCACCAATTTGTTGAGATTTTTTATCTCGCTTTTTATCGACTAGAAGTGCGATTCCTCCAGCGCCAAAATAAAAGATTATGAGAGGCAAAGCAAGAGCGGCCATGGAGAGTGGATCTGCAGTTGGTGAGAAAGCAGCGACAAAAACGGTGATGCCAAAGATTGCAAAGCGCCAAGGCTTTAGTATCCCTCTTCCAGAAAGGACCCCAATTAAATTGAGTGAGACTAGAAAGACTGGTAGTTCAAAAGCGAGCCCAAAGATCAAAATGATTCGAAGCACGAAACTCAAGTAATCATCGAATCTCACTAGGTTATTTAAGCTATCTGGGGTGAAACCAAAGAGAACTCTGATGGCAATAGGCAGGATGTAATAGGCAAGAGAAGCGCCTAGTGTAAAGAAAGGGGTAGCTGCGATGATGAAAAGGACAGATTTGCGTTTCTCTTTCCTATGTAAAGCAGGGGCAATAAAGGCCCAGAGTTGATATAGCCAGAAAGGCGCAGAAACAATAACGCCAGTTAAAAATGCAACTTTGACTTGAAGATTGAGTGGACCTAATACGCCGCTAATAAAAAGAGAACCGCAGTTGTTTGAACCACTACTTTGAGCCAGTTTCAAGTCACAGACTGGTTCAGCCAGGGTAGTAATGATCTGGTTGTAATAGACAAAGCCGAGAATGGAGAATATAAAAATGAAAAATGCGGCCCGGATGATTCTCTTTCGTAGTTCACGCAAATGATCCAATAGAGGCATCGTGCCGCGTTCTCTGGCTGCCATATCGCTCCGTTTACCTAAAGAGTATTAATCTCTCCCCTACTAGAAGTAGGCAATAGTTGAAATCTTGATTTCAACTTAGGATTTAGCTGAAGTATCGCCTTCTTCGCTCTTCTTCTCATCCTTATTTAATTCCTTCATCTCACTCTTGAAAATTCTAAGTGAGCGACCAAGGGAGCGCGCTGAATCTGGTAGACGCTTTGCGCCAAAGAGTATGACAACGACCAGAATCACTAAGAGCCACATTTCTGGATTACGACCGAACATGAAATCAACCTTTCCAACAATCAGGCCCACTATTAGGTGAGGCTTAGAGCCATACGCTACCACGCGCAAAATCAGCCTGTCTTGCTACCCCTTATAGGCCAGAAGCGCTCTATTAGCCCGCTCTGCAATCTCGGCTCTTAGTTCAAGAGGATTAGCCAGTTCAAGTGAATCAGCGCCAGCTAGAACGGATCGAACTATCCATTCTGGCTGAAAGATATCGATTTGATAACAAGATTTTGAAAGCTCCTTGAGCGATGATGCATTTTCACTTAAGAATCTGGAATCTTCGTTTTTGATAATTACCTCAGCACTTGACCCGCGAGAATCCTCAAGCCGCTCTAAATCTGTGCGCGTACTCCTCTCTTTGGTTGAAATTTCTGAGATTTGAGCAAGATTAAATGTTCTAAGTGCTTTTACGCTATGGCAGTAAGCATTAACTAGCGTTCTCTTATCTTCCGCGATAATCGAAATCGGGGTGATGCTTCTTCTAGTTGATGAATCTTTTGTCACGTTGTTATAGATCATCTCTAAATCCAATTCCTGCTTTATCGCGATTTCAATTGCCTCTAACGTTGCTCGTTCTTTATCAAGTGTGAAGGTAATAGCTGAGCCTGGAATAGAGCTACTAAAAGCCTTTGCAATTTTCTCTCGTAGGGCAATGATTTGTGGATAGGCTGCTGAGGTCTTTGGTGTGCTTTCTTCCAAAGCAGCTAAAGCAATTCTTGCTATCAAAGCCTCAGACTCATTCAAGTTTCTTGGAGCTGCAAGGTTTTGAGGATCTCTTATCACCACGCTCTCTTCATCAAATGAGATATCAATGAGTTCCAATGGCGTATATCCTGGAAGTCCGCATAGAAAGAGAAGGTTTAAATCTTTTAGTACCTCATCGCGGCTGATTGAGAATTCTTTGGCCAGCTCAGTAATTGAAATTCCTGGATGAGCAACAATGTATGGAACAAGGTCCAGTAATCGAATCGCGCGAAGTGCAGCATTTTCAACCATGAGATTTCGCTACTTTCTCTAGTGAAGCAATAACTAAAGACCTTAATTCTTCTGGTTGCTCAATAATCAAACTATCGCAATACCAGAGCGCCTCCTGGAGGGCGGCAGCATTTGACTCGCTTTGGTAGGAGATCTCATCCCACTCTTCATCAAAGTTTTTGATTTCAAGGGCCTTTGCTCGAAGGGCCTCCGCTTGGGCTCTTTTAACCTTCGCTCTAATCTGGATACCTTCGGCGTTATGCATAATCAAATAATCTTTTATATTGAAATCAGGGGGTATTTCATACATATCGCGCTTCTTTGATATATCTATCTTGGAGCTGATACGCGAGAAGTTAAATGTTCGGATATCGCTTCGATCTAAATCTTCGCCAACTAAATACCACTCCCCCTTCCAAGCACTTAATCCCAAGGGATTAACACGACGGTTATCTGATTTAGCAGCCCCTGCTTTGCGATAGGAGAAGGCAATCTCTGATCTATTAGCAAGGGCTTTAGTTACATCAAGTAGCCCTTCAGCTGAAAAATTCATTGTTCGAAGTGAATTGATTTCAAGTGCTGGATCAAGAAGCGCAGTCGAATTAACTCTTCTTGCAGCGCCAAGTGCAATGTCCTCCAAACTGCTATCTAGCCAGAGTCCAAGGGCGGTAGAGAGAATTCCAATTTCGGTTGGAGTAAATGTCTTGATAGGCATTTGATATGTCTCAGGTTTTATCCGATAACCTGGTTCATCTTCAAATAGCGGGTCTGCAGAGGCAACTTCAATCTCAATACCAAGGGCTCTAAGATCATCTTTGTCGCGTTCAAACATTCGCTCTTTAGTTTCTTGAGTTCCGCTATAGCCAGCAACTTTTCGAAAGATCTCACTCTTTTGCATATAGCGCGATGTGGCGAGCAAGGCCATCGTAAGATTGACTAAACGCTCGGTCTTAGCACTCGACATGGAGATGAGATTAGCGCGCTCGGCGCTAATTGGTAGGCTTGGGCCATGAAACCAAGCCGAATAATCGTAATTCTCTCAAGTCTTACCCTTCTTATTTCTCTCTCTGCCTGCACCACAGATGGCGGGGCTCCATCAGATGGACCAAAGGGTCAAGGCAACCAATCAACAGGAGGAAACTTGTCTAATAAATATGTAGAGGTAAGTGCTGAAGCTGGCGTAGCTCCCACTATCTCCTCACCCAGCGGCACTCCTCCCACTACTCTTGTTACAGAGGATGTAATTGTCGGCTCAGGAAAAGTTGCCGGCGCAGATTCGACTCTGACAGTTCATTACACCCTTATGGCTTGGTCAACAGGTGAGATCGTCGAATCGTCCTGGAGCGGGGAGCCTGCGCAATTTCCATTGAGTGGAGTAATTCTTGGTTGGCAACAAGGAATTCCTGGAATGGCAGTTGGCGGTAGACGTCTTCTAGTTATCCCGCCGGATCTAGGTTATGGAGCAGCTGGCGGCGGACCAATTGCGCCTAATGAAACGCTGATTTTCGTTGTTGACTTAATAGATGTTGCTTAAGCCTCATCAATTAAATCGCTAGCTGACTTACTAGGCCTACGTTTTCTTCTAATTGGCACATTTCCCTCTGCTAATTTTCTAGTGAAGAGCAAAAAGCCGGTATGAGCGTTCATCGAGTGCATTGGCCTAACAGCCAAGCCTTCATGATGCCAAGACCTAAGAAGAGTTTCAAAACTCTCTGGCTCTGAGAAATCACCGCGTCCCTTTAGCGCCTCTGCTGTCTTTGAAAGCTGAGTAGTTGTTGCCACATAGCAACAGAGCACTCCCCCTGGAATTAGAGCTTGAAACGCGCTCTCTAAACAATCCCAAGGAGCGAGCATGTCAAAAATAACTCGATCGAATTGCCCTGAAAATTGCGCCTCTTCAACCCTGCCGTGAATCAGTTTCCAAGTATTTGGTAGCTTTCCAAAGTAATTCTTAACATTGCTCTTAGCATTTTCCAGAAATTCATCTCTGGCCTCGTAGGAAGTTAGTTGCCCGCTCTGGCCAATAGCCCTAAGAAGTGAGATTGATAAAGCGCCGCTTCCCGCTCCAGCTTCCAAAACTTTTGCTCCAGGAAAAATATCAGCATATCCAACGATGACTGCTGAATCCTTTGGATAGATAATTGTTGCTCCTCTTGGCATTGAGAGCAGATAGTCATTAAGAAGCGGACGCATAGCCTGATACTGAGTTCCACTACTACTAAGAAGAGTTGTTCCCTCACTTACTCCGATAATGGAGTCATGATTAATCCAACCTTTATGAGAGTGCCATTGACCACCTTTTGAAAGATAGAAGGAATACATCTTTCCCTTGCTATCGGTCAATTGAACCCGGTCGCCCTCTTGAAACGGTCCTGAACCTATAACTTGCATTTACTCATCAATTCTTTACTAGTAGTGGATGAAAGAGTTCAACTATCCCTGATAGCTCTAAATCAATCAAGTTCTCAACATGGCAAACTTTCTCATCCATCGGAAGTGGTCCTGAGTGCGTAAGGCCTAACAGATAAGCTCCCGATGCAATTGCAGCCGTTGTCCCAGTTATTGAATCCTCGATTATCAAACAATCTTCGATAGGCACGCCGATTCTTGCAGCAGCTAATTGATAACCCTGTGGATCCGGTTTAGATCTTTCAACATCATTATCTGAAATCGTGGTTTTGAAATAGTGCTTTCCAATACTTGCTAAAGCACCTTCCATTAACGCCCTACTAGAAGCTGTAACCAGTGCCATTGGAATTTTTGCCTCATGCATCTGCTCAATCAAAGCTTTAGCACCTGGCGCGAAAGGAATTTTTTGCTTTAATCTCTCTACCATCGATTCAAGGAGAATCTTTGTAAGCGCATTTTCACAGAACTCTTCACGTCTATTCTCTGGCAACCTGGAGCGCATATAGGCATCGACTCTGCTCATGGGACCACCTATGCAATAAAGCGCATCTTCCTGACTCCAAGTTGCTCCAAGAGATTCCATAATCCTTCGCTCTTCACCAATCCAAATCGGTTCGCTATCGATGAGAGTTCCATCCATATCCCATAAGACAGCTTTAAAAGGGAACTCGTTAATTAGCATTGAAATACTTTGCCTCGGGATGATGAACAATTATTGCCGAAGTGCTCTGCTCAGGATGTAGTTGAAACTCTTCGGATAGCTCCACGCCAATTCGCTCCGGCTCTAGTAATTCACAGAGTTGAACTTGTGCGCCAAGATCTGGACAAGCAGGATAACCAAAACTATATCTAGAGCCGCGATAGCCCTGATCAAGAATCTCGGAGAGCTCGCTACTATCATCGCTAGCAAAACCAAGTTCAGATCTAATACGTGCATGCCAGTGTTCAGCAAGTGCCTCTGTTAGCTGAACGCTAAGCCCATGGAGTTCTAGATATTCTCGATACTCATTGGCTTCAAATAGCTTTCCCGTTGCTTGGCTAACAGATTGCCCCATGGTGACAACGTGGAAAGCAACAACATCAATTTCTCCTGATTCTTTACTCTTAAAAAAATCGCTTAAACAGAGTCGTCTATCGCGTCTTTGACGGGGGAAAGTAAATCGAAGTCTCTCGCTATCTTTCTTCTCTCCTTCGTGATGCAAAATGACTAGATCATTGCCCTGGCTATAGCAAGGAAAATATCCATATACAACAGCGGCATTTATCCAACCTTGAGAGACTGCTTCATTTAGCAGAGAGCGAAGCCTTGGTCTTCCTTGATTTTCAACCATCTCTTCGTATTTGCCTCGCTCTGACTTGAGACCCCACTGGCCTACGTAAAGTGCGCGCTCATCAAGCATTGAACTGTAATCAGCAAGGGCAATTCCTTTAACTACGCGAGAGCCAAAAAATGGCACTTTAGGCACTTGGTTATCAGAGGCCACATCACTTCTGGTTGTATCAGTTGTAAGGGGCGCATCAATGGATGTGACTCTAGTTCGTCGCTCCTTGAGAGGTGGAAGTGAAACTCCTGCAACACCTTTTTTAACTCCCATCATGGTGTCCATTAACGCAAGACCCTCAAAGGCATCTCTTGCATATCGAACCGTTCCTGGAAATGCCTCTGCTAGATCCTTTTCAACAAAGGTTCTAGTAAGAGCAGCTCCACCAAGAATTACCGGCCACTTATCTGCCAGACCTCTACTTCTAAGCTCTTCTAAATTCTCCTTCATTATTACCGTTGACTTAACTAAAAGGCCGCTCATGCCAATAACATCTACTGAAGATTCCTGAGCAGCATCGATTATCTGATTAATGGTCTGCTTAATTCCAATGTTTACGACGCGATAACCATTATTAGTCAAAATGATGTCCACCAAATTCTTTCCAATGTCATGGACATCGCCTTTTACTGTTGCTAGAAGGATCGAACCGCGATCACTTGCATCGCTCTTTTCCATGTGAGGTTCAAGTAGAGCAACCGCGCTCTTCATTACTTCAGCAGATTGAAGTACAAAGGGAAGCTGCATTTCGCCTCTTCCAAAGAGCTCTCCCACTTCCTTCATTCCTTCAAGCAGATAATCATTGATAATTGCCAACGGGGCTAGTCCGCCTAAACGTGCCTGATCAAGATCTACTTCAAGTCCGGCTTTCTCTCCGTCGATGATTCTTCGAACAAGGCGTTTTTCTATAGGAAGAGCGGCAAGCTCAGCTGCTCTTGATTGACGCGTTGAAGTGACTTCAACACCGGCAAAGAGCTCTAGAAGCTTTGATAACGGGTCATAGACGCAGTCCTCACCTTCAAATTTTCGCCGGTCATAGATTAGATCCAGCGCCACTTCTCTCTGTTCTTCAGGAATTCTTGCGATTGGAGAAATCTTTGACGGGTGCACAATTGCGCTATCAAGACCTGCCTTTACCGCTTCGGCAAGAAATACTGAGTTCAAGACGATTCGAGCGGCAGGGTTTAGACCAAATGAAACATTACTTATTCCAAGTGTGGTCTGGACTTGCGGGAACTCTTTCTTTAGTTGAGCAATAGCATTAATAGTTTCAAGGCCATCTTTACGGGTCTCTTCTTGTCCAGTTGCAATTGGAAAAGTTAAACAATCGATGATGATATCGCAGGTCTTAATCCCCCATTTTTCATTGAGATCCTTTATCAAACGACGAGCAACTCGCAATTTCCACTCTGCAGTTCGTGCTTGACCTTCCTCATCAATTGTTAGAGCGATAAGAGCTGCCCCATGTTCTCTTGCAATAGGCATGATTCTTGCAAATCTAGAATCAGGGCCATCTCCATCTTCATAGTTGACCGAATTGATTACACATCGCCCGCCGAGAGATTCAAGGCCTGCCTTTATTACCGCTGGCTCCGTAGAGTCAAGAACAATCGGAAGCGTTGTCGCTGTCGCAAATCTTGAGGCGAGCTCGCGCATATCTTTAACACCATCGCGACCTACATAATCGACCGAGAGATCAAGCATATGAGCTCCTTCTCTAACCTGATCTTTGGCGATATCGACGCACTTCTGCCAATCTTCAGAGAGAAGAGCATCTCTAAAGGCTCTTGAGCCATTGGCATTTGTTCGCTCGCCAATTGCGAGATATGTGTTCTGTTGTCGAAATGGAACAAATTGGTAGAGCGATGATGCGCCAGCTTCGTCGGTAAAAGCTCTCTCTTTCAACGCAGTTCCATGAACTTTTCTTACTACCGCTGCAAGGTGCTCTGGAGTAGTTCCGCAGCAGCCTCCGATAAGGCCAACAGAGTAATCTTTAACAAATTGATCCAGTGAGATAGCTAGTTCATCTGGGCCAAGAGGGTAATAGGCGCCCCCATCTTTCAAAATAGGAAGGCCTGCGTTAGGCATAACAGAAATGCCAACGGGACTACTCTTGCTTAAAGTTCTTAAATGCTCGCTCATCTCAGCAGGACCCGTAGCGCAATTCATTCCAATTAAGTCAACACCTAAAGATTGCAGAGAAGAGAGGGCTGCAGATATCTCAGAGCCAAGGAGCATGGTTCCCGTTGTTTCGACAGTGACTTGAGCGATAATTAAAATATCTTTATCGCAATTATCAACGGCTGCCCTAGCACCATTGACGGCAGCTTTTGCCTGGAGAAGATCTTGAGTAGTTTCGATTAGTAGCGCATCTGATCCCCCATCAATAAGACCCCGAGATGCTTCTTGATATGCGGCGCGAAGATCTTCATATGTGGTGTGTCCAAGAGTTGGAAGTTTTGTTCCGGGGCCAAGAGACCCAAGAACCCATTTAGGTTCACCGCTTGAGATAGTGAATTCATCTGCAACGCCTCTAGCGATACGAGCGCCAGCTTCGGCTAACTCATAGATTCTCTCTGGAATGTCATACTCACCTAAGTTCGCCAGATTGGCGCCAAAGGTATTAGTTTCAACTGCATCTACTCCTGCGCTGAAATATTGCCTGTGAATATCTGCGATTAATTCTGGACGGGTAATGTTTAAGACCTCATTACAGCCCTCAAGTCCTTGAAAATCATCTAAGGAGGGGTTAGCGCTCTGAATCATGGTTCCCATGGCGCCATCTGCGATTACGACCTTTTTTCCAAGGGCAAGACGGAGCGAACTAGCTTCTTTAATTTTGGATGCGCTCACTTACGTGAGTTTATCGTAGGCTCTGCATATGCATCTCAGTGAGAGCTCTTTTAACCTAAGAAGCCCCATTCTTATCGCTGCTTTTGAAGGCTGGAATGATGCTGCTGAGTCTGCAACATCTGCCATAACCCATCTTTTGACCATTTGGTCGCATCAACAAATCGCTGTTGTCGATAGCGAGGAATACTACGATTTTCAGGTCAATAGGCCACAGATAAAGATCGATCAGAGCAATATAAGGGAGATTATCTGGCCCGGAACTATTGTCTATGCAGTTAGTTCGCCAGCTCTTACTAATGATTTCCTAATCGTTAGAGGCGTAGAGCCTTCAATGCGCTGGAAGAGTTTTATTTCAGATCTTCTAGATCTTGCAGATGATTATGAAGTCTCAATGATTATCTCCATTGGCGCGCTCCTTGCAGATACTCCGCACTCAAGACCATTTAATGTCGCGATAAGCGGGGCTCACCCTGAAGTTTCGGAACGATTTGGTCTTGAAATTTCAAGGTATGAAGGTCCAACTGGCATTATCGGAGTACTTCAAGATGGCGCATATAGAAGAGAAATTGATGCAATATCTCTCTGGGCAGCAGTTCCTCATTACGTTGCTACTCCCCCTTGTCCAAAGGCGGCGCTAGCACTTATTAATGCACTAGAGGATTTTCTTGAAGTTTCCCTGCCTCTAGGTGACCTACCAGAGAGAGCAAAACTCTGGGAGGCTCAAGTTGATCAGATGGCCGCTGATGATGCAGAGGTTGGCGATTATGTAAGACAACTAGAGAGTTCAAAAGATTCAGCAGAACTGCCGGAAATTTCGGGCGAGAGTATCGCTAGAGAGGTTGAGCGTTTCCTACGGAGAAATCCAGGAATCTAAAGAGTAATTCCAAGGTAGGTATCAAGGGCCCTTGAAATCTCACCGGGGCTTCCTCCCATTTGGCCTGCTTCAGTTCTTGCACACCAATTACTTAGAGCTAAAAAAACCCTCGGTGTATCTAAATCATCTGCAAGGGCGTTTACAAGTTCTTGAACCACTTCAAAAGTCGGAGCAACTTCTTGCCTTGATAAAGCGCTAAGCAATCTATCTAGAAACTCGGCTGCGCTATCTAATAGCTCTTTGCTCCACATTCGATCACTTGAGTATTTATCAGCAAACAAGGCAAGGCGGATTACGGCTGGAGAAACACCATCTTGGCGAAGTTTGGATACGAAAACTAAATTACCTTTGCTCTTACTCATCTTCTCGCCATCTAGACCGATCATTCCTGCGTGGCTATAGCAGCTTGCAAACTCAACTCCAGTGAGAGCCTTTGCTTGAAGAGCTGTCATGTAATGATGAGGAAATATCAAATCTGAACCCCCGGCTTGCAAAGTTATTGAAGTTGGATTTGTTTCAGAAAGATTTTTTAGTGCAATAGCGGTGCACTCGATATGCCAACCGGGTCTTCCTTCTCCAAATGAAGCAATCCAGTAAGGATCCTCTCCGGCTCGAGCTTTCCATAGCAATGGATCTAGGGCATGGCGCTTACCAACTCTTTGAGGATCACCGCCCCGCTCTTTAAAGATAATAAGCGCTTGCTCAAGTGGCAGTGGTAGATCTTGGATCGCTCCATCGACTTGCTGCAAATCTAGATAGATATCTCCTTCAAGTTCGTAGGTTTTGCCAATAGCAATCATCTGCTCAACGAGTAAAATGATGTCATCCATAGATTCGATAACGCCAAGATATGCATTCGGTGGCAGTACGTTAAGTGCTGTCATATCCTCACGGAAGAGATCGATTTGAGAGGCGGCGAGCTCTTTCCAATCTTGGCAATCCCGCGCAGCTCGCTCTAGAAGTGGATCATCGATATCGGTTATATTTTCAACAAATGAAACTTTCTTTCCGCTTGCTTTCAAATATCTATTAACAAGATCAAAAGCTAGATAAGTGGCCGCATGGCCCATATGTGTTGCATCATATGGAGTAATCCCACAAACGTAGATCGAGTTCTGATCTCCCGAAATTGCAACCTTTTTGCCTTTGTAAGAATCAAAGAGAGCAAGGGTTGGGTGATTAATGCCAGCCAAAGCAGGCGGCATATAGACATTTGGCCAAGAGAGCATTGCCCTAGCCTACAAATTTCTTGTAACTTTTATTGACGCTCATACGGGAGGCCACGGAACTGCGGGCCATTGCTCCGAAGGATAAGGAAACCCCTCTGAAATCAGCGTATCGATTCTCTCAAGAAGAGAATTGATTTCATCTTTAGTGATTAGCTCTCCAAGAGAGACACCAATATCGTCGTTAATGCGAAGCTTTAGCGACTCAAGCTTGCTTACTTCATCTTTATCTAGTTCTTGGCCAGCGTATTGCCATAACACCGTTCTTAATTTGAACTCTTCATGAAAAGTTAAGCCATGATCACAGCCAAGAATCTGTGAGTCTGAAATAGGGAGAATATGTCCAAACTTTCTATCTGTATTATTAATAACGACGTCAAATAGAGCAATATTTCTTATTGCAGGCGTTGACTGCTGACCAATTGCGATCAAATCCAGATCTGGATCCACATCGATCCACTGCTGAACTGCGCCTATGCCAAAAGGTCCATCTCGCATAACGGTTAGAGGAACACAATTGAATTGTCCTACCTCGCTTATTAGATATGCCGCAACCTCTCTTGAGGCAAGGTTCCCATCTGCAAAATCCCATAGCGCTCTCTCGCCGGCAATTGGCTTATAGACAACAGAGAAACTAGATTGATCACTTGTTAACACTTTGCCAAAAAGAGTGGCATTTGATGCATCGACCAATCGCCCTTCAACTATCAATTCACCGACTAGTAGTTCTTCTCTACTAAACATTTAATTCATTCTGGGGCAGATGTGGCCATCAGGATTTATTGGAGCCCCACAGAACATGCAAGGCGGCCGTCCAGCTTTAATTACATTGGATGCCCGGTCTATGAAACTACGGGCCTGTGATGGGGTGATGCGAATTCTTAGAATCGCTGGTGCTCCCTCAGTTTCATCACTTGCTAACTCATCAAAGATAACTTCTTCGCCTTGATCCCCAGTAATTGCCTGACCTTCAAATCTAATCATTTGAGAATCTATCTGCCAGGTTAGCGCCATAACCCCAAGAGTAAATTCAGAATCTATTGGCATATCAAGTGCTCCGTTATCTCTGGGAGCTGCTCCCTCACTGCTTTTAACTTCTCGCAGCATCTCTTTAAAACGATCAGTAAGTGCTTGAGCTTGCGTCTTTTCAAGGGCAAATGAGAAAACCTGCCCAGCCTTCTTTACTTGAATATAGAACTCACGCTCTCCTGGCTGACCAACAGTGCCTAGAATGAATCGATCAACCTCATCTAGGTTATAGATTCGTCTAAGCGACATCTTTTGATCCACCCAAAGTATTGCCATCTCTTCTCTTTTTCTTCTTACTTGACTTGATGGAGACAATCTTCTGATTGAAAGTGAGCAACATTCGAGCCTTTGAGCCCCAAGAAAGTGTTGTTAAAGAACATGGATCAACTGCGAACTTTTGAAAATTATCAAGACCAGAGCCGACTGTCAGGCTGGCAGCAATCTTAACAACATCACCATGGGTGATAAGAAGAATTGTCTCCTTGGGGTATTTACGGGACAAATCTTTGAGTAGGGATTCAATCCTTTTTTCAAGCTCCTTAAAGCTCTCCCCTTGCGGAAATCTGAATGCAGATGGCTTTGTCTGTATGACTTTCCACTCTTTCATCCGGCTCAATTTAGAGAGTTTTTTCCCGCTCCATGAACCGTAATTCATTTCAATTAATCGTTTATCAATAGATATCCGCTTTTTTTTGATCTTAGCAATACCTTCAACAGTTTCAAGACAGCGCTGCATCGGGCTTGAAATTATTCGATCAATCTTGAGATTTTCAAAAGAGGAGGTAAGTTTATTGACCTGAGCAATTCCATCTCTAGATAGCCCTATTCCCTCTAACTGCCCTGCAAGAATTCCTGCTTTGTTGGCTACTGAATGGGCATGACGAAGAAGAAGGAAAGTAGTCATAGCCTTAAGATTATCTCTTTAAAGCTTCCACTTCTTTTCGAAGTATCTTTGCTAGGGTCGATACATGGAGTTGCGCCAGTTGGGTCGCAGTGGGGTCAGGGTCTCTCGCCTTGGCCTAGGAACGATGACCTGGGGTCGGGATACCGATGAGCATGAAGCGGCAGAACAACTCCGTTTCTACTTAGATGCTGGCGGAAATTTCATTGATACCGCAGCTGTCTATGGCAATGGTGATGCTGAGCGAGTTCTAGGCGGATTTCTAGGGGTTATGGCCCCAAGGGATCAGATCATCATCGCAACCAAGGCTGGGATTTCTTTTAAAAGTGGAGAGAGAGTTGTAGATAATTCAAGAACTTCCCTTATTGCTGATCTTGATCGATCTCTATCGCATTTAAGAACTGATTATGTTGATCTCTGGCAGATTCACACCTGGGATGAAAATACGCCACTAGAAGAAGTATTAAGCGCTCTTGATTACGCGGTGAGTACTGGAAGAGCTAGGCATGTAGGAATCTCCAATTTTGCTGGGTGGCAATTAGCAAGAGCAGTGACGCTTCAGAATCCAATCTTTGGCAAAGCACCAATCATTAGCACTCAGAATGAGTACTCATTACTCAATAGGAAAGTAGAGAGGGAGATTTTGCCAGCATCTAGAGAGCTCGGCGTTGGAGTTCTTGCCTGGTCTCCCCTAGGTCGCGGTGTACTAACTGGTAAATACCGATCGGGACTTCCCTCTGATTCAAGAGGAGCCTCGCCGCACTTCTCATCCTTCATTGAGCCATATTTAGATGAGCGCTCAAGAAAGATAGTTGAGGCAGTCATGGTGGCATCAGATGGTCTTGGGCTATCGCCCCTTGAAGTGTCACTGGCCTGGGTAAGGGATTGCCCTGGAGTTACTTCAGCAATTATTGGAGCAAGGACCGGAGCGCAGCTGCGCGGGGCGCTAAGCGCCGAGTCAGTGACTCTGCCAGTTCCAGTTCGCGAAGCACTTGATGAGATAAGTGCTAATTAGGCATTAACAAGGAAGTGAAAGAGAGTCCTTGCGCCAAATTGAAGTGAATCTATTGGCACTCTCTCATCAATTCCATGGAATAACCCTGTGAAATCAAGATCAGGTGGAAGCTTTAACGGGCTAAAGCCATAACCAACAATTCCAAGTTTTGCTAAGGCTTTATTATCAGTCCCACCACTTAGAAGATATGGAATTGGAATTCCATCTGGATCCTCAGATTTAATCGCTGCAATCATGGCATCGACAAGAGGTCCGCCAAATTCAACCTCTAGTGGGATATCAGAGACAAGGCTTTCAACTTTCACATGCTCGCCAACTAATGATTTAACAGTATCGAGAAGCTCTTTTTCATAGCCTGGCAGAGTTCTGCCATCGACTACTGCGCTTGCACTCTGCGGAATCACATTGGCTTTGTAGCCGGCTTCAAGCATCGTGGGATTTGTGGTGTTACAAAGCGTGGCGCCAATCATCTTACCCATTGGGCCAACTTCATCAATTAACGGTTGCAGATTATTTCTATCATATGGCTTCCCAGAAAGCTCCGAGATCTTTTGAAAGAAGAGATCGCTAGTTTTAGTAATTCTCTGTGGCCAGGTGTAGTTACCGATCTTTGCTATCGCCTCTGTTAGTCGGGTTACAGCATTTGCGTTGTTAACCATCGAGCCATGACCTGCAACACCCTCTGCAGTTATCTTCATCCATTCAATTCCCTTTTGAGAAGCTTCAATTGCATAAACACGCTTACCGGAGAGAAGAGTTAGAGAGAAACCTCCAACCTCAGAAATTGTTTCGCTGCATCCAGCAAATACCTCTGGGTGTTTCTCAGCCATCCACCTAGATCCATATATGCCGCCAGCTTCTTCGTCACCAAAGAAGACAATTACGATGCTTCGCTCCGGTTGATAGTTATGTCTTGCCCAGAGTCTTATAACTGCAAGAATCATTGCGTCCATATTTTTCATATCAACCGCGCCGCGTCCCCAGATGCATCCATCTTTGATTGCTCCAGAGAAGGGATCTACCGACCAATCTGCAGCATTTGCTGGAACCACATCAAGATGGCCATTTACGACAAGACCCGGTCTTGATTTATCTTTACCTTCAATTCTTGCAACTACGGAGCAGCGATTTGGAGCGCTTTCATAAATCTTGCTCTCAATTCCAACTTCTTTCATCTTGGCAGCCACATATTCAGCAGCAGCTTTCTCATCACCTTTGCCTTCGCCAAAATTTACGCTTGGAATCTGAATCAATTCCTGGCAGAGCTTTACTACATCTTCTTCTAGTTCTATGCGCTGGGCATCAGTTAGTTTCATGGGCTAAAGTATGCCCGCATTGTCCGGGTGGCGGAATTGGCAGACGCGCTAGCTTGAGGTGTTAGTTCCCGCAAGGGATTAGGGGTTCAAGTCCCCTCTCGGACACGTTTTATAGATACGCTCCCACCGTGGCTCAAAGCAATCAGACCCCGCTAGATCAGGCGCTATCACTTATCGCCGATGTTCCCGATTATCCAAAACCAGGAATCCTCTTCAAAGACATCACTCCTTTGCTTGCCGATGGAATTGGCTTTGGAGTGGTCATTGATGAATTTGCCAGATCTATTCGCTCGCTCAATAAAAAAGTAGATGCGATAGTAGGAATTGAGAGTCGTGGATTTATTCTCGGTGGGGCAATTGCTAAAGCTCTACAGATTGGGTTTGTCACGGTGAGAAAACCAGGCAAGTTACCAAGAGATGTATATCGAAAAGAGTACGCGCTGGAATATGGCTTTGATGCGTTAGAACTGCATAAGGACCTGCTAGATCCATCCGATAATGTAATTATCGTTGATGACGTATTAGCAACCGGTGGAACAGCTCTTGCCTGCCATGATCTAGTTGAGATTACTGGAGCTAAAGTAATCGCGCACCTATTTATGCTCGAAATTGAATTCTTGCAAGGGCGCAAAACAATTGGCAATACCCATAGCGATGTTGGAATAATCTCGCTGCTTAAGGCATAAGTATTGGGAATGAGCAGATGGCAGAGTTAATTTATTACTGCGGCACGATGGATAGCGGCAAATCAACGCTGGCTCTTCAGACCGCTCACAATCATCAAAGTCGTGGTCGCGCGGGTCTGCTTTTCACCAATCGCGATCGAGCCGGAAGTGGCAAAATTTCATCTCGCCTTGGGCTGACTTCAGAGGCGCTAGAGGTATCTGTTGAGATGGATTTACATAAGTTTGTTGTCGACCAACTCTCAACTGGAAAGAGAATTGATTACGTGATCTGCGATGAAGCTCAGTTCTACGCCTGCGAGCAAATCGAACAGTTAGCTCGTATAGCAGACGGGCTTGGCATTGATGTCTATGCCTTTGGAATTCTTACTGATTTTAGAACCAAACTCTTTCCAGGTTCGGCAAGATTGATTGAGCTTGCTGATCGGGTTCAAACGCTACAAGTTGAAGCACTTTGTTGGTGCGGCAGGAGAGCAACTCACAACGCAAGAACCGTTGGCGGAACAATGGTCACCGAAGGTGAACAGGTTGTGGTTGGAGACACAAATGCCGCAAACGAAGTGGCCTATGAAGTTTTATGTCGTCGCCACCATATGCGAAAAGTTACGGCACGAAACTCTGGCGCAGCACATCAATCCAGTGATCCACTGCCATTTCAATAATTAGAAGTTGCTTGCAAGAAGTGCAAATACTGGAGCAAGAGCAAGGGCTGGAAGAAGATTTCCAATTGCAATCTCCTTTATTTTCAAAAGCTTAAAGGCGATTCCAAGAAGCAATACCCCACCTGTTGCAGTCATGGCACTTACTTGATACCCAGCTAAAATTGCTCCCAGACCAAATCCAACGCCAGTCCAAGCAAATTGATAAATTCCAACCGGCAAAGCTGAGAGGGCAACTCCCCAACCAAGTGCTGCAGAAAAAGCGATGGATGCGAAGAAGTCGAGGATGCTCTTAAGCGTTAGCTGCTCTATTCCGGTCGACATTCCATCACTAATGCTTCCCAGAATTGC
>Ga0214917_10002627_pt1 | contig 21603 bp, 15 predicted proteins | sample LL_1208_BB_MetaG_FD_177983 | JGI IMG/M metagenome (GOLD analysis project Ga0214917, IMG submission 177983) | Freshwater microbial communities from Lake Lanier, Atlanta, Georgia, United States - LL_1208_BB | ecosystem: Environmental > Aquatic > Freshwater > Lake | place: USA: Georgia | collected...
CAAGTGTAATTCTACCATTGCAGGAGATTGTTCTCAGATCGCGGACTATCAGATCGTGCCGGACGACGGTTCCAAAAATCCATTTGTGGATGACACCTACCAAGACGGAGACCCTAAATTTTATACCGTGTATATTGTATCCCCTTATTACAAAGGACCAAAAATCGATTCACCCAATGTCATCCCATTGACCGTGTACGGTCTCCAAAGTGCGGTCATCCTCTACAGGATCTATGGTCCGTTCAATCCAGTGTCTTGCAATCAACCCGTGTACAACAGTTCTGTAGGATTCAGTACGAAAGGGTGTTTTACGGCTCCTTCGACAGCGTGTATCTTGCCGGTTCCTGATTCGGGTGGTATCACGATCTTACCATCTGATGGTGGAAGTGTTCTACCATCAAAAGACAAATCAAGTTCGTGTAAACTCGGGGACAAGACGTGTATTCAGGAATGTGTCAATTATCATCTGGCCAAGAATGAAGAACCGGATTGTATCCAGTACACAGGGAACAATCGATATTGTGTCTGTGAAAACCTGGAGGGTCCTTGTGCACGATATCTGAATGATACGATCAAGAAGTGTTCGAATTCAACCGCCAGCATTTATAATTTCTGTGCGGAACGACCCAAACAGGAATTCTCCTATTGTCTGGATAATGTGGCTGTCCCGAACCATCCTGATGGTGTGGATCTGCATACCCCGTGTCTTCCCCAGAACAAGGCCTGTCATTATGTCAAGAAGGGTTTGCTACAAAAATGTACCGCGGAAAAAATGTTTGGTGAGAATCTTCCCGCCTGTCGTCCCTTCCTCAATCCTTCTGATCTTCCCAAGATCTGTGAACAGGATGCCAAAGATCCGTCGACATGTGCCTATCATTTCAATCGGTATCTGAATGAATGTGAAGGGACACGTGATCTTCCCATCATCAATCTCTATTGTAAATCCCAAGCCGAGACGATGAAATACAAATATAATCCAGAATACGATTTTACGGAATCGGCACCATCTTGTTGTGCCACACCCTCTCCTCAACCCAGATACACATGCGCGGGTGGATATTGTATCCCACAGACGGACGGGGAACATACGGATCCGACGTGTCTTGGAAAATGTGAACCGGGACCGTGTACTCCATCTCCTTTTCCATCTCCTTCTCCTTTTCCCATACCCACACCATCATTATGTGTCAAAGAGAAAGCAAAAGCCACCAAAAAGATCCGTCGGCGTCATAAGAGCCGTGAAGGATATCAAGAGGCGGGCACGTCCGGGAATAGTTGTCCCACCCATTTCTTGGCATCCCAATGTAATCCAAGCAATCAACCTTTCCTGGATACCAATCTGTTTGCGGCGACAACCACACAAGACGGCTCTGCCTATGCTTTTTCAGGGTGGACACCCCTACCGGAGGTTTTCGTCAAATATAGTTATAATAATTATTTTATCCGATTGAATCCACCGGAATTCCCGATCGAGAGCAAGACAAACGTCAGGTCATTAATGAAAGCCTGGTTAGGTGTACAAAAAGAGATCCAGAATATCAATCCGAACAGCTCTTTCTCGATTTCTGTTTGATGGATCACTTTAAGAAAAAGAAAAAAAAGAAGCCTGTTAAGATTCTTTTTTTTTATATCGAGAGTTTATATTCGATGGTACACTGTGGGAGATCAATCGAAATCCTTACCTGTTTATCAGGAGCCACCCATTCTTCTCGGATCTTAAAGGATCGTTTATAGATGATTTCTGGAGGGATGGGTAAAGGAGAAAGGAATCGACAACGGATTTTTTCTTCTTTTTTGTATTGACCTCCATGACTGGACTGCTGTTTTTTTTGTTCCAGTGTCATTCCCGGATACCGGGCACGAAAACGGGCACGCAATTTGTAGTTTGGGACATGACAAAAATGAACCGTATCAAGGAGATCAATCATGGATGTGTATCCCATCCTTCGTAACTGTTGTCTCAGAAAACCAAGAGTTTCTGGAGACACCTCTTTTTGTTTCCATACCAGACGTTTTTCAGACGACAATGTGGCACACGACCGCCAATGATTCCACAAACCAAGAAAGGAGACAAGAATTACGCCGAACACGCCTCGCATGATTTATGATTAGCAGAAGAATCTTCTTCTTTCAAAGTCTTGATCGTCGTTGAAAGAGAAGAGGTTTTCTCAGGATCAATCGTAAAATTCTGTGAAGAAATCGAAGCCCTGGTGCGTACATAATACGATCCCGTTTTGAGGCCTTTTTTCCATCCATAAAAATGGATTTTGGTGAGTTTCTCCGGATCCGGATCCGTCAAATGAATATTGAAACTCTGGCTCTGATCAATAAACGCCTGTCGATCCGCGGCCATCTCGATCTGCGCCTTTTGTGGAATCTCCCACACGGTACGAAACACCGTCTTGAGAGTCGCCGGTAGACAGGAGATTCCTTTGACGCTCCCTTTCCACAACACGAGCTGTTCCATCACCGGAGTATCCCATTCTCCCAACAAACGGAGGATCCATTTCAATACCGGATTTGTCACATAGAATTCTCCCGCGTTAGTTCTCCTCACATAAAGATTGCTCGTCAATGGTTCAAACGATTCCGTATTGCCAAGGATCTGTGACGTCGAGGCGGTGGGCATGGGCGCGACAAGGAGACTGTTTTTTACACCATGGATGCGGATCTGGAGACGGAGCGCCTCCCAATCGAGATGAAGGATCGGTTGAACCTGATTTCCTGGTAATTCAAAATGAAAGATTCCTTTCGAGAGTGGACTCCCTTCATAAGAACCATAGGTCCCTGTTTTTGCGGCAAGACGACACGAGGCGGACAGCGCGTGATAATAAATGCATTCAAAAATACGTCGATTGAGTTCTCGTGCACGCGAAGAATCATAAGGGAGGAGAAGACGGAAAAAGACGTCCGCCAGACCCTGTACCCCGATACCGATCGGTCGATGACGGAGATTGGATCGTTTGCATTCTTCTAATGGATAAGCGTTCTTGTCAATGACAATATTCAGATTTTCAACCAGGGTTTCGGTGATGTCTCCGAGCCTCTGGAAATCGAATTCGGGGGTGAGATATTTATCCCACATCTCCGTGAATCCTCCTATGTAGACTCCATCAGTATACACGACAGGAACGGTTTTTTTGTCGCGGATACGCACAATCTCTTGTTCGGAAAGAGCCTCCGTATTCTTTCGATAGACAAACGAGATGCCTCTTTCCTTCAACATTCCCGTAAGGAGACGACAGTACGGGCAGTTGTCTTTCCCATAAATCCAGATATCCTCCGGGAATACCGTCTTGGGAGTAAACAGACACTTGGGGAGAGAGATGGAACCGAGATTACACACGGCGTATTCTTTCTCATCCGAATATTCGATAATCTCACAACACAGATTAGAGGAACGGATGGTTCCAAGATTCTGTTGGTTGGATTTGCGGTTGCAGGTATCTTTGTACAAGAGATAAGGCGTCCCCGTCTCGATCTGTGATCGTAGGATTTCTTTCCAGAGTTCTCGCGCCCTGATTTTTTGGGTATACCTCCCTTCTTCAATATATCGTAGGTACATCTCCTCAAATTCCTTTCCCCATACCCGATTCAGAGAAGAAGATTGTGGTGGAGACATGAGATACCAATCCTTATCGTTTTCCACACATTCCATAAAATAATCCGGGATCCACAACGCATAAAACAAGTCTCTTGCCCTCTCCTCGTCCGGTCCCGTATTCCGTTTGGCGGAAAGGAAGGGCAACACATCGCTGTGCCAGGGCTCCAGATACACCGCAAACGCACCATTCCTCTTTCCTCCGCCATTATGTACCACTCCCATGATGGTCTGATAACTCGGATCATTCATGACCTCGAGATCGTACACCACCACCGGTTCCGTTCCTTGATAGGTCTCGATCTTCCGGATCTGTCCATTCCATCGCTGTCCCTGACAATACTTTCCCCAGAACTGCCACGCCGGTGCCATCGACAATTTGTCATCATACACTTCACCATTCTTATCCACAGACGACCATCCTTTCCAGAAAGCATTGGCTTTTTCTTGTGGAGACCCGAGCAAAAAATACATCGGGGGTGATCTTGTGTTCAGCATCGATAGGTCCAGAGGATGGGGTGTTTTTACAATCCTATCCTTGAGTTGGAGATGGATCTCCCATTCCGAAAAAACTTCGGAGATACGATACATCTTGAAGGCACCATAATAATGGGTCTGTAAAAAGGTATGGACTCGTGTCGTATCCTTCGAAATCAGACGACCCCTGTATTCCAGTTCATTGACAGAAACAAGGATACGATACAAAACCCCCATTGCATAACAATCCGACACGTCCCATTCGATGGGATGCACCTGACGCAATGGGACATAACACGTCTGCCATTTCCATTTTGCTTCTTCTAAAGGAACCATGCCTTCCTGGTCTTGATGATTCAGATCAGGAGGACTCGTCGTATATCTCCATAGAATGGTGTGGGCGCGACTTACAATCACCTTTTCTGTATCACCCCAGGGGGTGTCCACCTCGACTTCCATCAATTCCGAGGGAGGGAGGGTGTACACGAGTTTCTTGGTGATGTCTTCAAACGTTCCCAGACGTGTCAATACACGATCCTCACCGACACACAGATCACGGATCGGGACGAGTCCTCGTTTGGTAAAGACAAGGGTCGATCCTTCAAAACATTGATCGATATATCTCGCCGTATCATTATAAACTTTTAACATCGGGACGATCCCATTGGATCTCCCATTGGTTCCATAGATATAGGAATTCTGTCCTCGGATTTCGGATACATGGATGCCCACACCTCCCGCCCATTTCGAGATTTGGGCGCAATCCGATAGAGTCTTGTAAATCCCGGTTACACTATCTTCCATACCCACCAAAAAACAATTCTTCACAATCACGTTTTCCACGACATAACTGTGATCCTTCTCTACGGATAAGGTATGGACAAGATCGTCGTCTCCATGATTGACTCTCGATTCCTGGATGGAGAGGAGACGGACGACACGTCTCCCATCGATCGTCTTTTCAAACCAATGGGAAAACCAGGAAAAAGAAGAACGCGTCAGGATCCGTTTATGATCCGAGTTGTCGACGTCTTTCCATGAGATCCGTTTCATCTCCAATACTTCCCGTAGGACATTCCAACGATCTGTCGGAAGGGTATAATACCCTCTATGATAAAACCGGGTCCACCGTATCCCCCTTAGAAAATCATAAAAATGAGTACGGGATCGTGGGATATAGTCCTTTATTTTGATGGGATACCATCGACTAATGTTTTTCAATCGGATACCCTCACCCATGTAATCATACTCGATACCGACAGTGGGAAGAATCGAAAGGAACGATCCGAGTTTTGAAGACCGTATTTCGACGGTCTGGTGGCAACTCGATTCTCCCGGATAAGACATGAACTGATAGACAAACAGGATCCCCTTTATCATATCAAGATTCCTGGTTAATTGAGGATCATAATCCACCGTATACTCTTGAACGGGTTGTTCGGAAGAAGCGATCCAATCACCACGACGCAGATCTTCTACATTCCTCCAACAAAAATCTCTTTTATTCTTGTCATACACAAGAAAAGGATGATCCGCGGTTGCCCGGATGGGATGAGATGTCCCGTACACCTGGAGATGATAGACCGGACGCCCGTTCCTCCGATTCGTGTGAGACGCAACCACGAATTTCCACGTCAGATGATGAGTCATCACCTTTTCTCCGGGTTGAATCGACTCGATGTCTTTATATCCAAGACTGGTGAGCACACGTGTCCCTTGTAAAAAACAAGAGGCCATTTGTGGACGGATCGTTCCGGCCGCGAAGAGTGTCGGTGTCGCGTGAATAAAATGACCTTGTCGGAGACCACGGAACGTGTTTGCCACCTTGCCCCAGTCATCTCGGTGTAGAAACAGAGCGATGCGATACCACATGTGATCCAAACGTTCCACGACTCCTTCATGTGTCTTCATCAGGTACGAACGGTATAATGTTTTCCAACCAAACAGAGATAATGGGAAAGAGGAAGTGGTATGGATCACCTTGAAGAATACGTCATCGACGGTGTCCGCGTGTTGTTCAATGAAACGATAAAATTGTTCGGACAAGAGAGGACGTCGGATCGCGGAGATGTCCACGTTTTCTTGAAGTTTGCGTGCGGTCTCTACAAAAGATGGATGAGTGGTCTTGTCGTGATCATCCAATAAAAGACGGACCGCCACACGTTCATCCTCTTCGTATCGATGACATTCGGAGGAAAGGATCTGGATCATGACCTCCAGGGGAGAGACGTCTTCTCCCTGATCCGGCATGGCCTCACAAAAACGATCCACAACCCTTTTACCATCGTTGTGTCCGTACTTGTCCAAAAGATTCTGAACCCATTGTCGTCGAATATGTTTTTCCGTCGTCGTCATATTATTTTTTTTTTTTGGGTTTGCACAAGGTATTTCTCCTTTCTTTTTTTATTCCCATCCTTAATTCAATTTTTATGTTGAATCAAAATCAAAAATGACGAGTTAATGATTGGATCCATAAAAAAAAAGAATGACAACGCCATTTGATGATCTGGCGACACCTACCATTGTGGCGTGTCGGATTGCGATGACGCCTTGCATGCTCGGAAAACAGTATAAAGAACATCTATTAAGAGAAGCGAAACGGAAGATGGAGAAAACCAGTGACAAACAGATGGGTGTCTTGTTGCGTGTCGAAAAGATTCATCGTATCCTGAAAGAAAACATAGGCACCATGATACCGGAGGTTTTGTGTAGGGTATCTTTTGATGTGCTGGCGTATCGACCATGTGTCGGGGATCATATACAAATGACCATCCAAAAAATATTTCATCACGGGGTTTTTTTTCAAGATATTTTACGGGTCCTCATTCCTTCCTCGGATTGTTCCCCGTTTGTCATCCAGAAAGATTTTTCTTCCTTTTTTTTACAACACAAGACCACCATCCTCCGTAAAGGTGATCCCGCCACCATCCTTATCCGTCAGATCCGTTTTGAAAAAGACGGTTTTTCTTGTATCGGGAAATTGGTGACGGATCTACAATGATTTGTGAATCATCTGTCTGGTTTTCCTCCTGATGTAAAGACCCCGTGGATGTGTCTTTACATGACATAAGTAAAGTGAAATGAACAGATGATACATTTAAGGAATCTTCCAATGGCTGTTGTCTTGATAATAAGAATTCGCAGCCGAGGCTAATTTATCTTGGCATACACATCGCGATCCGCATCCTGTTTCTTCCTCACCCGATTCTTTGCAATTATCACCCGTGGGTTCTCCGGCATTTCGAATCGTATATATAGCTCGGTCAGGTGAACATAAATTCCATGTGTCATCTGTATATCCTGCTTTAATATCACACATATTTGCGGGTCGGACAAGTTCCCCCACATTTTCAAATGTATCGATCGTTTTCTGAAAGTTATTGTCGCACATACGCACGACAAGATTTTGTTGGGAACATTTTTTTGTACAAGAGCATTTACCACCGTCATAAAATCCGCCATAATATACCACAGGTTGCATGGCATATGAATTATTGTATGTATACAATTTGATACCATTTTTCATGCCATCTGCCGCGTTACATTCACCAGCAGTCCAATTTCCACTATAATCACAATACTTAGTACCCAGGGGTGGATCAAATTTTAACAATTTTTGCCCCTCTTCTGAATTTGGATCCAAAAAGAGATTGTTGCAATCATTATCCACCATATCCACGGTGATATTCGAATTGTTCGGACAATTGGAACATTCCTCATCTGTACATGCACAAGACTGATATCCAGTGACACGAGTCACTGTTCTGCCGTACTCGACTCGGGTTTCCTGTTTGGGTATACAAACTGTCTTAAAAGACGTCCCGGTATTATCGATGACTCCGATTTTCTTCCCTTCCTCGCCTTCATACGTACAACTCGATTTGGAACTGGGATCTGAGAAAGGACACTGTTGAGGATCGCTCGATACACATTTGGTAAATGCGGGATCACATTTATCTTGATACGTATTGGAGACGGTACATAGATCCTGAGTTTGTGAGGGTAAATACGGGAGTTTCCCGTCAAAATATTTCACCTGTTGTTTCGAACGCACGACACCTCCCTTTGTGTCGGTGGGATTCATTTTGATCGAGAAAGAAGAAGAACCCTTGCTCTGTCCTGTTCCTAAAGTTTCCTTCTCTGAGGATGAAATCACATTACGAAGGTTGAGGAGGACATTCTCATTATCCGTTGAATATTCGATATACGCCTTGTCTGTTTGACCCGGGATCGCATTGTTTTGAAGCAATGAATTGATCGTGCATTGTTTCCCACCCGTAAACGAATGAGATTCAAAATTTGTGGCATCATGCAAGGGAATACCACAAATGTATCCGTATTTATTCCCGGAGGTGGGATCATCGGTATGGAATGCTGTTTTCAAGGCGGTTTGACACTCGTTGGGTGTTTGGGGGTGGCATTGGAGGACATCGTCCAAGGCCGAAGCCTCCATGGGTTTATAAGCGGGATAAAAATTATTGACCGCATCAGGAAAATAATAAGGTTTCCCCTGTCGCTGACATGCTTTTGTATCAAGGTCTTCACAGGTGGACGTCATGTCTCCAAACAGATTGGTTGACGTACATATTTGATTTTGATCGCACATTTCATTCCCACAACGGATGGAACAGAACTGTCCACCGTTTCCTGTATCCTTACAAGTCGCATCCGGATCCGCACAACATACCAGTTCTCCCTGATCGTTTTTACATACGACTTTGCTCGAACAACAGGTCAGATCCTCCTTTGGACATTTTTGGACATCAGATCCTGATACACAAAACACATCGTTTTTGGGACAACAAAAGGTTTGATTATCGGTAAGGACATGCGTGTCCAGATTACAGCATTTATGGAGGATACAGGTACTTCCAGTGGCACAATCAGAATCATCATGACATCCTTCTATACAGACAAAATACTTTTCATCCAAGATACTACCCTCGGGACAGTTTGGGACGCATCGATTAAAACCAGTGGAGAACACATCCTTCGGATTAGGGCAATACGACTTGACACCGAACATGAAATACAGACACGTTCCCATCGCTGCCGAGTCTAAAGTAAACAGGGACAAAATCGAGAGAAAGACAAAAGAATTCTCAAAACGGAATATCGAATAATAATAGGCAAAACAGACAAAGGCACCGATGGCGCTGATCACTGACAAACATAAACCCGTAATCAGTAATCCTTTGGACGGGTATCGATAATACACATGACCATTATCCGTCTGTTTCTTGATGCCTGCCACATAGATGATGAGCATCATCAGAGACAAGAATGTCAAGATGGCAACGGAGGAATAACATCCTAAAAAATAAGGGATTGAAAAGAGATCACGTGGAGAAATAGAGATGACAGGCATTTTTTTTTTAATGATTATAATTTTTTTTTATCCTTTTGAAAAAAAAATGAATATCGAACCTGGTCTCTGGATTTTCATTGCTTTTTCCGTTCTTTTTATTCTGAGCACGTTCATTATCGCAATCATCGCATTGGTACGAGGGACAGACGCAAAAAACCTCGCGAATATCTCTCCCGTGTTTCCTAATATTTTTCCTATGATGAATACGATTCCACAAATGACATTCGGATCCCTTACGGTTCCTATCTATGTGAAAGATATGTTGATGAAAACGACTCCAAATCATATGTATAAAACATTTCTAAAGACACCTGTTTCAAAACTCTTGCAGACACCCGAACAAAATCTCATTGTGAATGGTCAATTCTTGATCATCAATCCCCCTTTCAAAGAGGATACAAGTACGACGACATTTAAAGATGCCAGTGTTCCATCATGGTCAGCAACGAATCCTGAAACCACCATTTTTAACAAAGGAGCGACTCCGGTGGATTGGGGATATCCTCCCTATCCGTATGTCATTTTGTCTGAAGATCGAAAGATTTCTCAGGTGTTCCGTGTCAATGATTCTTGTGGATACAAATGCTCGGTCATGATGAATGTCCGAAGCGGGTATGGAGGATCCGCCGTTCTCCGAGTGCTTGACAATGGAAATCGTATCCGAAGCGAGACCCAATTGTCTCTTGACACAAGTCAACCAGGCCAACTTGCCTTTACTTGGACCGTGAAGGACGTTTTCTTTTTTCTACATCCAGGAACGTATACTCTGGAAATCAGTGGAGAAACACAGACAGGCTATCAACAATCCGCATTCACTGATATTTCCATCATTCCTTTTCTTTCCAATCAGTTTACCATTGATTTACCCATCGGCTACAAAACGATACCTTATCTTCAATGCGTACTGGTATCGGATTCTACCAAACACGTTTCTGATTTCATGAAATCCGCCTTCTTGTCACAGTATGGTAACTGTATTTTACAGAACGGAGTTGCCAGTTATTTTGTCTCCTCGATCACAGTGAATACTCCTGCGTTTTTCACTGTAGATATTATGGGACCATTGAAAACGATGGAGGACGTCTGTGCCATCGAGCTGACTCTCAATTGGATCGCTATTGGAACGACTTCTTAAGGATCCCTAAATAAATGACAAATTATGTTTTGGCGTCTACCGTCGATTCCAAAAATCATTTTATCCCTACCGTAGATTCCAAAAATCATTTTGTTCTAAAGGTATTTAAGACGTATCATTCCTTTAAATACTTTTAGAAGAAACCATCGAAAAGAGAAATGATTTTTGGATTTTTACGGTAATTCATTTTGTTCTAAAGGTATTTAAAGACGTATCATTCCTTTAAATACTTTTAGAAGAAACCATCGAAAAAAGAAATGATTTTTGGATTTTTACGGTACGGTAGGACGCTTTCATGATTCCTTCAAATCGCCAATTCATTGAATTCGGAACAAATTCAATTTTAGCGGAGGCTGATACCATGCTTTGCTGAATGAAAAAAATAAATCATCAAGTAAACAAGGGTACAAACAGTACATTATTCCCACCTTGTGACACCACACGACTTGTTTGTCCTCGTACCAGTGTCAATGTTTTCTTTTGTTGGTTCTGGACCGGGGTTTGCGTCTCGATCTTATAATTGGGTGTATTATAATACGTGTAAAAACAACCACTTGTTTGACTCGAACGGACTTTCCATAATTCAAACGGGTTGGTTTCTTCTTGCGGATTCCGTGGATCGAAACTTATTTTGTCCGATGGTCCATTCACGGCAAGAAGTGTATTTTGATAATCCTCATTGTTGCCATGCACCAAAAAGTTGAAATTCTGGATGTTCGTGTATAATGGTGTACCTAATGGACTATTATAAGTAAAATTAAAAGATGCATTCAGACTGGAGGCATTTTGTACGGTTGAAAAAAAATCTGTTTGCAATTGAAGAGGTGCCGAATCGACTCCAAGTGGAGGAGGACTTGGGAGGAAATCCGTCGTGGACAGGACGGTATCATAGGAGGATGTGGCGACAGCGAGTTCATTATTGAGTGGAACCATAAGATCAGGATGCATCCACCATATAGTAAACAAGGCATTTGTAGATAATGAGGTATCTTGTTGTCCGGAGGCAGAGAGAGTATTGGAAGGAGAAACAAACATGTGCGTTACAACTGAAATGTCTGTTTGTATATATAATTGTGAGAACGCGACCTTGTTCTGGAATGGATTCGATGTCGTCACCAGGCCTTCTAGATTTTTGGCACGATGAATCTTGACGTTTGGAAATAAATCGTTCGGTTGATCAGATACCAATGGATTCAGTCTGGCGAAGGAAGAGGCAAAAGTCTGGAGTTGGAAGGTTAGACGCAAACCAATGCTTTTCTCTACTTGGAATGAATTAGTAGGTGTTATACTTTGTAATGTGTACTTGAGTGTCTGTGGATCCAGACATAAAAATGTATACTTTTTGGTATTGTATAAACAATAATAACGGTCATCATAATTCACTTTTAATGTAAAATCTGTTGTGAGGATGGGCACTATGAGCCATTCGGGTACTGGGGGTGGGACATTTGGAGACAGAGGAGACATGATCGGTATGTCCGAATCGTTTGTTGTCAGGATGGTGGTGGAATCATTATTCAGGATACTCACCATGTACGAGGGTGAAACATTTGTTGGTTGTGCTTGTGTCACATCGTTTTGTGGAACATCAATAGGATACCATGGTTCAACACACCATTTCATACCTGAAGTGTCTGGTTGTGGAAGTAAAGAAATCCCGATGCTACCATCCCCATTGAGGACTAGAAAAGAACCCATTTGAGAAACAGATTCAAGAGTGATAAAATCAAAGAGTGTCATTAGAGTAGTGGCTGGATTCTCATAAAACACATTGATTTTCCACTGTTGTGTCGGATCATTGAGATTTTTGACTTTAAGGATCACACTGTTTGTCGTGTTGTCAATGGCAAGAGCCAATTGTAGAATGGGACACCACACAATCACACTCTGTCCCTTCTTTATTGTTTCAAGGGTATCCGAGGTAGTTGACAAGACAAGAGAGGAAAATACGTTGGTAGGAGCCAAGACAGGTTTTGCGGTATTCGAGGACAGTGTAATTGTATCCGACGGTTTAGAAATACAAGTCTGACTGATATTGGTAGGGAAAAACGAAACATAATTTAGACCTTCTAAGACAATCGTGGAGGAAAGAACATAATGAAAAAGAAGCTGACCATCTGGAGGGGATGTGGAGGAATACGAATATAAGACGCATACAGCGTCAAAGTTTTGCATTTTTGGTGTCCAAAACGAATCGAAATTGGTGAAAGATCCTAACCCGGTAAAAGGATTCCAGATTTGGTCTTTGTATTGGTTCACGTCTTTAGCGGTTGAAAACACACATGTTGGATCTTCGATAACAGGGTCATTTATTTTTTGGGTGATAAATTTGAAACCTTGATATTTGAATACGTTGGCGTAGTAATACAAGATTTTGTGTAGAGGAACTTTTTTGTTTAATAGTTGTTGAAGGCGACCACCGAATTGAGAGGCAATCATAACTGCTTGACTTGTACCGGCTGATGAACTTGATTTGAATGGATCATAGGACAAGACACCAATAATATATTCAATGAGTGCAGTGATATCAGGTGTGACCCTATTGAAAAAAAATGTTATTGTACCAAATGTATCTATATTATAGCAAGTACCTATCTGATATTTAGGTATCAAAAATAGACTTTCTGGTTTTCCGTTCGCATTTCTTCCTGCATATTCATTCAATCCTTCATAAGGATTGTTTGACATTGTGTTTGGTTGGGTGGTATAACTAGTAATCGGTGGGTCGAGTGTGGAAGAAGAAACCGTGATGAATGATGGACTTAAGTAAACATTACATAAACTTTCGGGTGCATAATTACCATTTGAATTAAAATATGGTTTTGCTTCATTGACGAGCGTATTCATAATTTCAATTATATGATTACTTCCACCGGTTAATAAATTTCCGAAAACCGTGAATGAACTTACAATATCAAATTGTGACAAATTGTTTACTAACCATTCATACTCGGATACAGCAGCATCATTCCCAATGATAAATTGCACTTTATTCATTATATTATATGATAGGAGAATTTCTGCGGTATAAGCAGCTTCCTGAGAAATTGGCTGTGTATACCAATCTGGTGCAGTGCATGAGGGAAGTGGTTGATCCATTCCTTGGATATACGTGCATGACTTGCTTTCATCATTGGTGGGAATCGCTACAACATTTTGTGTGATGTAGTCATTTAGATTTGGAGGGAGTTTCATTTGAGAAAACACTGTTGCCTCGTATTGTATATATGCCGAAACGGCTTGAAGTTGGAGTAAGAGGGGAGACTTTTTATTTCCTTGTTTGTCCACTACGTATTGGACATCTGCGGGAATGGCAAATCGTATTCCAGTAGTTGATATTTGTGCATGATATTGATTTGGTAAATCTAAATATTGAAAAATGGGCCATGCCAACATAATATTGTTAGATCTTGACGCATCATTCAGATAAAAGTTTAACAAAAACGGTTTTTCTCTGCCCGGTTTTACGAAAACAAGATTTGCATCGAATAATAATTGAATTCTTTTTCGAGTTGGAGTATCTTCATAGGTAAATTGCAATGTCTTTGCGTTGATGACAAAAGATTTTTTGGATACAATTATTGAACCGATAGGTACTCCTTCAAACGAGATGACATATCCATCTGTTTGTACATCATCCAAGTTATATTCAATCATGTATTGTTTATTCGTCGTGTATCGTAATATACCGTTTAATTGGAAAGACCAGACCCTGTAATAAGGGCGATTGCTGGGATTGGCGGATACGAGCGACCAGGAAACGGAACCGTCACCGGGAGGAAGAAAAGACACGGTGTATTTCTGAAAATAAATCGGTAAATTATTAGAGGGGATGAGACTCGTCATGTTTATTTTTTCCAAAAAAAAAATTTATCAAAAACTTTCCTACATAGGGGGTGTATAGAGGGTGGTATGATACGCCTGATAAAACTCCGTCTTTGCCTGATCCATGGTGAATAATCGGCGAATGAGTGTAGACGCGTTACTACGAATGCTTTCTAGATGCTCATTATCCTCCAACAGTTGTCGAATCTTGTGTGCCATTCCGACAACATCTCCGTAAGGAACGAGGATGCCTGTGGTGCCATCAAACACATAATCTTCGATGGCACCACAATGCCACGTGGCCACGACGGTCCCAGCACGCATGGCTTCTACTGCCGGAAAACAGAGTCCTTCAGCCGGAGATACCATGCACAAGATGTGAGACTTGGCGATCTCCATTCGGGCTTCTTGAGGCGTCAAAAAATCATGGAGAATCCGTAATGAATCTCCTAATATCTGTTGCAAGACACGGGAGACATCGTCCGGGGTTTTCCTTCCAAACAATAATACCGGCGTTGTTTTCTCGGATCCGGAGATCGTTGTCGGAGGATCATCATGTTCATAAAAGAAGGGAGACACCGTGGACCACCGTATTTTCTTCGGAAGGGTAAGGATCTCACGTGTTTCATCCAGACCCATCTTTTGAAAAGAATACTGTTTCCGATGAGAAAACGTCGGAGCGACCGTTTCTAAACAATACCCCATATGGGTCATGTTGTGATACACCCAATAATGCAATTGCCATGGATTATTAGGATGAACCAATGCCCAGTTCTGGATATACACGACGAGTCGGACCGGACGAGAAAAACGGAAAGGCAGACGTGAGTAGATGTCAGGTTGAACGACAATATCTCCTTCTTTCATGTCTGGATGATCAAACGCGTCCAGAGAATACAGCGTCAGTTCTTTGGAAACACCGACCCAGTACTTGATGAGATCCGGTGGATCTACATAAGGATAAGGCTTTGTGCTGAGTACCCGAGCATGAATCCCCAACATCTCGGCGATCCAGCACAAACGATACATATTATTGACTCCTCCGGCGGGTTCTTCTACACCGGGACACAAGAACCATACTTTTTCTTTTGCATGGGTCCACAACATTGTTTTGGTTTATGATATGTAGGGTTCATTTAAATATCTATCAGAGGCCATACTTCGATGCCACGGAGATCCGTGATGCGACCATGAACGACGCGCCCGATCGGGATGATTTGGGATGAAATGATCTCAGGAGGAAGAGGAGACGACGACGAATCAAGGAGTAAGATTTTTTTCAGATCATAAGCCGTCATGATGATATAGATCGTGTGTTTCTCATAGGGTAAGATATCATGCAAGGAGGAGGAGGACATCCATTGGAGGACGGATCGGATATCTTGTCGTTCCTGGTTGTCTCCCGAGAATGAGAATTGAAAAGGACACGGTGTTTGTTGTGCCTGTTTCTCAAATTTCCAATAATAATAGATATACAAAAGGATCCCTCCACACAACAACAGGGAGACGGACCAGAAAAATAGAAAAAAGAACATCAAACGATTTTCACGAGTTTGTGGTGATGATCGTTTCCTCTGCAACAACACATAGATCAGCAATGCTATCCATAAAAACAGACTGATAATGGCATGAATCCACGTAAGAATCGTGATTCCTCGTACCGCATGGTTCTTGTTCTCCTGTCCAGTCATATTTTTTCTTTACACAAGATTTCTTTCTTTTGGAATACAAGATCGATTCAAACGAATAATTATTGTGTTAAGGTCTTGTAAAATAAGAAAAAAAAAACAATTCCTTTTTTCTTTATTCTTTTCATGGGCATCAAGAATCTGCATCCTGTGTTAAAGAGGATGTGTCCTCAGGTCTATCGTGAGGTTCCTTTATCGAAATACGCGTACAAGAAGGTAGCCTTGGATCTATCGATTTATATGTACAAATACAAGAGTTCGAGTGCGAACATGTGGTTGGACGCGTTTGTCCAATTGATCTATATACTCCGGAAGAACGATGTCCATTTTGTGGCAGTGTATGATTCAAAAGCACCTCCAGAAAAAGATCTCGAACGGAAACAGAGGAGCGATGCGAGGGAAAAACAGAGAGATCGGGTTCGGATTCTGCGGGATACTTGGGATCAATTCCAAGAAGATCATCAAGGCCAGGATCTTACACCGGAGATCATCCGACAGAATCCTCTTCTCCATCAGTTTGTCTTGAAAAATCTGAATGGAGAAGCCATCGCTTCGCGTATTGAAAATGAATTGGTGCGTATGCAATACGCCTTGATGAAGATCACGTCCTCGGATTTCGATCTGACCAAAGAATTGTTCCGTTCCTGTGGAATCCCTGTATTACAAGCGGAGGGTGAGGCGGAAGCCACATGTGCCTTATTGAATCGAGAGGGATTGGTATCCGCCGTCATTACGGATGATACGGACGTGCTTGCGTATCGGACACCCATTATGCTGAGCAAGATCGATTATCAGAAGGAGACGTGTATTGAAATCGATCTACAGGAAGTGTTGTGTGCATTGCGACTCACAGAATCCCAATTTCTTGATTTTTGTATCTTATGCGGGACGGATTACAATACCAATATGCCAAAGATCGGACCGGAACGTTCTTATCGTCTCATCCTCGAACACGGGTCTCTGGATGCGATCCAAGAAGCCCATTTAAACCTTCCGATGGAGATTCTGAATTACCCACGGGTCCGCCAATTGTTCTCACCTCGTCTTTTACCCGGAGTGGAGGTGCCTTTCTGTGATTTTCCGGATCATTCCGTATTGAGTCATTTCTTTTTTGTTCACAATATCCCGACGGGAGTGGACAAAATCCGAACCGCGTGTGAAACGAGTCAGTTTCATTGTTTTCTATTGAATGAAGGAGAAGAGGAAGAAACAACAAAAGAAAAAATTCATAAAAATAATCTTCTCCTGATCAAATAAAAAAATAAAGAAAGTCATGTCCCCCGCAACATACAGGACGATCGTCATTTTTTCCATACTGATTTTCATCCTCTTCCTCATCATCACCTCCATTTCGGGTTTTCAATACTCAAGATACAAGATTGTGGATGGCACGGCAACATGCGAGGCTTTTGTCAATCGATGCCTCCTTGTCTTCCCTTATGTCGATGGGACTGGGGCATCCAGAACCAAAGTCTCTCCGATTGCATTTTCGGAAATCAATCAGGCGGGTATATGGAGTGTAAAGGTCGTGTATCGTCTCACGGACGACGGGAAAGACACGAATGATTTTTTTATCCTCGGCAGTCCCTTCCATGTCTTCCTTGGAACCAAATCCATGTTCCTCATCTATCTGATCCTGACCATCCTGTCGGGTCTTATCTGTCTCAGTTATATTCCGGCCTTCAAATTATCCGCTCCACAAAAGAAATAAAATCATGGAATTCAATTTAAAAAATAAATTGAATATTTAATCATGGTTACGGTAACATCGTCGATAGGAGATGAATGGTTTCACTATTTTTGGAGGTATACGCATTTCGACAAGTCCATGAACGATGGATGGGTTTGTTCGTTTCAATAAGAAAACGCAGAACCTCGGTACGTCCCCATAATGCCGCCCATGCCGGCGAAGAGGTACAGAATGGAAAATCCTTTTGGTGCCACCATTCCACAACATCCAATCTCCCGTAAGAACATGCATAAGCGACTGTATGAGAATGCAGAGGACAATGATAAGTGGTTACCAAGGTTTCTAAAAACGTAATGGGAAAATCTTGACGAATCGCGAGGGAAAGATGATAAGAAACCAATGGGACATTATGATGCAATAACCAGTTCATAACAGGTTCGTCTTTTTTTTGTAATGCCACCTCGAACGAATAACTCGATGGATAAATTCCACATTCATACAACATGTCCATCTTTTTTACTATGTCCATCACCGATTTATTAATCATCCATTCATACCAACGTGATTTGAATGGGAAGCGATGTCGATGAACCCATTCCATGCAATGTACATCTCCTTTTTGTAATACAGTTTCTGCGTCTCCCTCAAATGCTACACACAAGATAGAGAAGACATGTTTCAGATGATGAGGCACGTGTCTCTCTTCGATCGAACACAAGAGATGTTTATAGGGTTTTACTTCTTCAAAAGGCGGTCGATCTATCATAAAATAGTCACAAATCTCTAAAAACGACCAAAGGCATTCCACAGTCTTCAGTGTTAACGTGAGGAAAGGAGATCGTTGGAAGACGGATTCAAACTCCGTTTCAGGAATGTTTGTTTCACGGAACAATCGAGAGTCAAAGAGACAGACCATTTCTTTTCATGATTTGTTGTTTGGTAAAACCCTGATAAACTTTCATTTTTTCGTAAAAAAAAAAGTGACTCAGAGGGACGAACGACAGATCGTGTCGACGAGTTTGCCATCATGAGACGTTGGACGCAAGGGTCTTCCGGAGACGGGATTGCGGCGTGGACAGGAGAGACAGGTGGGCTTGAGGGAACGACAGGTCGCTGAAAACAGTTTACCGGTTCCTTTGTCCGCATCGATCTTATGTTTCGTAATCGGATTGACGGGTTTGGAAGGATTCTTGCGCTTGTTCTTTCTCCAGGCGGAACACGCTCGGGGAACCATTTTTGTTGATTTCGATTTGGTGCTGGATTTCGATGTTTTGGTCGTTGCGGAGGTCTTCTTGGCGACCGCCGCCTTTTTCTTGTTCTTGGCAAGTACTTTCTGGACAATCTTTTTGACTCTCTCTTTATATTTCTTTTTGGTGGCTTCGATTTTTTGACTCGTTTCTTCACGGATCTGTTGGACAGCGTCTTGTTTGTGTGCTTGTGCTTGTTGTTGTACTTCGGATTTTTTCTGTTTGATCGACGCCTGATGTTGTTTCAAGACGGTCTGTTGTTGGCGTAGGGCACTGGCTTCTTGTCCCTTCGTACCTGTTTGTTGTAATTCTTGTTGCAGGGATTGTGAACGTGACAACAGGTTCTGTTGGGTCTGATCGAGTTTATCCAATTGCTGTAGTTTGTCCTGTTGGATCTTTTCAATCGTCTGTTGGATCTGTGCATTTGCCTTGGATTTCTGGGATTGGATCTGTTCCGATTGGAGCTGTTTCAATTTCGCCAGTGCACTTTTGAATTGACTTTGTTGTTGGGAAGGCAGGGAAGACAAGGCATCATGGAATTGTTGTTGCTGCTGTTGACTCAAAAAACTAATGTCATGTACTGTACTACTCTGTTGTTGATCTACTCGACTTGTAGAGCCACCCATAGGAAATTTTGTTTCTTTTCTATCGGGAAAAAAAAAATAATTTTTTTTTTAAATAATGCATAGATGTCAGATTTTATCATCAGGCAATTTCTTGAAGTTTATTGTATAATTGTTGATGTTTGGTATTGGAACGTTTTTTCGTCGTCGTTACCGCCACGGGAACCGCAGAAGCAGCCGCCTCGTGAATGGATTCACCACTACCCCCTTCTTTCGTTTCTACAAGAGTCGTCGTCGCCGTGACAGTCGATAGAGTATCGATGGATTTGGGTGAGGACACGAGATAACGATGATAATACCATACACCACCAAGGACGACAAGGAGTAAAAGCAGACCCCAAAACAGGGGAGAACGGAAAAAAGAACGTTTTTGGATAACAGGTGAAGGAGATGGCGATGGTTGTGGTGCAGACGGAATCGATTCCGGTTCTGTATTTACAGGACCACTACTCGTATTTTTTTCATCCGGATCTGCCACCTGTGGTTTTGAGGAGGGAGGGATCTCGTCCAACACGGTCATGACTTCGACCTCGATTTCCGTCTCACCATAATTTTTCAACACGAGGAAATAATTCTGATACTTGTCGTTATCCGCAACGATCGTGCCTCCAATTTTTCCTCGGGCGATCTTCATCTCCGTGTCCGAAAGAGTATTCAGGGTATCGAGCTGTTCTTGGGTAAGGACAACGGCCTGGAATTGGGTTTCCGGGTTTTTACAAACCACTTGGAATTGAAGACGAAAATTTTTATAGGATTGATTGAGATCGATGAGTTGGGGGCGCTGGGTCAGCGTGTATTGTTTACGTTCGACAGGCATTTTTGTTTCCGTCTTTTCCATTGTCTTTAAACCGTTCATGCATGATCATTCGATGGTGGAAACAGATAATCAAAAATAGAGACAATAAGGGGGTGAGACGCGTCAAAGATGCGTGTAATGACTCGTTTTCCATCCTGTCTGGATTCAGAGATTTCCCCGATCGGTTCAAAATGGTTTTCTGGGAAATAGAGGAGAACCACGTACCCATCCTTTTCTCGTCTCGCGGAGGAGGATTCCAAGAAATATCGTTGTCCCTCGAACGGTGTCCCCGTAGAGGCGTCTAAAAAAAGGACAGAGAGTCCAAACGTAGAATGGATATGATCCGAGAGGTAGAGGTAATGCTGGAGATCGACCCACGTATCATAATTGCACACTTCATGACGAAAATCATCGAATGCTTTTTGTACAACGTAATCAAACATGAAATAACTGAGATCCGAGAGTTTGTGAATAATCGACAACCGACTTTTTTCATCCATACGAGGGATATCCGGTTCGGACTCCAGACTCTCTAATTTATACGTGATTTTTTCACGATAGATTTCTCTCCATGTCGATTTCATCCGATGGAGAAGGATTTCTTTCTGGGTATCGGGATTTTTTTCTAGACGACAGCACTCGACATCCCAATCGGGAAGCATCTCCTGATCGACTTCGGTTGGACCCAAGAGTTCAAATAAAATGCGTAAATGATCAGGATCGACATGAAACGTATCAAATATTTTTTTCTGTGTCTGATCAAGGGTCATGGAAGGTAAGAGATGGATCACGATCCTCATCATCTCAAGAATCTGAACAAAAGCAACGGAACCATCCTGGATCGCAAGCCAATTCCGGATATCAAGACGATCCGCAAATTGTTTTCGATGAGAGAGAATGTACATTTTTTTTTCTTCCGTAGAAAGATCCCTGAATTCTTTCCATGCCATAAAAAAAGAATGGAAGAAGCAACTCCCGTCTACCGCCACTCCCGTCCGGAGGAGTGGTTTTTCATAGGTGCTCGTATAATACACCTTTGTTTCTTGAACCGGTAGTATATCTTGTTCATTCAATGCCATCTTTGTCCATCATCATCACTATTCCTTTAAGGAACCATATTTGTGTCATGAATTTTTTTCTTTGGGGAAGGAAA
>Ga0214917_10002628_pt1 | contig 21601 bp, 20 predicted proteins | sample LL_1208_BB_MetaG_FD_177983 | JGI IMG/M metagenome (GOLD analysis project Ga0214917, IMG submission 177983) | Freshwater microbial communities from Lake Lanier, Atlanta, Georgia, United States - LL_1208_BB | ecosystem: Environmental > Aquatic > Freshwater > Lake | place: USA: Georgia | collected...
TGGGTGATGAGCAGGACGGACATGCCGAATTGCTTCCGGAGATCGCGGAGGAGGTCGAGAATCTGGGCTTGGATCGTGACGTCGAGGGCGGTGGTGGGCTCATCGGCGACGAGGAGGCGGGGTTTGCAGGCCAGGGCCATGGCAATCATGGCGCGTTGCTGCATACCCCCGGAGAGTTGGTGGGGGTAGTCGGAGGCGCGTTTTTCAGGGTCGCGGATGCCGACGAGTTGGAGAAGGCGGGCGACCTCGGCGTTGAAATCGGGGAGATCGGGTTGATGTAACTGGAGCGCTTCGCGGATCTGAAAGCCGACCGAGAAGACGGGGTTCAGGGAAGTGGAGGGCTCCTGAAAGATGTAAGCAAGCTTGCCGCCGCGGGCTTTGCGAAGGATATCGCCGGGACAGGAAAGGAGGTCGGTACCGTCCTCCCACCGGACCGTGCCGGAGAGGGAGCAGGCAGGGGGAGGGGGGGTAAGGCGGGCAAGGGCCAGCGCAGCGGTGGTTTTCCCTGAGCCGCTTTCACCAACGACGGCGACGGTTTCTCCGGGATCGATGGAGAAGGAGAGGTTGTCAACCGCGGTGACGGGCTTGGAGCCGGAATCGAAACGGACGGTAAGGTTTTGGACGGAGAGCAGAGATCGGTTCATCGAAGTACTAAAAGGTAAGGGATGTTCGTTTACGTTTAGGATTACGTTTAGGGGTTGGAAGAATCATCGTCCGGGGAGACGGAAGCGGGGGTCGACGGCATCGCGCAGGGCGTCGCCGAGGAGGTTGAAGGCGATCACGGTTAGAATGATGGCGGCTCCGGGGGTGAGGAGCCACCAGAAGTTGAGCATGAAGATCTTGATGTCCTGAGCTTGGCCGAGCATCAGGCCCCAGGAAGAGGAGGGTTCCTGGATGCCCAGTCCGAGGAAGCTGAGGGCGGCTTCGCCGAGGATGTAGCCGGGGACGCTCAGGGTGGCGGCCACCACCAGATAGCTGAAGGTGTTGGGAAGGAGGTGGCGGAAGAGGATCACGGTGGGGCGTTGACCGAGGATGTTGGTGGCGAGGATGAAGGGCCGTTCCCGCAAGGATAGGACCAAACCGCGAACCACCCGGGCGGTTCCGGCCCAACCCAAGGCGGAGAGGATGACGACGATGAGGAGGAAAGTGGCGTCGGAGGGAAAGCGGGAGGAGAGGGCGGCCCGGAGGGCGAGGAGAAGATAAAGCCCGGGGACAGCCATGAGGAATTCTGTGAGCCGCATGGCCAAGGAGTCGGCCCAGCCGCCCAGGTAGCCGGCGAGGCCACCGATGGTCAGGCCGAGCAGGCTGGTGAGAAAGACGCCGACGATACCGATGCCCAGGGAGATGCCGGCGCCGTAAAGGAGGCGGGTGAAGACGTCACGTCCGGTGGCGTCGCTGCCGAGAAGATACAAAGCGGCAGGGGATTCGACCGTGACGAGGTGGGTTTTGGAGGTGATGAGCCCGAAGAGTTTGTAGGGCGGTCCCTCGGAAAACCATCGAAGCGGGGCGGCTTGGCCGGGGAGGGGTTCATAGGTGGCGGTGGATGGATCCACGAGGCGGTACAGACGAACGCAGAGTCGACCCTCCTGCCAAACCAGGGTAGTCGGGGGATGGTAGGTGCGATTCAGGTCCTGCGCAGAAGGGATCGTGGGTGCAAGAAATGGAGCTAAAGCAGCTGCGCCATAAAGCAGGATTAAAAGAATTGCAGAGACAAGGCCGGCGGGTCGGCGAAGCAGGGACTGGAAAAGATCAGCGACCATAACGAACCCTTGGATCGGACCAGGCGAGCGCGAGGTCCGAGATCAGGTTGCCGATGACCAGGAGGGTGCAGCCGACCATGACGGAGCCGAGCACAACGAATTGGTCCTCGCGAATGAAGGCCTCATAGACAAGACGCCCGAGGCCGGGATAGTTCATGACATTTTCCACCAGGAGCGAACCGCTAAGGAGCCCGGCAAAAGCGTAGCCGACGGTGCTGAGGAGCGGGTTCAGGGCGTTGCGGAGGACGTGACGGAAGAGGACAATTTTTTCCGGAAGACCCTTGGCGCGGGCGGTGGTGACGTACTCGGCGCGGAGGACATCGAGGACGTTGGCGCGGAGAACGCGCAGGGTACCGGCAACGCCACCAAGTCCCAAAACCAGCGTGGGAAGGACAAGATGCCAGGCGATGTCCAGCATTCGGGCGCCAAAGGGGAGGAAGTCGTGGTCGAGCGAGGTGAGGCCGCCGATGGGAAACCAGCCGGTTTGGGCAGCGAACCAGACGGCGAGAAGGGCGAGGAAAAATTCCGGGATGGCGAGGGCAAAGTAGGCGGCGCCGGAGGTGAGTTTGTCGATCCATCCGCCGGGTCGGGCGGCAGCGAGGACGGCCAGGGGAATGGCCAGACCCCAGGCAAGGGCAAGAGAGCAGAGGGAGAGGAGGATGGTAGCGGGGGCACGCTGGGCGATGAGCTCGGCAACGGGCACCTTGTAGGTCCAGGAATAGCCGAAGTCCAAACGGAGGATGTTGCCGAGCCAGCGGAGGTACTGCTCGTACCAAGGGCGGTCGAGGCCGAAGGATTTCTGGAGTTCGGCGATGAGGGCGGGGTTGATGTCGCGCTGGGCCTTCACGGGGGTGAGGAAGTCGCCGGGAGCGAGGCTCATCAGTGCGAATACGAGCAAAGTGACGGCGAGGAGCATGGGCACGAGGGTGCCGAGGCGGCGGAGGATGAAGGCGGTCATGGCGTGAAGACGGTCCAGAGCTCATCGAGGTTCCAGACGAGGGAGCCGAGCGGGGGAATCTGGATATTTTTCCAGCGGTCCTTCAGCCCGACGTAGGCGTTGGCGGTGACGAGGTAGATGTACGGCGTTTCATCGCTCATGATCTTTTGGACCTCGTCGAAATATTTTCGGCGGGTGGCGTAGTCGAGGGTTCGTAGCTGGAGCGACATGAGCTCGTCGATGCGGGCCTCCCAAGGTGTGGCGGGGGTTTTCTGGTTGGGATGCCACTGGTGGAGGCGACCCTTGGAGGAGAAGACGGACATCCCGCCGGCCGGATCGCCGCCTCCGGTCAGACCGAGCAGGCCGGCCTCGTAGTCGAAGGAGTCCTGGATTTTTCCGACGAAGGTTCCGAAGTCGAGGAAGGCGAGGTTCACGGTGATGCCGAGCTCGCGCATGTTCTCCTTGAAGACGGTGGCCATATTCACGCGGAGCTGGTTTTCCTGGTTCGAATTCAAGGTGAACTCAACGAGGTTGCCCTTCGCGTCGTGCAACCGACCGTCCTCGCCCAGGCGGAAGCCGGCTTCGGTCAACAGGGCACGAGCCCGGGCGGGGTTGTAGGGATACTGCGTGACGTTGGGGTTGTACCACTTTTTGTTGGCAGGGGTTTCGGGGCCCCAGAGAGGCTGGCCACGGCCAAAGAGAACGCCTCGAACGATGCCCTCACGATCGATACCGGAAGAAATCGCCTGACGGAAGCGCCGGTCGGTGAACCAAGCAAGCTTGTGGGGTTGGACGAACGGTTTGCCTGAGACGTCCTTCCCGGGGTTTTGGTTGAACCAGATGAAGCCGGTGTTGGGGGAAGGACCGCGGTTGTGGACGAGGAAGTCGTAACGTTTCGCGAAACGCTCGATCCAGGCGACGTTGTCGGGGGAAAGTCCCTCGGCATCGGTCTGACCGGTGGCGAAGGCGAGGGTGCTGGCGTTGATATCCTTGACCAGCTTCGTGACGAGAAAGTCCACGTAGGGAAGGCGAACCCCGGCGGAATCGGCCCGCCAGTAATGAGGGTTGGCCTCGAAAACGATCCTTTCCGCCGGTTGGTAGGAGCGGAGGCGGAAGGCCCCGGTACCGACGAGGGTTTGGGGTTCGTATTGGGCGGCACGGACATTCCAGGCTTTTTGGAGCGTGCCGTCCTGAAAGGCAGTTCCGAGCCGGTGTTTCGGCAGGATGCCGACCCCGCCGACGTATTCGAGAAAGGGGGCAAAGATTTCCGCGGTGCGGATCCGGACGGTGAGGTTGTCGACTTTTTCCACGAGGAACGGTTTGCCGTCGATCGAGAGGTCGAAGGCGGAGCGGTTGGGGTAGCGGGGATCATAAATGGCCTGGAAGGTAAAGAGGACATCGTCGGCCGAGAAGGGGGCGCCATCGGACCAACGGATGCCGGGCCGGATGAAAAAGGTGAAGGTTTTATTGTCCTTGCCGATTTCCCAGCGGGCCGCGAGGCCGGGTTCGATTTCCTGGGTGACGGCGTTGTAGCGGGTAAGGGAATCGAGAAAGAGGCCGATAAAACCGCCGGAGGTGGCGTCTTCCGAAACGAGGGGATTGAAGGTGGAGGGCTCGCCGGGGACCGACTGGATGAAGACCCCGCCCCGGCGGCCAGGCTCCACCCGGGCGGTGTCGATGCCGTCCGGGAGGGGAGGATTCTCCCGGGCAACGGGTGGGGTCTTGGTACAGGAAGAAAAAAGCAGCAGGAAAAGGAGCGGCGAAACCAGACGTGGCATTCCGGAAAGTTTAAGGAAACCGAAACCGAACCCAACCCTATTTGTCCGCGGTCTTGTCCAGCCCGTGGGAGCCGATGAAGACGAAAGCAAGGCTCCAACCGGAGAAGGCGAGGAGGAAGAAAGGAACCTGCAGGGTGAGGGGAAGGCCGTAGAGGAAGACGAGGATCGGGCCCCAGTAGAAAAAGTCGGGAATCAGGAGGGGGACGACGCGGTCGCGATAAAGAGGCCAGCCCCAAGCACGGAGGATTCGAGCCGGCGACCAGCCCAGCTCCAGCCAGAGGAAGTAACTGACGCTCATCGGCAAGGCAACCCATGGAATGAAGCCGAAGAAGTCCAAGGCCATCTTGGGAAGAATCACCGACCAAGAGTTGCCGACGCCGAAAAGAAAGGCCTGAAGAATGTAAAACAGATCCACGAGGAGGCCGTTGAAGCCAAAGAAGACAAAGTTCCAGCCCAGCTGGCGGAAACGGGCGCGGGACCAGGTGCGGTCCGGTCCGACGAGCGTGCGGACGGATTCCGGCAAGATGGTGCCGGCCAAGGCGGTGAGGAGGGCGGAAAGAAGCAGGCCTCCGGAGGCTTTCCAAGCGGCAAAAGCGTCGATGGCGTGCTGGACGGAGGGGAAGTGGTAGTAGGCGAAGTAGAGGCCGATGGCCACGGCCTGAAAGAAGAAAAACGCGCGGTAGAATTTCCGGACGGCGAGAATCCCGGGCCGGGCCGCTTCCCTTAGGGACCAGGAGGAGGACAAGCGGTCAGGCCTCGAAGGAGGTGCCGCAACCGCAGGTTTGTTTGGCGTTGGGGTTGACGATTTTAAAGCCCGTGTGGGTTAACTCCTCCTCGTAATCCAGGGTGCAGGCGTCCAGAAGGGGGGCGCTGTCTGCGGCCACAAAAAGCCGGGCTCCTTCCTGTTCGAGGCGTTGGTCGGTGGCTTCCGCCGGGGCCACGACCATGCCGTAGGAAAGCCCGGCGCAGCCGCCTTTTTCAATGAAGAGGCGCAGACCCTGTGCGGGATCCCGGCCAGAGGTGAGCTCCCGGATCCGGCGGGCGGCATTGGCAGTGAGCTGAATCATGGGAGAAGGATAAAATTCAAAAACGCAAGTGTCAAAGAACGAGGGCAGATGATTTCTGGGCGTTCGTTTACGATCACGTTTGCCTTTACGCCCTCTTTGACTTTGAGGTTTCCGTAAACCTAAACATAAACGCAAACGAACAAACTGAAATTAGCGGGCAAGGCTTGCAAGCAGACGCGATGGCAGATTGAAGAAAGGATTTTGATCAGCGAGTCTTGCGTCTATGCACGGGTTGGAGCTGGTTCAAGATCTGGCGGTGGTGATGGCGGCGGCGGCCGTGGCCACCATCCTTTGCCAACGGTTGAGGCAGCCGGTGGTGCTGGGCTACATCCTGGCGGGGATCGTGATCGGACCGAACACCCCCCCGATCACCATGGTGACGGACGAGGCCGCCATCAAAACGCTGTCCGAACTCGGGGTCATCCTTTTGATGTTCTCCATCGGCATTCATTTCAGCTTCCGGAAACTGCGGGAGGTGGGGTTGGCGGCGGTGATCGCAGCGGTCGTGGAGATCGCCGGGATGTTCCTGTTGGGGCATGAAGCCGGAAAATGGCTGGGTTGGAGCCGGATGGACTCGATTTTCTTGGGGGCGGTTCTTTCCATCTCCTCCACCACGATCATTGCCAAGGCGCTGGAGGCCATGGGGCTTTTGCGGAAGGAGTTCTCCCGACTGGTTTTCGGGATCCTGATCGTGGAGGACATCCTGGCGGTGGCGATGCTGGGGGTCCTCACCCATCTCGGAAGAACCGGGGAAGTGGATCTGGCGTCCACCGGAACCACGATGCTGTCCCTGACCGCTTTTTTGGTGGGCGTGGCGGTGGTGGGGTTTTTGGTGATTCCTCGCCTGATCGACCTGGCAAGCCGGACGGAGCTGGAGGAGGTCCTGCTCATCACCGTGCTGGGCATCATTTTCGGAATCTCGCTGCTCGCCCAAAAGCTGGGCTTCAGCGTGGCGTTGGGCGCCTTTCTGGCGGGGGCGGTGTTGGCCGAGGTTCGCCAGGTGAAGCGGATTGATCGTCTGGTCGGGCCGCTCCGGGACGTTTTCAGCGCGATTTTTTTCACCTCCTCCGGAATGCTGATCAAATTCGATTTCCTGAAAGAGGGTCCTGGGACGGTGGTTTGGATCATGCTGCTGGTCGTCGTCGGCAAAATCATTTTCAGTTCGCTCGGAGCCTTGCTGGGAGGATGTGACCTAAGGACCGCCACGCGGGCGGGGTTTAGCCTGGCCCAGATTGGCGAATTTTCCTTCATCATAGCGGGGTTGGGGATGACGCTCGGGGTGATGAGCGAGCGGTTGTATTCCATCGCCGTGCTGGTTTCGGCGGGCACGACCCTGACCACGCCGTACCTGATTTCCGGATCCGGAGCCGCGGCGGGTTGGCTGGAGCAAAGGGGCCCTTTGTGGTTCACCGAATTTTGGAAAACCTACCAATCCTGGCTGAGAAGCTTCGGAGCCACCTCACGGGAAAAACACCGGATGGCCTGGGGTTTTATCCGCAAGCTGGCGGGCCAGTTGATGCTGCAGCTGACCCTGATCTCGGCCTGCCTGCTTTCCGCCGCGGCGTTATGGCGCACGTATGGGGATCGTTTTCCGGATCGGTTTGCCGTGGCGGATTGGGGAGCCCCCCTTTTCTGGGCGGGAGGAGCCTTGTTGGCGTTGCCGGTGGTGGTGGCATGGATTCGAAAGTTCCTCGCCCTGGGGGTTCTGGTCTCGGAAGTGACTTTTCCAAGGGCGGATCAGTTGAGTGCCCGGAAGCTGGCCCAAGGCCTGTTTTTGGGAATCGGATACCTTTTTTTTGCCTTATGGCTTATCCTCTTGAGCGCGCCCCTGTTGCCGACCGGCAAACTTCTCCTGGGTCTCTTTGGTTTGGCCGCCTTGCTCGGTGGGTTAGGGAGAAAAAGGCTCGTGCGGATTTACTCGCAGGGGCAGGCCAAGATTCGCGAGACCTGGGAGACCCCGCCGGACCAAGATGGGCTGAATCTGCCCGGCGAATCGACCGTGCACGTGCATCAGATCGATCCCCGGTCGCCGCTGATTGGCAAGACCCTGGCGGAAACCGGCCTACGGAAAAAGACCGGGGCCGTGATTGTGGCGATTGAACGAAAGGCAAGAAACATGGTTTCGCCCGGACCCGAGACGGCTTTGGAGGAGGGTGACCAGTTGTTTGTGTTTGGGGAAAAAGAACAGATCCGGGCGGCGGACGAATATCTAAGACGGGAGGGGGCGACGGAGGTTTAGCGGCGGGAACGCGCCCCCGGACGGGTGCGGTACCAGTGAAAGAGGGAGAGTTGGGCCAGACCCCGGGCGGGGCCGAACTGCTGTTGCGACCAAGCTTCCCAGTCCCCGGGGCGCAGGGTCCGGCGTCGTCCGGGAAAATAGAGGTGATGCAGCAAACGGGTCACCCAGACATCCACGGGAAAAGCGTCCCACCGTCCGTAGGCGTAAAGGAGAACACACCGGGAAATCTTGGGGCCGACTCCGGGGAGTTGCTCGAGATGTTCCGCGGCCTGCTCCGTGGGCCATCGGTCCGGGATCTGCAACCGCTGAGGTTCTTGGGCGAGGATCTTGGCCGTGGCGGCCAGATGTTTGGCGCGGTACCCCAACTGACATTGACGAAGCGCTTTTTCTCCTGCCTTGGCGAGGCGCTGCGGCGATGGAAAGTTGCGCTGGGGACCTCCAAAAAACCGACGAAGGCGTTCGTTGATCTGGCGGATCTGGACAATCTGTTTGAGCGAGGAGCAGATAAAATTGGCGAGACATTCCCAGGGGTCTTCGCGAAGAGGACGGAGTCCGGGAAAAGCCTCGCGGGCTTTGGGAAGCCACGGATCCTGGCGGCAGGGAACAAGGAGAGATTCCAGATCGAGGTCGAGGCTCAAATATTGTTCCAGCCGGAACGGTGAGAGAAGTGGGTTATTCCAGATTAGTTGGCGGTGCTTGACCATCAAGGTAACCGGCATTCCTTGAATCCATCCCGTGAAGTTTCCGGGGGAAGTCTCGTTCCAGCAGAACGACTGACCACCGAGCAGCGTGGAGGCCAGGTCCAGCGGAACGGAGAGTTGCAGGGCAGGCATGGTGGGGAAAAGCTTAAGGCCTGATGAGGGGGGTCAAAAGCAGAGGATGAAGAACCCGTGGGCGATTTGCCTGTTTACGGTCGGCCTCCTGGCCAGGTCTCTTTTGGCACAAACCGAGGATGAGCCGGCGCAAAAGGCGGAGGCGGTCTCGGAGGGGGTTCGCGCCACCGAACCGCACGATGAGCCGGTTCGGAAGGCCGAGCGGGCGGCGAAACCTCCCTCCAATACCGGGGCTCCCATCCGTCCCGGCGAGCCCGTCCGGGTGGTGGTGGAGTCCCCCAAGGAAGGGGAAGTGATGCCGTGGGAAACCGTGGATGTGTTTGTCCGCGCGGAGAATTATTCCATCGGGGAGGGGGGGAACCGGCTGCAGGTGATCGTCGACAATGGCTCGCCAATCGAACATGGAAATGACCTCAAGCCGGTGGTGTTGCACGGGCTGGCACCGGGCGCCCACGTCCTGCGGGTCTATGCGGTCAAACCGGACGGAAAAATGTTGGCCGATCCGGAGGCCAGTGCCCGGGTCAATTTTTATGTGCGGCGGCAGGACTTTTCCAATTTTCAACCCTGGGACCGGCCCTATCTGACGGTGAATCTTCCCCCTGATGGGATGGTTTTTCCGGATTCCGAGGGCAAGGTGTGGCTGGATTTCCGGGCCCACAATGTGACTTTGGCCAAAGAGGGACACCGGGTGCGCTTTCACCTGGATGGCGTGGAGACCATTCTGCCGAACGGGGATCCTTATGCGTGGACAGGTCTTTCCGAAGGGCGTCACCGCTTGGTGGTTGATTTGATCGATGAAGACGGGGACCCGGTTGCGGAGATTTTTGCCCGGGTGGAGCGGACCTTCGAGATTCCGCGGATGGTCAAAGCCGTGAATCCCCACGAGTTGGACTCGGCGAACCTCTGGCTCAGAAACCGGGGGCAGACCAATTCAGACGCCGATGCTTCCCGGGAACGGCAGGATTCAAACACGGCACCCCGGCTCCGGCGTCCGGACTGATTTTTGGATTCCCTGTCCCGTTCCGGCCTGCCCCCGCCGCTGGAGAGTCTTGCGAAAGGGAAACAGGGGGGCGCATAGTTCCAGTTCCCATGATCCCTGACTTTTTGTGGAGTTTGCCCGATCTGGTGTTGGTGGGGCTGTCCTTCGGGCTTTTTGCCGCCCTGGGTCTGGTTTTGCCCAAAGTGGGCCGACGGCTTTGCGGGCGGATGGCCAACGAACCTGAAACCCGTCTGGTGGACCGGACCCAACGCGGGTTGCGGGCTTTTCTCGTGTTTCTGTTGGCGCTGACTCTGAATGACGTGCGGGAAAAGTTTGTCCGGATGGACGGGGAGGCGGCGCGGGAGGCGGGCGAGATCAAGTTGCTGCACCGCCAGTTGGAGATCGATCCTTCGCCTTGGTCCAAACGTGAGAGGGAACTGCTCCGGGATTACGCAGGAGCGATCGCGGAGGATGAGTGGAAGAGCCTGGGGGCCCGACCCCCGGCCCTTTCGGCAAGAGCGGATGAGATTCTTGCGGAACTCCGCCGGCTGGCAAAATCCCGGGCCATGACGGAGCGGGGGAGTGGCGAGGGAAACGATCTCTGGACCCGGCTCAACGAGCTCGAGGATTTACGGCAGGCCAGGTTGCAGAAAGCACAGGCATCCACGGCCCCGTTGTTTTGGATCGTGATCGGACTGATGATGGTGTTGGAGTGCCTGATGACCACCGAATCGAAAATGACTCCGCGCCGGAAGTTGACCTTGGGGGGCTATTACGGATGTCTGGGCATGATTATCAGCCTGATTCTGATTTTTGAGCGGCCTTTTAGCGGAACCACCCGGCTCTCCTCCGAGCCGTTCCGTCAGGTGGCAAAACTTCCCGACCGCTAATTTCCCCTTCGCAAGCGGGCCTGGATCCGGCGCATGGAAAGGGCGCCGGTCCGGGACGAGTCACGGAAGCCGGCGAGGTGGAGGATTCCATGAAGAATATAGGTGAGGAGTTCGTCCCGAAAAGTTAGGCCGTGGCCTTTGTGTAATTCGGCGGCAACCGCCGGGCAAACCACGATCTCCCCGTGGGGAAAGGCGAGGACGTCGGCCGGGGCGGGATCACCCAAATGGCGTTGGTGGAGCCGGCCGCTTTCGCGCGCGGAAACCAGCACAATGCTCAGTTCGTGAGGAAGACGGCGAAGACGGGTGGAAGAAAAGCGGCCCAAAGCCGCCGCCACCTTACGATGCAGGTAGGCCAGATTCGGCGGATACCGTCTTTGACGGTTGATCCACCGAAGGGTCGGCTTTTTTGGATCCACGGCGGTCCTTGGGGTAACGGATACGGGGGCGAAGCAGGTTTTCCACGCCTTCGGCCAGGGCCTTGCGGGCGGCCTGCCACTGGGCAGGAGTCAATCGGCATTCCGACCAATGGCCTTCCCTCTCGCGTTCGTGGAAAAGCTGGTCCACCAACTTGGCGGCATCTCCCGGCGCGGGTTTCTCCAGGGCCCGGGACGCGGATTCGGCCGCGTCAGCCAGCGAGAGGATGGCGGTTTCCGGCGACTGGGGATTCGGCCCGGGATAGCGAAAGGAGGATTCATCGACCTCCGGAATATCCTCCTCCCTCAGCCGCAGAATCTTTCCGCCAGAGCGGGCGTCTTTTTCCTGCTGCAGGGCTCGTTGGTAAAAGTACCAGACCAGACCGCGACCGTGGTGTTCCCGGATGGCCTCCCGGAGGCGGCGGGGGAGACGATGTTGGCGGGCGAGGGCAATGCCGTCCTTCACATGCGCGACAATGATCAGCGCACTCATCGAGGGAGAAAGGGAGGCGTGGGGATCGGAATTTCCAGCGCTAAAATTCTCCGTGAAATATTCCGGGTTTTTGAGTTTGCCAATGTCGTGAAAGAGGCCCATGGCCCGACAGGCGCGGGGGTTGGTGACCCCGGTGGCGGAAGCCGCCGCCTCGGCGAGGTGGCCGACCAGGACGCTATGGAGGTAGGTGCCGGGGGCTTCCAAGGCGAGTCGCCGCAGGATGGGCCGGTCGAGGCTCATCAGTTCCAGCCAGGAAAAATCGGTGGTGCGGTCGAAAGCCGACTCGAGGACAGGAAGAAGCGCGCCGACGATGATGGCGCCCAACAGTCCGAGAGCGGCCGCGGAAATCGCCTCCGCCAAAATGACCTCCCAAGTGGCCGTGAAGGAGAGACCCGCTCCCAGAACCGTGGAAAGAAGCGCGACCAGGCCGATCCCGGCTCCGGCCTTGAGCAGATCGGAGCGATGATAGATTTTTTGGGAAAGCACGACGGCTCCGATCCCCGTGGTGACAGAGGCGACAAGGTAGCGGTGGTCGGGGCGAAGGAGAAAAAGTTCCGAGAGTCCGACGAGAACCACGAGAAGAGATCCCGCCCGCGGCCCCACCAGAGTGGTCAACGTGAGAGCAGCGAGGGCGGGGGGGAGGAGGTAAATTCCGGCGCTGAAGGCGTGGTGGTGGGCCAAACGCAAAAGGAGAAGGATAAAAGCAACATTTCCCAGGAGGGTGAGCAGGAAAAGACCGAGCAGGCGGTTGCGGATGAAGGCCTCGGGGAGAACGATGGAAAGAACCAGCGGCAGGACAAACGCCGTGAAAAAGACGGCGATCCAGGCCGCGGGGCTGTGGGCGGCCGGGGTCAGTAAGGAAAGTCCGTAGGTCAAGACGGCCGCGAGGGCAAACAGGGAGGAGCGGATGCGCGGATCGGATTCGAGCCGGTGTTCCGCCACGGCCCGCCCGGGGAGCGGCGCCGTGGAACTCACAGCGTGAGGCTGGTCTGGCGGACTCCGCGATGCTCCTTGTAGGCGCGGACAATTTTTCCGACGAGCTCGTGCCGGATGACATCGGTGTCCTCAAAACGGACGAAACCGATGCCGTCGACGTTGGCCAGGGCCTGAACGGCCTCCACGAGGCCGGATTTGCGGTGATGGGGAAGGTCGACCTGGGTGGGATCCCCGGTGACGATGCATTTCGAATCCGGGCCGAGCCGGGTCAGGAACATGAACATCTGCTCCGTGGTGGCGTTCTGGCCTTCGTCGAGGATCACAAAAGCACCGGTGAGGGTGCGGCCACGCATGTAGGCAAGGGGGGCGATCTCGAGAATGCCCTTGTCCATCATCTTTTGGATCTCCTCGACATCGAGCATGTCGTAGAGCGCGTCGTACAGGGGGCGGAGATAAGGAAAAATTTTCTCCTGGAGGTCGCCGGGCAGGAATCCCAGGGCTTCTCCGGCCTCCACCGCAGGACGGGTCAGGATAATGCGGTTGATTTTATCGGTCTTGAGATAAGAGACGGCCATGGCCATGGCGAGGTAGGTCTTGCCGGTGCCGGCAGGCCCCAACCCGAAGACGAGATCGTTGCGGCGGATTTCATCGACGTAGGCTTTTTGGAGGAAGGTTTTTGGAATAATGACGGGTTTCTTGCCGGAGACCTGGATCCGGGTGGACCAAATGCTCTCCAGCTGTTTTCCTTCGCCGCGTTGGACGGCCTTCAGGGCGTAGAGAAATTCGTGCCGGCGGATGCGGAGGCCGTGCTGGTGGGCCAGATGGAGTTGCCGGAAGAGTTCCTGGGCGGAGGTGACGGAGCCGTTGGCCCCATCGATCTTCAACTGGGCATCCCTCGCGGTGAGTTTCACGCCGAGGGCGGACTCCGTCTCGCGGAGGAGGGTTTCGTCGGCGGCGTAGAGTTCCGAGAGGGCGTGGGCGTTCTCGAAGGTGAGGGTTTGGGCGTGCGGGGCGTTCAAGCTACGAGGTTTTTGTAGGGGAAGGAGGGCGGGAGGGAAGAAAAGATATTGGGTGTCACGGAGTCGTCACTGGAGGCGGGGATCCAGGGAGGAGGCTTTTCGTTTCAGGGTGGCGAGGGTTTCTCCGACGGCACGGGAGGCGCCTTTTGAGTCGAGGGGCAGGGCTGGCCCGGGCTCCAGGGAAGGGATCAGGGCGCAAAACTGGTCATTGATCATGACGCCGAGGAACTCGCCGTTGAGCGAAAGGACGAGGTCGCCGGCCTCGGGGGCGTATTCCCCCTGAAGGCGGTTGAGAAAGCGGGAATCCATTTCGAGGTAACCGGGAAAGGAAGGTTCGAGCTTGAAAGAGCACTCGCCGTAGCCTTTGCCGGAGGGGGAGATGAGCAGGGCCTTGGGAAAGCGAAAAGGGTCGGAGGCAATGCGGTAAGCCAGTTCCGGATGTTTCTCCACAAGGGCCAGTTCCACCGGGGCAAGTAGCAGGCGGGGATCGGAACCCTTGATGGATTCCAGAGACGGCAGGGGCTTGGGAAAGTTGGATGGAGGTGGAAGCGTCAGGGTGCCGGTGAGAGAGTCCCAGGAGCTTTCGGCATCTCCCAAACGAAAAGGGGTTTGATCCAAGGGAACCAAAGCCGCGGTGCGCGTGCCGTCGGTGAGGAGGATCGGTTTGGCTTCCGTCCGGCGGATTCGCTGGTTTTGGACGGAAGGACGCTCCGCCATCAGCCGGAGGGTGGCGCGCCGGTTCAGATAATCCGCATAAAGGGCGTTGGGGGCGACGGGCCGATATTCGCGGATCTCCTGGGTGATCTGGCCGGACTTTTCCGCCAGCTGGGTCACGCCTTGGGACAGGGACTGATTTTGTTCGATCAGCTTTTTCTTTTCCTCCTCGGCCTGCCGGAGAGTTGCCGTGGTAAATTTGATTTTTTCCTCGGCGGACTTGGCCTGAACCTCGGCAACGGTCAGCTGCGAGCGAAGCGCATCCGCCTCCGCGCGGAGCTTTTCCCTGGCCTGGCGGAGAGTTTCCGCCTCGGCCTTGGCGGATTCCAAGGCAGTGCGGGATCGTTCCGCCTCCACTTGGGCCTGTTGGGCGAGACGGACGGCTTCCTGTTCGCTTTTTTGAAGCCGCTCGGAAAGTTCGGTGGTCCGGGCGCGGGCCTGGTCGAGGACGGCGGCACGGGAACGGGACTCGTCCCGGCTGGTGGCCAAGTCGCTGGCGAGTTTTTCCCGATTTGATTTTTCCTCTTCCAGGGAGAACCGGAGAGCGGCGACGACATCGTCCTGGGCCGAGGTGGGGCGGGCGGTGATGGGAGCCGCGGTCGGAGCCTCGGTTTTATCCCAGCGCGTCAGGGCCAGCAGGTTGAGAAGCAGAAAGTCGCAAAGGATGAGAAGAAGGGTTTTGTTCACGGCGGCGGGCGGCGGGACGGGCCCGGAGGAGAACCCCTAGGTTTTGCCGGGGGGAAGCAGGAGGCGCTGCTTGCAGGCGCGGACATGAAAGATCTTGATCAGGGCGACACAGGTGATGCCGAAAAGGTTGGAGGAGTAGGCAGCGAGAAGGCTGGGCTGGATCACGCCAAGAACCTGCAGGACCAAAGCGATGGCCGTGCCACCGATGCCCACGTAGAGACCCGCATCAAAAAGGTTATCGTCGTTCTCGAGCAGACGCAGTTTGAGGGCCGGGTCGCCAGGGCCGGTTTCGATCTGGTGGATGCGCCGAACGCAGATCCGGTAGACCATGATCTGGACGCTGAGAAAGATCACCAGGGTGATGACATTGGTCGGTTCCATGGAAAATCCGGGAGAGGACTTGATCTTAACCAAGGAGCCTGGCAGGGCGAGACTCAATCGGTAGGTGGGAAAGGGTTTCGGGCGGGTCACGGAGGGCTCGGGCAAACTGCCGAGCAGAAGGGCAAGCATCACCGCTTGGGCCAGAATCGGAGCCGGACGCCACGGGCCCGGGTTTTCCGGGGAGGTGGGATGCAGAATCGCCCAGAGAGCCTTCACCCAAAACCAGGAGCCAAGCAGCAAAAGAACCGCCCGAAGCAGAAGAAGAGGCTTTTCCCAAAGAAGCAGCCAAGGGACCAGAGCCGGGGGGATGGAGACGGGATTGGTAAAAATGGGGCAGCGTCTTTGGACCAGAAGCTCCAGGGAACCGCGGCCGGATCCGAGGCTGGAGGAGAGAAGCGCCCAAGGTTTTTGGGCGGATTCGGGGAGGCGGGTGAGACGATCGGCCGGACCGGCCCACATCGCGGCGGCAAGGAGGAGATCCCCCGGTTCGGCAGGAGAGCGAGCCTGTCCGGCCAGCCAGTCGAGAGTCGCCAAGGTTTGCACACCCCCGACGAGTTCCCGCAGGGAGTCGTAGTCGAAGCGCCGGGAAAGGGAGAGCAAGGAAAGCAGGGCGGGTTGAAGCGGGCGAAGGGAGCGGTCCTCGTTGGCCGCATAGGCGATTGTCTTTAGTTCGCTGGCGAGGGCAGGTGAAAAAGCGGAGGTGTCGAGCAGGTGGGCGGTGAGGAGGGTAATCGCTTCCAGGGGCTGACCTCCGGGCTGATTGGCAGGAAGCAGGGGCGGCAGGGGTTTGAGTTCGAGCGATTGCAGAATCGACTGAACCCCCGGGGACGGATTGCTTTGAAGGGTTTGGCGAAGACGGAGGCGAATCGGCTCGCGAAGCAACAGGGTCAGAACGGCTGGCGGGCTGTTGACATTTTTTTCAAAAGCCAGGCCCGATGTGGCGAGCACCTGTTCGAGACGCGGATCACGCGTGCCGAGCCAGGTCAGGTCGCGGCGGGAGGACAGGATGGTCCGGGCAGAAGCCACCGTTTCCGAACCGCCCGGCAGGTCCATGGATTGGGCGAGCAGGGCCAGCCGGAGGCCGGCTCCGAGATGTTCCGAATTCAAGAGGGAGGCTGCCAGTTCCGAAAGGGAAGGAGTGCCCCGACCGGCCGCCAGCAGGACTTTTTCCTCGAGGGCGTGATACCGGACAGGAAGAAGCAGTCCGGCGGCGAGGAAGACGGCGCCGGCGATGACCAAGGACGAGGAGGTGGTTTTCAGGAATAGAAACGCGGGATGCGCGGAGCGATGCGGGTAAAGATTTCCCAGGGAATCGTGCCTGCCTCGCGGGCGAGATCGGCGGCGGACCGCTGTTTTGGGCCGGAGGATCCGATCCAAATGACCTCATCGCCGCGTTTCACGGAAGGCAGCGTGGACACATCCAGCATGGTCATATCCATGGTGACGCGACCCACAATCGGGCAGAGGCGCCCGCGGATCAGGGCGTGGCCGCGATTTCCGAGTGAAAAGGGAAGACCATCGGCGTAGCCGGTGCCCACCGTGGCAAGGTGGAGATCGCGCGGGGCGCGGAAGGTGGCGCCGTAGCTGACGGTTTCCCCGCGGCGCACCTTGCGAACCATGAGAATCCGGGATTTCCAGGAAAGAACCGGGCGGAAAGGGGCGCGACCCCCGTCCCGGGGATCAATGCCGTAAAGGCCAAGACCCGGCCGGATATGCGTCATCGGATGGGGCTGGCGCCCCAGGCTGGCGGCGGTGTTGGCGTAGTGGCGACGGCCCGCCATGGGCAGCAGGAAGGATTCCTCCAACTGGAGCCGGGTGAATTTCGGATCGGAACCGGCGCAAGCGAGATGCGTAAACGAGCCCACGAAGTCGAGGCAGGGGTGGCGGTGAACATAGGCAAGCAGCTGAAGGAACTCGGTGGGTTTTGCCCCAAGCCGGTTCATGCCCGTGTCGAGCTTGGCCTGGACCAAGGCGGTGGAACGGGCTTTTTCCGCCGCACGGGCCAGCTCGCGGGCCTCCTGGAGAGAGGAGATCGTGAGGGTCAACCGGTGGGCCAAGGCGGCGGAAAATTCCGAGCGAAGGGAGGAGCCGAGAAGAAGAATGGGTTCGCGGATTCCGGCTTGGCGCAGCTCCACGCCTTCCGAGGCGAAAGCGACGCCGAATTCCTCACACCCGGCCCGGGACAAGGCCCGGGCCACCGGGACCAGGCCGTGACCGTAAGCATTGTCTTTGACCACCGCCAGAACCCGGATTCCGCGCGGGACGGATCGTCGCAAAACCTTGAGATTATGGCGGAGGGCGGCGAAGGAGATCGTGCACCAGGAGCGAAGGGGTTGGGGCATGGTTCGATCCTAGAAAAGACTGCGGACGAGCGAAACCTGTTCGTTTACCCTGACGTCTCTCTTTCCAGGAGCGGGCAGGAAAAAATTCAAGCTGGTTTTAGGGCGGGGCGCAGATGGATGGGCTCAAGAGCGAGGCCGGGCTCGAGTCCGTGGGCGTGTACATGGGCGGCGAGGGTTGCGGCATCCGGGAGGGCCGTCTGACCGACTCCCGTCAAAGCATCCGGGGTGACCGCAAGGGTGCAGCGGGAAAGGAGACGGGGAAGTTCCGAGACAGGGTGGACGGCGGTCGGCCGTTCCAACTTTCCCGAGGCATAAAAGGTGGCGAAAACATCTCCCCGGCGGGCATCGGAAAAAACTCCCAGCTGGGTGACCTGGGAAAACTGCCAGGCGATTGAGCCGGTGCTGCGAACCGGCAGAACCGGACAGCGCCAGACGGCCGCGAGTCCCTCCGCCGAAGCGATGGCGGAGCGGATGCCGGAGAAAGAGCCCGGTCCGACCCCGATGAGGATCTGATCCGGCCGGGTAGGATCAAGAAGCTCCTTTTGGAAGGAGGGAATCAGGCTGGCGGCGACCGTTCCGGAAAGTTTGCCCGAGGCGAGGATTTCCCCTTGTCGGCTAAGAACCCAACTACCCGGATTGGAGGAAGCTTCGAGAATGAGTCGGGTCATGGCTTTTGAATCCAGCACAACCTGCGGGAGCCGTCCGGTTGCGGAATGATTTCGAGATCCAAGGTAGAGGCAGGCCATTTTCCGGGGAAGCGGTCGGGCCACTCAATCGCAACGAGTCCGGGGGTCACAAGACAGTCGGGCCAGCCGAGCGAATCCCAGTCGCGGGCGTCCTGCAACCGGTAGAGGTCCCAGTGATCCAAAGACAGACGGCCGCCGCGAAGGGTCTGGCAAAGGGTGAAGGTGGGGCTGGGGACTTGGCCAGGCACGCCCAAGGCAGCCGCCAGGCCGCGCACCCATTCCGATTTTCCGGCGCCGAGCGGGCCATACAGACGAATGACGGTTCCGGGAGCCAGATGGGGCAGGGAACGAGCCGCATGGGCGCGGGTGGCTTCCGCGGTCGGACAAACCTCGGGTGGCAATTCAGGCGAGATGGTCATAACCGCGAAGCGGGATTCCACTGGAATGAAATCCGGAACGGGCGGGAAGACAAATGCCGATCTCGGTCAGGCGGGTGGAAAAAGGCCAACTCCTTCTCAGCCTTTCGACCTTTGCGGAGGGCACGCTGAAAAGAAGTTCGTAATCCTCTCCCTGGGTGATGGCTTGGCGGCGCGTTGCCCCGGAGGCCAGGGGAAGCCGTTCGGGAAAGATCCGAAATCCGATCCGGGAGGCCCGGGCAAGTCGCGGCAAATCCGCGCCGAGACCGTCACTCAGATCCATCATGGCAGAGGGAAAATTTTTTCCGACGAGCCAGCCTCCCTCGCGAAGGCGCGGGGTGAAAGTGAGATGACGGTGAGGCCAGGAACCGCCCAGGGAGCCGGTCACAAACAGCCGGTGACCCGGCCGAGCCCCGGCACGGTGAGGGGATCGTCCGCGTGGAACCGTGCCCAGGAGCGAGACGGAAAGCAGCAGCTGGCGGGTGCGGACCGTTTCACCCCCGACAATGGCGACCTGCCAACGCCGGGCGGCACTCGCCAAGCCCCGGTAAACGGCCTGCAGCCGGGCAGCCGATTTCGGGTTCGGACATCCGGCGGTCACCAAGGCGGCGCGGGGAGTTGCCCCGGCGGCGGCGAGATCGCTGAGGGCCCGGGCGATGGCTTTCCGGCCGACTTGGGGTGCCGGAGTCGAGCGGAGAAAATGAACTCCTTCGATCACGGCGTCGGTTTTTAGAACGAGATCCAAGCGCCGATCTGGCGATGCCAACACGGCGCAGTCATGGCCGATTCCGTGGCGGAGGCCGGGGAGAGGGAGATTGCGGAGGCTCCGGGTCCAGCGCTCCACCCACTCATCTTCTCGGGAGGGGCGCGACTTCATGGAGGGGTGGATCTGGCGAGCAAGAGAAGGATGCAGGTATTCGCGTTGAAGAGGGAGTGAACCATCATGGCGGGAACCAGACTTCCGGTGGTCCGGTAAATCCCGGCCAGCAGCGCACCAAACACGGTGAGGGGAATCATGGTGGGGCCGTGAAGGTGGACGGCCCCAAAGGCCAGAGCCGAGAGCCACTGGGCCTGGGTCACCGGCATGCGCCCGGCCAACCAGGGAAACAATGTCCCCCGGAAAAAAATCTCCTCCCAGATCGGTGCGATGACCCAGGCGTAGGCGAGGAAGGGGAGGACTTCCCCCAGATCCCTGGCTTCGAGAAATTTCAACAATGCGGGCTGCGGTTTCAGCGGAAGTCCCAGGGCCAGATAAAGTCCGGAACTAAGCAGAAGGAGAAGGAGAATCGGCCAGAGAAGGGTGAGAAGAAGCCGCAGGCTGTCCCCCAGATCGCGAAGTTCGCGGCGCAGTCCCCAAAAAACGAAGGGATGCGATCCGGCCAAAGAGGCAAGGAGAAGACCGGCGGCCAGTCCGGCCCCCGGAAGCAGGGCCGGTGCCATCAGGCTGGCGGAGGCCAACAGGACAACGGCGGCGGCCATAGGCCCTGGGCCGAAGTTCAGGGAGCGATTCTCCGGAAAGGGGGCTGGCTGGAGCAGTTGCCGAAGCCGTCGCCATCCTCCGGCGAACAAAAAAAAGAGGGAACTCCCGAAAATCAAGGCGACGTAGAGCAGTAAGAAAGTTGAGGTGGGAACCGGGGGAAACACGTGGAAACCCTACCCGCGCCGGGGGACGGAGGGGAGCGGGAAAGTCCGAAACGAAATCAGGCCGGAGCCAGCAGGGCGTCGACGTCCGCGAGGGCGTCCTGGTCCGGCATCAGCGGAGCGAAGTTTCTTTCGAAATGGGCGACCACGCCGTCCACCCCGGCGGCGAGCAGGCTGAAGCGGCGCCGGATGCATCGGACCAGAAAGGGATTGAAGCTGTAAAAGCCGGAAAAGATTTTGCGGGCGAATTCCTGGGTGTGGTTGGCCTGTTTGCAGAAAAGGACGGCGTGAATATCGGGGCTTTCAAACAGCACGACCCAGTAGCGGGCAAGAAGGGGGTGAAAGATGGGGATGAAGTCGATCGTGGAAGTCCGTCGGCTTGGTTCCCCTTCCGCCCAGACGCGGACCGCATCAATTTCTCCCGCGATTTCCAAATAACGATCCTGCTGGGGGGCGAAGTTTTCGATTCGCTGGAAGGTGGAAATCAGTTCGCCGCATCCGGTGTCGCGGGCAAGGTCCTCGATGGCATGGCTGGCCGCGAGCATGGCCTCATGGTTGAAGAGATGGGTCACATCGGAAATCGGGAGCACGGCAATTTCCGAACCTTGATGGGCACGGGATTTCCGGGAGGCCGGGAAAACGCGCGGGTTTTTGCTTTTGAGGTAGGGCCGCAAGCGGGAGCGAAAAAGTTTTTCCGAACGCTTTTCTTCCGATGTCCGACAAATCATATGGGAAAAACTGAAATTGCCATGGAGGGCGGGGCGTGCAAGCGATGTCGGAACGGTATGAGGAAAGCTTAAGGGCGGGTTCCGGGGTTGGGGATCACCCGGTCGAGCAGTTTGGCGGAAGAAAGCACTCCGGGAACGCCCGCTCCCGGATGGGTACCGGCCCCGCACAGATAGAAGCCTTTGACCTCTTCCGAGACATTGTGGGGGCGGAACCAAGCGCTCTGGGTGAGAACGGGTTCGAACTGAAAAGCCGAACCGACATACGCGTCCAACCGGTTTTCAAAGTCGGCCGGGGTGAAGAGCAATTTGCTGACGAGGTGTTTGCGAAGGCCGGGAATCAGGCTTTTTTCGAGCGTGGCAAGGATTCGGTCAGCATATTCCTCCTTCACCTTGTCCCAATGGATTTGGTCGCCGGGTTTTCCGCGGTGAGGGACGGGGGAGAGGACATAAAAACATTCGTGACCGGGCGGAGCCAGGGAAGGGTCGGTGCGGGTGGGGGCGTGGAGGTAGAGGGAGAAATCCTCCGCCAGGATGCGGTGATGAAAAATGTCGTCCAAAAGACCCTTGTACCTGGGGCCAAGCCAGATGGTGTGATGGGCGAGATCGGGATAGGTCCGGTTGGTCCCAAAATAAATCAGAAAGAGGGACATGCTGTAACGCAT